>Ga0136644_10000308_pt1 | contig 38880 bp, 36 predicted proteins | sample C_130820_EF_Meta_FD_94780 | JGI IMG/M metagenome (GOLD analysis project Ga0136644, IMG submission 94780) | Freshwater microbial communities from Lake Croche, Canada to study carbon cycling - C_130820_EF_MetaG (v2) (version 2) | ecosystem: Environmental > Aquatic > Freshwater > Lake | place...
AAGAGGAAAGTGGTTTGTTATGGTCTAGTTCTATTTTGTCTTGTTTTACAAAAAAAACAGGAGATTCTAGGGTAATTGCCATTTGTTCCGCAACTGCTGAGCTCACCATCACAGACACACAATCGGCCGATTTTTTAAAGGGCAATTGCATATCTCTATCATAGTCGGCGTCTTTGGGACTACCATGCATATAGTGCATGTCTAAAAACTGTAAAAAGCTGATACTACAATCTTCCTGCTGGTGCTCCACAAAATGCTGGAATACCACGGGCAACTTAAAAAGCTGGTGGGCTTCTGTAGTGGCTAGCAGGTAAATGCTTAGAAATAGTATGGCGATGGGTTTTTTCAGACTTGAAAGGTAAGAAAAAGGAATGATTAATGAACGCTCAAAATGGGATACTCGGTATTATTAATGGAGATTGCTTATCCTTGTGTCCATTAATGCTAATTTTCAAAAATGGAGCAAATGACACCATCCAACCAACAAGCTATTAAGATTCGCATAGCCGTTATGGTGTTTTTCTTTGTCTCTGGTTTTGTTTATGCCAACTGGGCTTCTAGCATACCTTATTTACAGCAAAAACTTCATTTAACCGATGCTGCTTTGGGTACACTTTTAATTAGCTTACCTGCTGGCCTAATGTTGACTATGCCTTTATCTGCTTGGTTAATAGGCAAATTCAAAAGCAGGAACATAGTTTTAGGAGGAGCCATTTTATATGTTTTATTATTGAGTTTTATTGGTTTTGCTGACAAGGTTTGGCAAATGGCCATCATTCTTTTTGCGTTTGGGGCTTCTAGAAACCTATTTAATATTTCTATTAATACTCAATCCATTGGAGTGCAGCAATTGTTTAAGAAATCAATAATTGCCTCTTTTCATGGGGTATGGAGTATTGCTAGTTTGGTTGGAGCAGCTTTTGCATCCATTCTAATTTCTTGGGGAATGGTTCCTGAATTTAGGTTAGTACTGGTTTCCTGTTTGTCTATAGTAACCATTATTATTTTTTGGGGAAACACTTTGGAAACAGCAGCAAATCAAGATACAAAAAAGCCAGCATTTGCACTTCCAGATAAAACTTTATTAAATCTAGGATTGATTGCATTTTGCTGCATGCTTTGTGAGGGAACTATGAGTGATTGGAGTGGGATTTATTTATCAAAGGAATTGCATCTATCTAAGGGTTATGTGAATATGGGTTATGTAGCTTATTTGGGCTGCATGACATTTGGAAGATTAACAGGCGATTGGTTTGCTAATCAATTGGGGAATAAAATATTATTACTGATGTCTAGCATGTTACTTGGCTTGGGGGCAATATTGATTGGTAGTTTTAATAGTTTGATTCCTGCGATGGTAGGATTTATGCTATGTGGTTTTGGTGTCTCATGCGTAGTGCCATTTCTGTTTAGTCATGCTGGTAAATCCGTATCAATGTCAAGTGGTGTGGCTATTGCTGCAGTGTCAACTATTGGATATTTGGGATTTTTAATTGGTCCTCCTTTAATTGGATTTTTATCAAGTGCCATTGGGTTAAGGCATACTTATTTTTTTATTGCAGGTTTAGCTTTGGTGATGGGGGTGTTGATTGGTAAGATCAGGATGGATGGGGAAAACTGAGTTGATTTCAGTAGAATAAACTTTTACAAATGGAAATTGGGAGGATATGTATGAAAATAGCAACCGAATGATGTATAGTTAGCCAATTATTCTTTGTTATAAATCTCTTGCATCACTTGCATATGAGGTAACGTCAATAAACTAATTAGAATAATCAAAGCCGGGGCTCCAAGATTTTGCCAAACAGAACCTGGAGTTATGGCAAATACAGCTACCAGCCCTAACATGGAAAGTAAAGTAAATGGAATGGCTTTTTTCCATAATTGAATCATTGAATTTCCTGAATTGATATAATTTTTGATATCATTAAATGCTTGATATCCATGCCAGCCAGAAAAATAAAATGCAAACCCACCTATCAACCCTAACTGATTAGAGACTATTAGCATAAAAATAAATAATACCCATTCTGCTCTTTTAATCCTTACAGGAAACGAGCATAATGCAGTTACTGCAATAAAAATTAGGGGATTAATCCTAAAAAGAAAATTGATAAGAACAAAAATAGCATCAGTTTTTGGGAGGATTAATTGCAGCCATTTGATTAACTCTGCCTGATGAGGTAATAACAACCATGCTGTTAAGTTCAAGCCAAACAAAAAGCTAAGCCGTTTATTTTCTTTCCCAAAATAATGCATGTCAGTTACACCAAAATGGAATGCAGTTAAAAATATAAATAAGCACAAACTAAGTCCTGGAGCTAACCACCAGATACATCCATATATTAACATAAATGCGGTGTACCTAAAAATAAAATGAGCAAGCGTAAAATCATTTGATTTATTGTCTGCTGTTTTTTTTGCTACAAGGTGATCTATGGCCCCATGAGGAATACCGGTCAGTAATAGACCCAAAAAAAGCACTACAATTTCTATGATGAACTGCTTCTGAGGAAAAAGAAGTATAATAATTTTAAAAATTATTCCAATTATTAAAAGAGATATTAAATAGGCTATGGAAGATTTCATACTAGTTGAAAATTCTTTTAATAAATGGTATTGCAGGTAGTTTTTTGAAAATCAAAGCCTCTTCATAAATACTTGTTTCCTCATATAAAAATTTTAAAATTTGAGGAATGGGAATTTTTTTAAACAACTTTCCAAAAATACCAACCGCTTCTTCCGGATTTTCTAAAATTATTTTTAAAAGGAGTTTGTCATAGAATTTAAACCTTTTGGGAGCATTATTTTTAAACACTTTTTTAGAAAAGTAATTATTTGCTAAAATTTCTGCGTCTAGTTGCATTTTTTCAAATCCATAACCAGACGAGGCTTTAATCTTCCCAGAAGCACTTCCTATTAATATTTCACCCGCCTTTCCAAAGGTTCTGTGATGATAATAGGCCATGGGAATTCTACCCTGTTCCGTTGCTTGTATAAGATACCTAGCACCATTCAATTTATTAGAAATATACTCATTCATCTGTTTCAAATAAGCTGTATCCTCCCATAGTTCTGATGAAAAGGCGGTAATTTCTACCAATGCCTCATTTTTTGAATAGGGCAAAATATAAACAAAGTCAAATGAATTTGGCAAACAGCAGCCGAAATCCATGATTGTCATAACATTTTCATCAAATATTGAATCATCGGTTTTTATATGCCATCCTTTAAAGTGTTGCCATAGAAAGATAGGAGCTTCGTGAAATTCTTTTTCAATAATACTGCTATACACTGTGTTTGAAGTATAATTACCATTCTTACAAATCACAGTAGATAGCTGAGCGGATGTTTTTTCAATATGTATTACTTCATCTCTTACAATTTGAATATTGGAGAATTGAGGTATAAACTGATTTAAAAAATAGTCAAAGAAATCCTCCCCTTTTATGGAAGAGTAGGTGTAAGGATTGATTTCTTGGGTAGTGGTAAAATGCTTGGATCCAAATTGAATATTCTTCCAAGAACTTGTAATTAGGTGTTGTAAGGGATGATTGCCTTTATGCCAGAAACACCATGTTTTTGATTGACTTTGCTGCTCTTTTTCAATAATCAATATTTTCAACGATTTAAATTCGGGAAAACGTTGAAGATTATAAAGTAGCAACATGGAAGAGCAGCCCCCACCGCAAATGATAATATCAACATTTTCTTTTTCCAACATAAAAGCTTAAAACAAAAAAGCATGCTTTGCATTTTGAGATACAAAGCATGCTTTTAAAATGATGTTGAAATTATGCTTCTTCTTTGCGAGAAAGTGCATAGATAACTAATCCAAAACCAATTTTATTTACAGCATCACCAATGTTATAAACAATATCCATTGCATGAGTTGCAGCAGCTGGATCACCTACCAATTGGATTCCAAATAATCCGCCTGGAGTTCCCAAGATGTAACCTAACGGATAAATTGCCCAACCAACCAAAACGAACCAAGCCAATGTTTTGGTAGCAGTTTGTACCGCAGCACCAGCATTTTTAGCCAAGCTTGCAACCTCTCCAAACCATACTAAGAATGCGATGTAGAAATAAGCAGCTCCGCTTACAACTCCCCAAAGAACGCTTCTGTCTCTGTCTACTGTTTCACCTAAATAACCAGTAACTAACATTACCAAAGAAGCAAAAATCAACTTCCAAAGTAATCCAATTTTAGCACCTGCTTTCTTTGTGATCAAATAAAATTCAACACACATTAAAGGTACAGTCAAGGTCCAATCTACATAACGGAAAAATGTAGGAGAATCTCCTGTTTCTAAGTTGTAACCGCGCATGTAATAATAATGCACAGCTGCAATGAATGTAATTAATCCAGAAACCAAAACTGATGTTCTCCATTTAGCTGAAGTGTTTTGGATTTCAAAGAAAAAGAACACAGAAGCGGCCATCATGGCCATACATCCAATAAAGAATGTAAACGCTACGTAGTTGTCACTCGCAATTACTTGCGCATTTAAAAATGTTAGATTCATAAAGCAATTTTTTCTTTAAAATAACAGTATTTTTTCTTTATGGTTTGTTTAACAAAAAAGGGAATATAGTAATATAATATTAACTATAACTAATAATCATATCTATATACATTGTAAATAAATGTAATTTTATTAAAATTGACGATTAATTTTTATTTTTTGTTTAAATTTTTATGGACATATAAGTACTTTTGCCAAACATTCTAATCTATTCGAATTTAGTTGAGAAGTAAAAATGCCAGATATACATGTTATATATCATTGGTTACTTACTCAAAACCCTTCAGCAAACTTTGATTTTGAATGTTTTTAGATAAAACAAATAGTAATGATTATCTGACTGTTGCTTTGCAAAAGGTTGATCAATTGAAGGGTTAGTAATTGGTTAGTTTTATATTATCAAACCAAGCTTCAATATAACCTTTTGTACTCACTGTACTAGATCTTAAACCCACTTCAAAACATCAGCCTATTTCACTTTTTAAATCAAAATCTGCTTTGATTTTTCCCCAGTTTTCATACTGCAAATCTTCGAATCGCACTTTATAGAAGGTCCAATTTTTAGCAACCACCCTCAATAGTTTCAATGGACTTATTAAGATTCTTGTGATTTTATACCGATTTTAGAGAAACTAAATATACAAACCCGTATAGATATAGAAATCCTTAGTCAGTTCCCAGGAGAATTAACAATATAATAGATAGAGGCATATTTTAAAATGGTAAATTTAATTAATCAAGCATTTTGTTAAATGAAAGGATTGAGATTTTATCTTTTTGCAAAAAACAGATTCAATATTTACCATTATTTTAAAAATAATCGACTCGGAATTTTTCATTGTCCGCTTAAGAAAATATACATCTATAAAGTCTTTAAATAACAAAGTTCATTGGCACACGCTATTCGTATGACTGTCTTTTTCGAATTGATTTGTTTACTAAAATTAGTCCAATGATTGGAGTAAAGCATAGAGACCAAATAAATGATATATTAAATCCTATTTTTTTTACTTTCCCGTAAATTGAAACTATCATGACAAGAAATAAATAAACTGATATGATAGCAAACATGTAATTGTTTAAGTTTTCCATTTTATATAAATTAATATGATAAGGCTACGTAAACTAATAGTGTATTAATCAATACAAAAAAACCAAACATTGTTATATTTATAGTACGAGTAATCTTTTTTTCAAAATCGTCTACTTTTCCATCTTTAAAGACAACACTTGGCAAAATTGCCAATAACGACATCATTACAATGATTATGACAATACAGAATGAATTGATTATCTCAGCAAGGGAATAAACGTTAATTGCTGGAAGTTTTGAAGCTAAAACATAGTTAGCACCTGCAGTTGTAAACAATGCCCCTACAGTATATCTACTAGGATCATTTGAAAATGGAGCGATAAATGTTACTATAACCGCAATATACAGTATTAAGAATATCTTAAGAATGGCTGTTAAACCTCCTTTTTCTATTCTTTGTGACAATCTATATTGTGAAAAATCTACTTTAAAGCCTGAACTTAGTTTGGGGTTGCCTCTAGCAGATTTATATGCATGCGGTTTTTCAATTAGTTTAATAGTCTGAGTCTTGTCATATCCATTTATCATTACTCTTGAGCTAACTTTTGAATCAACAGTATCAGGAACAAATACAAGTTTTGTTCTGTCCAACCATTTATGCTCAATAGGAATAATCAAATCATGCTTATCAATTGGATATAGTCTAACATCAAAAAATTGGGTGTTTTTTGCTTTTACATAATATTGTATGTATCCAATATTTTTTACTGGATCGTAGTACTCTTCAATTTTATCAGATTTAAGAATATCCCCATTTATAATACTAAAAGGCAATTCATTATGATGGATATTATCTTTGGTCCCTAAAAAATCAATTTTAGTAGCGTCCCATTTAAACCATAGGTAAAATTCGTATGACCAGCTTGATTGCTTAATGTCAAGATCTTCAATTCTTTCTAGATAGGTGCCAATGATGACTTTGGAAGATGTTTTAGGTATCGAAATATTTTCAGATTTTGTTTTACCGGGATCAGGTGCCAATGGATCCATGGTGTTCTTCATGTTTTGTGAAACACTAGAAGATATTTCTTTAACTAATGTAGTTAAAGAAAAAGAGGCATAAAAACCTGAAATTAAAACTACCAATAATATTACTGATAATAAATAATGAGATATTGGTCTATTAAAATTACTTTTCATTCTATAAAATCTTTTTATTAGATTTCTTTTTCAATTAACATCTTAAGCTCTAATGCTTGTACTTTCAATTGTTCTAACTGTGTTATTGAAACTGATAAGTTTCCATTCTCACTAGATACCCAAAAAACTAAACTATTTATGTTTTCGGCAGATTTTGAAAAAAATAAAGGGTTTGTATCAGGCGGCTTTACAAAATAAATGTAATTCTTATTTTTTTTGGGATTTAGCATTGAGCTAAACGTTTTTGCTATAAATATTTTAGAAGCTGCTATTCTAAAATTCATTAGGATATCGTTCTCAGAGTCAATTAGTTTATAGACTTTGGACTTAATTCCAATATATTTATTGATTCCATTTACTACAGAGTCACTTTCAATAAGACGAAAACCGCCAGAATACTGTAGTTGATCAATAGTGCCTTCTGCACCATGAAAATTATCTCTTTGAGTTAATAGCCTGGAGAAATAATAAATATCCTTAGAATTTGAATCAAGCATAGGACCAGATAATAAATCAATCAATTGTTCAGACTGACTAACTTTTATATTTTTTAGTTTGATAGTATTATCAATATTTTCAATATCCTCATTTAAATCTAATATTAGTGATTTGAAATAATCTTTCTCTTTTGTTCTTTCCAAATGATGTTCACGATAATTTTCAGCAAAAGCCCCACCTAAAATGGCTAAAAAAAGCATGAAAAAATGCAAAATATGTTCTTTTAAACTACTTGCTTTGTAATGTGGCGGATGTGGATGCATATTTTATATTTCTATTTAATTTTTAAAAGTTTATCTAAGTATGCAATGATTCCAATTGTGGTGATTGAAAAAAAATTTTACTTGTAAAGACTAATATATCCCTGTAACATAAAATTGATACATTAAATATCATTAACTTATAAATTAAAATAATCACTATATAAATTCAGTAATTTAAATGTTACTTATGAATGTTGATTAAAATGAAACCACTTGTTTAAGTTGGGAATTATTTATTTTTTTCAAAAGGTCAGAAGGATTTCCCCCATGATATTTTTTAAAGCTTCGATATAAATTTTGTCTTGATCCAAAACCAGCTTTTTGCCCTAATGCTTCTATGGTTAATTGATTGTAATAACCTGAGTTAACCAAATCAATAAAGTAATCAATCCTAGATTTATTAACCAAATCAATAAATGTTACTCTATAAAATTTTATTACAAAATCCGATAATTCATCCTGGGAAAAGTTAAGAATTAAAGAAAATTCTTTAGTGGATGCATTGGAGTTTAAATAATATGTGTTGGTAAAAAAATGGAAAACAAAATCATCTATAGGTAAAGGATTGGGGGGAAATGAATTTAATTTTTTAGAAAAAGAAAAACTATGAAATGCTCTATTTAGGTAGTTGGGTCTAAACATAATAGCCAAAACTGTAATATAATCACCAATTACTACATCTATTTCAAACATAGTGCCCTTTACTCCTGTTATGTATCTAACTAAATTGCCAATAGCATTGCATCCAATAATAGACAAAATGCAAATTGACCACTTGTAGATCTTTTTAGAATATAAGTTTTCAGCATGGGTGTGCTTATTACCAAATTTCATATAAATGATTATTCCCATGTATCCCAATAGAATAAATCCCGTAATTGATCTTAATAAAGTAATTATAGAAATGTCAAGATTATAATGTTGAAAAAATATTTTGAAATAACTTTTAAATACAATCAAAATACTTAAAAACATTAAAACGCATAAAAACGAAAATTTGAATATTTTAAGTATTAAATTTTTTGAATCTACTCTGAATAGTACAAAAAACAGAATTGAAACTAATAAGGAATGAAACAAACGGGATAAAAAAATAAGTGTTTTGTTATCGTATTCATTAAAATGGAGCACTCCCAAAATACTATGCATAAAAACATTAAGCAGAATTGAAATCATAATTAGTTTCAAATTAATTGACCCAATGAAATTAATTAAAAGTTCTATGATGCTTAATATTGAAACACTTATCAGAGCTACATAAAAGTATGAACATAATAAATCGTTCATTTTTATAATTTAAATAACATCTAGAAAAAAATAACTTGAATTATTTGAAAAAATCTAGACCCACTTTCATCGGAAATTCGATTATCTTTTTGATTCAAATAATTAATCTGGGTTTCGTATCTTTTTAAATAGCTCTTAGCAAATCCAATTGCAAACCTATTTTTTTCAAACGTGGAATTTGTATTTCCTAATGCTAAAAAAAATTCGTTGGATACTTGCCATTTCAAGGATGAAATAATATTGTAACTCAAAGCAATCTTCACTCTTGCCCTAGTTGCAAATTGTTTGGTGTTAAAAAAATAACGTTCTTCTATTCTGTAACGATTGTCAAGAATAAATTTATTAAATTTCTGTGAAGTTGACGCTTGAAGAGATAAACGGATTTCATCTGTAACTATTGGGCTTTTGAAATCACCTCCTTCAGTATATGTATTGTGTTTTCCCAATAAGCCAGAAAAAACTAAGTTATCTCTCTGCTTAACATTGACTGTGAAATTTAATTCATGATAGTGAAATTTATTATAGAATTCCAGGGAACGTACCTGACCCTCAAATTGAAGGATGACTTTATCATTTATTTTTTTCCTTAAATCAAGTACATTCCATGTTCCTAATTTTTGGGAATAACAAATAATATTAATCAATTGAAGTACTACAATTAAAAAAAAAATTTTCATGATATAAACTAACATAATAATTAAATTGAAACCCTTATATTGAAAACTTATGTTTAATAATTAAATAATTTTGAAAAATACAAATTGCGTATCTAATTATATTTCAAGCGTAATAAATTATATTTTTTAATTTTTGTTTTTCTAAAGAACCCTCATATAAACAAAAGTGGTTTGTCTCAATAAATAATAATACATCAAAATATTTCATGGTTTTTATAAATAATTTTACCTTAATGATTCAAAGATTTATTCGAAATAAAATAAAGGCTTAACCAAAGCAGAGCATTAAGATAGTAGGAACAAATTTAATTTTTATACAAATCAAGACTTATCATACTTCATATCTTTTATGAATAAAGTAGATGAAGGGATGAAATATCAGAGAACATTCAGTCTTACCTAGTCTTTATATGTGTGGTGCATATAGTTAATACAGATTAAAAATAAAATTTGCATCCTTTTGCAGGCTGTACAATCGGAAAAGGAAATAATGATAAAAAAGATTAGGACTGCCTGCTGGTGCAGGGTACAGATGCTCTATAATTAGAAGGTGCATATGAATTACCTGCTGGCGCAGGACATTGGCGAAAATTAGAGGGAGCGTTTTTTTTGCCTGCTGGCTCAGGGTTCACATTGGTGAAAAAGGTCATGAAAGGAAGGATCTGGACTGCCTGCTGCGCAGGCTGCCTATCGTTATGGACTTACTCAAAGCCCTTCAATCATCTCCAAAAATTACATGACTTCTCGGAGAACCGTCAGGACTGCCTACCCTTGCTGCGCGCGGGTAGGCTGCCTATCGTTATGGACTTACTCAAAGCCCTTCTGCAATCTTCGATTGCTGGGGGTTTATTTTTGCTCATCGGCTTACCCAAGCGAGCTTGGGACACCTCTTCGCAAAAATAAACCCCGGCACTTGCGTGCCAGGGCTTTGTGGCCTCGTCAGGAATCGAACCTGAATCAAGAGCTTCGGAAACTCGCATACTATCCGTTGTACTACGAGGCCATAAGAGCGAGCATGAAGGTAGATGCGTATCGATCGACGCAAAAGTAATGTTTCATCCTTTATTGACGCAATTGGGCAAAAATTAGGTCAACTTCGGGTTTTTTGCAAAGACCTGTGCCATGATTCATGGTGGCGGATGTACCGGAAGCAACGCCATAACAAAGAATGTCTTTCCAAGACCATTCTTGGGCTAGCCCCATGAGCATGCCAGCTACCATGGAATCACCGGCACCAACCGTGCTATGCACTTCTACTGCTGGCGGTTTTATTTGATAGGATTCGGTAGCTGTGACAAGTAAAGCACCCTCTGCACCCATGGATACGGCTATGACCTCACAGCCGCCTCTGGCGATGATGGAACGGGCAGCAATAAGAATTTCATCTGGGGCCAATCTTACCTTACCCACCAAACTACTCAGTTCTCCTAAATTGGGCTTACACAAAAAGAGGCCTACTTCCACTGCGTATTGCAGTGGTTTGCCCGATGTATCTACCACCAATCTGGCGGATTTTCGTTTGGCTAGCGCAGCCAACCTGCCAAAAAAATCTAGGGGGATGCCTGGAGCCAAACTACCACTGGCAACAATATAGTCAACCCCATTTTGGGCTTCTAAAAAATCCAAGCATTGTTGCCACTCCGTTTCACTAACCCTTGGTCCTTCCATGCCAAATCTGTATTGCTTGTTTACGGAAATATCTACTACAATAAAATTTTCACGGGTGTCTTCTGCAATTTCAAACTCATGAAAAGAGGGAAGTTCTTGCGTTAATAATTGCGTGAACTTTTTACCTGTGTAGCCTCCTGCCAAATACAGTGCAGTAGAGCTTCCGCCCAATTTGTGAATAGCCCTAGAAACATTAATGCCCCCACCACCAGGTTCCAAAACAGCATCTGAGCAGCTGAGTTTTTTTTCAGGTACCAGTTTGTCAATTTCAATGCTTTTATCCAATGCAGGATTTAAAGTAAGGGTGATAATGGTTTTCATGGTTGACATTTATCTAAGCAACTCTTGTATGGCTGCTGGAAAAAAAATACGAGTAGGCACACTATTCATGATTTTCAAGTCTTCCATTAAGGATGATTCATTATCTAAGAATCTGAGTACGGAAGCTGGAGAATTCTTTTCAAAGATTTGGGAGAAAATTTGATCACCGGACATTTTGCGTTTTTGTAATACTTGCAACAAGACCGTATCATAAAACTGACCCATGATTTGTTTTAGTCCTTTGCGGTTGAAATAGCTATGATTCTTTTTTAATCCAGCAACAATTGCTGCCGTTCTTTTCTGGATAAACTGAAAAGCATAACCACTACTACCCTTGATTTGACCACCAGCTCCACCCATTTGAACCAGTCTGCCTTCTTGCAAGGGAAAAGATTGATTGGTCATGGGGATCACTCCAAATTCTTCGTGTACAATTTGGTATTCTTGGATTTGCAATTTATCAGCTATATAATTTCGCAAAGCCTTATCATATGCATTCTCTGGCAATAAGGCCTCAGTAAATAAAGTATATTCTATCAAGGCCCTTGTGGGGCTGGTTGGCATCACATACATAAAAGTGGTACCTGCCGATTGATCCACTTGAAAATCCATCAGCGTAGCAATAGCTGGATCAAAAACAGGTGCTGCTGTTTCAATCACCCAACCTTTAAAATGTTGTAGTAAATGGTATTGTCCCTTTTTATCAATATTAGTTTTACTTGAAGCAAATGCAGGAATACTATTAAATACAAAGTCAGCATTGAAATTTCCAGAGGCGGAACTAACAGTTATGGAAGATGCAGCATCTGAAATTTTCAAAACGTTTTCTTGCAAGAATTGTATGTTGTTACAAATAGCAGCTTTGTTCAGCACCATTTGATAAAAATCAATCCCTTCAATCATCTTATAGCGATAAGGATGCAATTGCAAGGGCCCGGAAAAACCTTTGGAAGCAAACTGAACCTGTTCCCAACTATGTTTTACAATGGATTCAAACAAACCTGTTCCCGTTTCCCAGAAACACCAGGTTCTATCATTAGTTTGCTTGGGCGATGCGTCTAAAATCAGGATTCGTTTTTCAGCAAAAAAAGGATCTTCCATTAGGCGCATGAGTAAACTCAAACCCGCACAGCCAGCTCCAGTAATTATATAATCATAGTGTTTTGTTTGAGCAGTATTATCTTGTTTGGATGCTCCCACTGGCTAGGAATTTATTTTGATTTGTTTTGCAAAGCCTCGTCTCGGCGCACTTTGTCCCAGTATTTTTTGGCCACCAGCAACATGCCAAAGCTTTCTCCCTCTTCTTTGCCTAAGTGTTTGTGGTGCATTTTATGCGCCCATCTAATGGCTTTTATATATTTGTTATTACTGCGGGTAAAGAGTTTGAAACGTTGGTGAATGATAATTTCATGCACCAGAAAATAAGCAAAACCATACAATGCAATTCCAGCTCCTATAGAAACTACCCAATATAGTTGGTTCATACTACCCAGCATAATGCAAAGCCAAGAGGGAATGGCAAAAATGACAAAGAACGCATCATTCTTTTCAAAAAACCCAGTTCCTTTCTGATGATGGTCTTCATGCAAGTACCACAAAAATCCATGCATTACATAACGGTGCGTTAACCAGGTAACGGGTTCCATGACAAGAAATGTAGCTAGTGTAATCAGTAGATAGTATATCATAAAAAAGTTCTTAAAGCCAAAAAGAATAATGCTTGTATAATTAACAAATGAACAGCAAAAGGATTGCTTTTGTTGAATTTTAATTTACCAAATAACCACAATAAACCCATGCTAATCACAAACCAACAACCATAATTAAAATTGGGAACAATATTGTCTTTCCATTCCCAGAAACCTAATTTCATGGCTACCGGTTCCATAATCCAGTCAAAGAAGGTGGCCAGAAAAGCGCCATCTAAGAGCAGGGATAATTTCTCCACCCATCCCGCCATATTAATGTCAAGCATTTCATATTGTAGATGAAGCCACTGGTGTAAATGATGCATCACTACCCCACAACAGAACACCAAAACAAACCAATTCAAACCTATTAACCAAGGGACACCATTTAGTTTAGTACCCATTTTATTGCCGTATTGATAAATACCAAAAAGGTTTCCGGAATTTACGCCAATCATCTCTACCCCCATTCCCGTTACAAATGCAGCCAATAAGAATAAAAAGAAGGACAGGTTTTTTTCAGGCTGATTCCAGATAAGCAAACCTGCCATCAAGATTAAGTTCAAACTGGTATTATGAATAAACCAATCCTTGCTACCACTCAATAGAATCCCTACTGCTCCACAAAAATGGAAGAGGATGGCTATAAAAGTGGCAATATTTTTTTTAGTTAAAACAAAACTCATGCAAGCATATATTGATTTAACTCAATGAAGAAAATCTTTCTCAACCAAAGCACCCATAATCTGAGCACTTTTTAAACAAAGCGGTATTCCCCCACCAGGATGTACAGACCCTCCTACAAAATACAAACCTTTTAACTGTTTAGAAAAATTGGGGTGTCTTAGAAAAGCAGCCATTTTTGAATTTGAACTGGTGCCATACAAAGAACCCATATAGGAAGCCGTTTTGGATTCAATTAAAACAGGGTCTAAGACTTCTTCCACTTCTATCAGAGTCTCCAAATCAACGCCTAAGATTCGGTTCAATTTGGCAATCACTGCTGCCCTAGCTATTTGTTCCATGGATTTCCAGTCCTGACCTTTATTTGCCGGGCAGTTGACCATCACAAACCAATTCTCTTTACCCGCTGGTGCTTGAAACCCTGGCTCACACTTGCAAGTAATATTTACATATACGGTAGGATCGGCATGCATGGAACCTGTTTGAAAAATGGCTTTGAATTCAGCCGCATAGTCTGTAGAAAAAAAGATATTGTGTAATTCCAACTCAGGAAATTCAGCATTGATGCCCCAATAAAAAATTAAAGCACTACTGCTTCTTTCTTGTTTCAACACCTGTTTGGCCATTCTGGCGTCACCCAATAATTTTTGATAGGTGAAATACACATCCATATTACTCACTACCAAATTGGCAAACAAATTTTTATCCGATACCACCACACCACGCACTTGTCTGTCTTGTTGTATAATGCGTTGCACTGGAGCATTAAAATGAAAACAAACCCCTTTTTTCAATGCCAATTGATACAAGGCATTGGTAATACTAATCATACCACCCTTGGGATAATAAGTGCCTTCATTCAGTTCCAAATGTGGTATTAAACTCAGCATTCCGGGGGCTTTGTAAGGATTGCTACCATTATAAGTTGCGTATCTATTAAACAGTTGAACCGTTTTAGGATTTTTGAAATAGCCCCCATTAACTTGGTGCATGGAATTAAACAAGTATTTCCATTTCAAAGTCTTGATGGCTTTGAAAACTTTAGACTGGAATAGGGTAGCTTTTTTATGTAAGGAATAATTTAAAAAAATACCGGCAATATGCTGATACAAATTTTTGGAATCATTCAAATAGGCAATAACCTGTTCAGGAGACTCACCCAATTTTTCATTCATCTCCGTTACCAATTTTCCATTATCGGTATAGGCGTTCACAATGGTACCATCCTCATAAAAATATTTAAAAGCAATGGGCATGAATTGGTATTGAAAATAGTCTTCCATGGACTCACCCGCCAGATGAAACAATGCCTTTAAATTCTCGGGTTGTGTAAAGAGGCTAGGGCCCGCATCAAACAAATATCCATCAAGATCAAACTGGCTGAGTTTACCACCGGGATAGTCATTTTTTTCAAAGAGATCCACTTGATAGCCCTGAACTGCTAGTCTAATGGAGGCGGCCATTCCGGCTATTCCCGCACCTACCACAATTGCTTTCTTAGCATGTTCCATATTGTTCCTTTAATTGGCTGCCAAGTTACGGCTATTCTGATTTTTCCACCAGTCCATCATTTTAGGAAAAATGATTTCAAACCAAGCGGTAAACAATCCTTCTTTTGCATCCAGTGAAGCCTGGATGAATTCCATGGTCCGGTATTCGTAAGCGTGTACTTCATTGGCATCAGGTGCAATTACACCTTGATAATGTCCAATAAAAACATGATCAAATTCATGTTCTGTTAACCCATTACTAAACTCAGCCTGATAGATAAAATCAAAGACCTTGTCTAAAGTTGTCTGAAAACCCATTTCTTCCATCAACCTTCTATTGGCAGCATCAGCCACAGATTCATTTGGTCTTGGATGAGAACAGCAAGTATTGGTCCATAATCCACCACTATGGTACTTGGTCAAAGCCCTTTGTTGTAATAGTAACTCTCCTTGATCATTGAATACAAAAACGCTAAAAGCCCTGTGTAACAAGGCTTTTTCATGTGCTTCCATTTTTTCCATTAAACCAATTTCTTGATCCAATTCATTGACCAATACCACCTGTTCCATCATTGATTAATTTTACAACATGTTCAATTGACTCCGGATACCCGCTTTTGCTAAAATATAAAATTTGCCATAATCGGGAATGCGAACACGCTCTTGCATGATCTTCTGGGGTTGAATCTTTTTAATTTTATGGAAGAGGGATAGATAATATTTATACGCTACATACACTCCAAAACGCGCTTTCATAGGAAGCTGACAAATACCCTCATAAGCGTGTTCAAAGTCGCGTTGAATATCGGCTTCAATAGCCGCTTTATCCGATTCTTTGAAATCACTAAAATCACAACCAGGAAAATAAACCCTGTCTAATCCTTCAAAGTCAGCACGCAGATCACGTAAGAAATTAACTTTTTGAAAAGCCGCACCCAAACTTTTTGCAGAGGGTTTGAGTTGTTCATATTGCTGAAAATCACCGCCACAGAAAATATACAAACACATCAATCCAACTACTTCAGCACTTCCATAAATATATTCTTCATAACCTGCCCTATCATACTGGCGTTTGCCCAAATCCAATTCCATGCTATACATAAACGCTTCTATCAAGGCATGGTCAATCTTGTATTCATTAACGGTAATCTGAAAACTGTGGAGAATAGGATTCAAACTCACCCTGCGGTCAATGGCTTCATAAGTAGCTTTTTTGAATTCAGCCAATAACAACCCCTTATCGTGATCATGGAAGCTGTCTACAATCTCGTCTGCAAACCGAACAAAGCCATAGATATTGAAAATGGGGGTGCGCAAGTCTTTGTGCAATAACTTGATAGCCGAGGAAAAACTAGTGCTGTATTTCTCAGTGGTGATTCTGCTGCAATCCTGACTCACTTCATGAAACAGGTTCATCATGTATTTTCAATTTGTAATGAAAGCTCAATATAAGATAAACAAAGAATTGGGCAAAAGGTTGTTGATTTATCTGGCAAAAGCCTTCAACACTTCTGCAGCCACCACTTCTCCACTGATTAAACTAGGCGGCACACCAGGACCAGGCACGGTTAACTGACCGGTATAATATAGATTTTTAACCTTCTTACTCTTGCATGATGGCTTTAGAATAGCTGTTTGCATTAGTGTATTGGCCAATCCGTAGGCATTGCCTTTAAAAGAATGATAGTCCTGAACAAAATCAGTATGCGCATACGAACGTTTGTAAACAATGCTGTCCTTGATAGATTGACCCAAATGTTTTTCCATCCGCTCAATAATCATGTCAAAATATTTGTCTCTCAAAGCTTCATCATCGCCTTTCAAACCAGCTGCCACTGGAATCAACAAGAACAGGTTTTCTCCACCAACTGGTGCAGAGCCGGGGTCGGTGACCGATACGGCGCTAACATAGAATAGCGGATTTGTTGGCCATTCCTTGCTGGTATATATTTCTTTACCGTGCAAATGAAAATCGGTATCAAAAAACAGGGAATGGTGTTGGATACCTTCTATTTTTTTATTCAAGCCCACATAGTATAACAAACAACTTGGCGCCATCACCCTAGAATCCCAATACGCATCCGAATAAGAACGATATTGCTTTGGCAAAAGCGATGTTTCAATATGGTGATAATCTGCACCACCTACCACCACATCAGCAGCATAATGTTTGTGCATGACCACACCTTGTACAGTAGCATTGGTTTGTACTTGGTGAATACGATTGTTCTGAATTGAGAGATGACTCACTTCTTCTTCAAAATGAAATTTCACACCCAGTTCCACTGCCAATTCAAACATGGCGTCTACAATTTGAAACATGCCTTTCTCTGGATACCAGGTACCACCCTTGATATCGGCATAGTTCATCAAACTATATAATGCGGGTGTATCTTCTGGTAACGCTCCCAAAAAAAGCACCGGAAATTCCATCAACTCTTTTAGCTTGGGATTACTGAAATGCTTGGCCACATGGGTTTTGATGGAATTGAACACGTCTAATCGGAATAGGCCACTGATCAAATCCTTGTCTAAAAATTCTGTCAAAGACTGACCAGGTTTAAAGACCAATTTGTTTACACCTACTTGGTATTTGAAAGCAGCTTCATATAAAAAACTTTCTAACTTTTCACCACTTCCGGGTTCAATGCTTTCAAATAATTGTTTAAAGGATTCAAAGTCTGCAGGAATATCTACTGGACCATCGTTCCAATAAATCCTGTAAGAAGGGTCTAGTCTTTCTAGGTGGTAATAGTCAGATACTTTTTTTCCAAACTGTTTAAAATAACGTTCAAACACATCGGGCATCCAGTACCAACTGGGTCCCATATCAAAGGTAAAACCCTCGGCTTTAAATTGCCTAGCCCTACCTCCGGGTTGGTTGTGTTTTTCCAATACGGTAACGTCGTGACCAGCTTTGGCCAGAAATGATGCCGCGGACAATCCCGCAAAGCCTGCACCAATGAGTATGATTTTTTTTTCCAAGAAATTAAGACTAGTGACTGTTAAGTTACACCTAATTAGTGACGTTCAATTTGTGATTTCAAGAGTTTTCTGGCAAAGTGAATCCGGCTCTTGATGGTGCCTAAAGGTTCGTGCAACATATCGGCAATTTCGTGGTATTTAAAACCATCAAAATATAATAAGAAGGGGTTGCGGAAGATCTCAGGTAATTGGTGGATGGCTTCCTGCACTTCTTTCATGTTCAACTTAGCAATGGCTTCATTGGACACAGCACCTTGGTTGGTGTCTAGTAAAAAGTCATTGGTACTGTTGTCAAATATGGTTTGTTGCTTAGACTTACGGCGATAGTTATTGATAAAAATATTACGCATGATGGTATACATCCATGCTTTGATATTGGTACCAATATGGTATTTCTCTTTGTTGGCTAGGGCCCTAAACAAGGTTTCCTGTACCAAGTCCTTAGCCGCTTCATTATCCCTAGTAAGGGTAAAGGCAAAAGGACGAAGAAATTCCGTATTCTTCAACAACATTTGATCAAAATCTGCACTTACCATATAATTTGTTTAACTAAATATGTAGTAAAGCTAAACAAATTTTTTGAATCGGGGACTATTTTTGTTTAATTTTTATAGATAAAAAGTAAAACAAAGTTTTTCAATGAAGTTGGTAGATAAATAAAAAATATATGAAGCAAATGGTTGAAAAAACCCTGATAAAAAAAGTATTTATATTGAATTAGGCAATCATTCCTATAAAGTCCATCACTTCAGAAAGGGTTTTCTTGAACTGAGTATTATTTGGTGCTTTCTTTTTGTAACCTTGGGTTATTTGACCTGAAATCACCAAGGGAAGATCTGGCAAACGCGCGTGCATATTGTTGAGAAATTTCTCAAAATTGAAGTGGTTTGCTACCGAAGTAAGATGGGTAAAAATGGCGTCTGGTTGCTTGAGTTTGGCCACATATTCCATGTCTTTTACAGGAACATTACTACCCAAATAAATTACATTAACACCCCTTCTTTTCATCAAATAGTAAACAAATAACAAACCTAATTCATGGTGTTCACCTTCTGGCAAAAATAGCAGAATCAGGGACTTGCTATTGAGTAGGGTATGAATGCCATCAATACCCACAATTAGCTTTTGACGGATAATATTGGTGACCAAATGCTCTTGTGCAGGGTTGATATGGTTGGTTAACCAAAGGATTCCAATTCTTTCCATAAAAGGAAAAATGAGCTGGGTAATGGTTTTCTCAATGCCACGCAAACTCATATTCTCATCCAATAATTTTTCAAAGGAATCCAAACGCATGTCTACCATAGTGTGAATCATCTCATTGATAATCCTTTCCTGTTGGGCTTCCATCTGAGACAAGCAGAGTATTTTCTCCTTAATTTCAGTAGTAGACATTCTATCTATATGAGAAATCTTAAACCCGTATTTATTTAGAAGCGCAATGTTCAGAACGGTCTTTAATTCATCATTGCTATAAAAGCGGATATTGGTATCCGTTCGGCTGGGATTTAAAAAAGAATAACGTTGTTCCCAGATCCTAATGGTATGGGCTTTGATTCCTGACAGGTTTTCTAAATCCTTGATGGTAAATGCGTGCATGTTAGTATTACACGAATAAAGCCATTTTGTTTAAACTTTTGATTTAAAAACATCAACTTTAACAGATTTCTCCTGATTTTCAAGGAAATTTAAGCGGAAATCCTATTTTTTAAGCCTTCTGAGGTACTCACCATAACCGCTTTTGGCATATTTATCGGCAATCAAGAGCAATTGGTCACGGTTAATAAAACCCTTGCGGTAGGCAATTTCTTCAATACAACCAATTTTCTGGCTCTGGCGTTTTTCAATCACGCGTACAAATTCACAGGCATCGGCAAAGCTGTCAAAAGTACCCGTGTCTAACCAAGCGGTACCACGGCTCATGACACCAACGCTGAGTTTTCCCTGTTCTAGGTAAACCCTATTCACGTCAGTAATCTCGTATTCGCCGCGGGGCGATGGTTCAATATTCTTAGCAATTTCAACAACGGTATTATCGTAGAAATATAACCCCGGTACCGCAAAATTGGACTTGGGATCCTTTGGTTTTTCTTCAATAGAAACGGCAATATTATTCTGGTCAAATTCCACTACTCCATATCTTTCCGGGTCATGCACTTCATAGGCAAATACGGCAGCGCCTACTACGTCATTAAAGGATTCTACCAGTTTACCAAAACCCGCACCATAGAAAATATTGTCTCCCAAAATCAAGGCACATTTGTCATTTCCAATAAAGTCTGCACCAATCACAAAAGCTTGAGCCAAACCATTGGGCACTTCTTGTACATCATATTCAAAACGGCAACCAAGGTCCTTACCATCGCCCAGCAAACGCTGGAACTGGGAAGAGTCTTCGGGAGTAGTAATGATCAAGATTTCTTGAATTCCAGCTAGCATTAAAATAGACAGTGGATAGAAGATCATGGGTTTGTCATACACTGGCATCAATTGTTTGCTGATGCCCCTAGTAATGGGATATAACCTGGTTCCTGATCCGCCTGCTAAAATGATGCCTTTCATAATTGTAAATATTTATTGCTTAGAATTGTAAACTGTCTTTAATGGCTGATAAGGTTGGAAGTATTTGATCTTTCTCTGAAATGATCAAGCCATCGGCTGGGAGGCCCCAGTCAATCCCTAATTTAGGATCATTGAAAATAACACCACCCTCAGAAGCCTTATTATAAAAATTATCACATTTGTAAAAGAAGGTAGCTGTTTCACTTAAGACCACAAAACCATGTGCAAAACCGCGTGGCACAAAGAATTGGGTATGACTATCTGCTGTCAATTCAATGGTCATATGTTCCCCAAATGTGGGCGATGCACTTCTTAAATCAACCGCAACATCCAATACCCTTCCTTCCAAAACCCGCACTAATTTTGCTTGTGCGTGTTCACCGTGTTGAAAATGCAAACCTCTCAACACACCTTTGCTTGATTTGCTCTGGTTGTCTTGTATAAAATTCACATCCATGCCCGTCTTATCAAAAAACGTGCGCTGGTTAAAGCTCTCAAAAAAATAACCCCGATTATCTCCAAATACGGTATCATGTATAATCAAGCAATCAGCCAGTTTGGTAGTTTCTATCCGCATGAATTATCTGTTTTCGTACATCCCGTTATAATAATTCTGATACGCCCCACTGGTCACGCTTTGCAGCCATTCCGTGTTGCTCAAATACCAGTCAATGGTTTCACTCAAGCCCTCTTCAAAAGTAACGCTTGGCTTCCAACCCAATTCTTGATTGATCTTGGTAGCATCAATAGCATAACGGCGGTCATGACCTGGACGATCTTTTACATAAGTGATTAGCTTTTCGCTGTATCCCTTTGCACGGCCCAGTTTTTCATCCATTTGAGTGCAAAGTAATTTTACCAAGTCAATATTTTTCCACTCGTTAAAACCGCCAATATTATAGGTTTCACCATCCACGCCTTGGTGGAAGATCAAATCAATAGCCAGTGCATGGTCTTTTACAAATAACCAGTCACGGGTATACAAACCATCGCCATAAACGGGCAAAGGTTTTTCTTCAATGATATTGTTGATGAAGAGTGGAATCAGTTTTTCTGGAAAATGGTAAGGGCCATAATTGTTGGAGCAATTAGACACTACGGTTTGCATATGATAGGTTTCTCTATAGGCTCTCACAAAATGATCCGATGCTGCTTTACTGGCAGAGTATGGAGAGTTGGGATCATATGCCGTGGTCTCTAAAAAGAATCCCTCAGCACCCAAGCTACCATATACCTCATCGGTAGAAATATGGTAGAAACGGTGTTTGCTATAATCAGCCGCCCATTTTTTGCGGGCAGTGTTCAACAGGTTTACAGTTCCAATCACATTGGTGTATACAAAATCCAAGGGCGATATAATACTACGGTCTACATGGCTTTCCGCGGCCAAATGCACAACATCGGTAATGCCGTGTTCGTCAAATGCTGCATCCAAAGCAGTTGCGTCCAATATATTGATCTTGAGAAAATGGTAATTGGGAGACTGATCTATGTCTTTGAGGTTCTCCAGATTACCTGCATAAGTAAGGGCATCAAGGTTATAGATACCATACTCGGGATATTTCTGCACAAACAAACGCACTACATGCGATCCTATGAATCCAGCACCACCAGTTATTAAAATATTTTTTTTCATGAAACCTATTGAAGTGTTGAAAAATTCGCGCCTAAAGGTAGTTACAGTTAGAAGCCTGTCAAAATAATTCTGTGTGAAATGAATTGCACGGTGGCAATCCTTATCTTCAAGTTCAAATTCTTTCCATGAACCAACGTTATTATTCCCTAGACGTATTTAGAGGTGCCACAGTGGCCCTGATGATTTTGGTCAATAATCCGGGTTCATGGGGTCATATTTTCGGGCCCCTGGAGCACGCACCCTGGCATGGTTGCACCCCTACAGACCTGGTGTTCCCTTTCTTCTTGTTTGCTGTTGGTAATGCCATGGCATTTGTGATGCCCCGCTTTGAACAGGCGGGACCTGCCCATTTCTGGAAAAAAGTGGTTAAAAGAACCATATTAATCTATGCCATTGGCTTATTCCTAAACTGGAGTCCCTTTTTAAAATGGGATGCTGAAAACCTAGTAGCCAAGACCTGGGAGAATATTCGCATCATGGGCGTTTTGCAAAGAATAGCCCTTTGTTACTTTTTTGCATCTGTGATTGTGTTCTACGCAAAAGCCCGAGGCGCTTTTGTGGTAGGAGCTATTTTTCTATTGACCTATTGGGTTATCTGTATGCTCTTGGGCAATGCAGCCAACCCCTATGCCATGACTGGTTGGTTTGGAACCGATGTAGATATTAAGCTCTTGGGCATGAGCCATATGTATAAAGGAGAAGGTGTGGCATTTGACCCCGAGGGATTGGCCAGTACCCTACCCGCTATTGTGCAAGTGATTTTTGGTTACTTAGTAGGACAGTATATTCAACAAAAGGGCAAGACCTATGAAATGCTCAGTAATATTTTAATTGCAGGTATTGTGCTCTGCGTTGCAGGATATGCCTGGGACATGGTCTTCCCCATCAATAAAAAAATCTGGACCAGCAGTTATGTCTTATACACCAGTGGTCTGGGCATACTCACGCTTTCTGTGTTGATATACCTAATTGAATTCAAATCCGTCACCGGAGCTTGGAGCAAATTCTTTGATGTGTTTGGCAAGAACCCACTCTTCATTTTTGTACTCAGTGGATTTCTTCCCCGCGTCTCCGCCCTATGCCGTTGGGTAGACCATGTAGACGAAACCGGCAAAAAAATCTATACCTCTTTCTTCCCTTGGTTTTATGAGCACGTATGCAAAAACGTATCAACCGATCTGCGCGTAGGCTCTCTACTCTACGCCCTCTGCATGATCAGTTTTTTCTGGTTAATTGTGTATGTGTTGGATAAAAAGAAAATTTATATCAAGGTTTAGCTGCGCGATGGGATTCGCATATTTTTTTAGAGTAGGGCAATTTAGAATGATTGCTTCTTTGCAGTTATCTCTTTCTGAAACCATTCCAAATATTGATCTATTTGTGAGACAAGAAAATAAGGAAGACTCAACAAATAATATTCTTTCTTCTCAGGTGTAGTAATGGTTACTATTTCCAAATCGCCTGCATAAAAACGGATAGCCAATTGATGTGGTGCCAAATCCATAAACTGATGCATTGATCTGAGTGTACCAGTAGCGCCTGATTTTACTTCAATGGGTATTAATTGACTATTAAATTCCTGTAAATAATCCACTTCTGAGGAGGAACTATTTTTTTCTCTCACCCAAAACTGAAGTCCATGTAAGGCACTATATTGGGCAGCTAGTAATTCCTGACCCACCATATGTTCTATCATGGTTCCCTGATATACTGAACTCAGATCTTGACTACCAATAATTTCTTTTTGCACCCCAACAAAATAGTTCAGCATGCCAGTATCAAGCACTTGCAATCTGGGCGATTTATTAAGGTCTGGTTGTAATGGTAATACGGTACTCGTTTGCGGAAAAATCAGGTGCAATAGGAGTGCTTTTTCTAAGGTTCTTAATGCCTCCCCCATTTCACGTGATTTATAACTTGACTTTCCAAATCCTTGAAACTTGATTCGTTTGCCAGTTTCAGCAAAACTGGCCCGCATAGCATGACGGATATAATTTACCTGAGATGCATTACTAGCATATTTTTCAACGTCATCCATATAGGATATCAGTAGTGACTCATATACGGCATTTAGGGAACTAACATCTTTTGTAACAACATATTGTTCTATTACTTCCGGCATACCGCCTAGCAAACAATATCGTTGAAACAACTGCATTAATTTATCTTTTGCAAAACCGGCTAGAGGAACTTTTTTTAATTGCTCCAAAGCAGCAGTTTCTCCTATTGCACTCAGAAATTCAGGGAAAGAAACGGGATGTATGACCAAGTATTCAACCCTTCCAACCGGAAAGCTAATGTCTGGATTGAACAGGCTCTCAAGTAAGGAACCTGCTGCTATTACTGCAAGATCAGGGGCTTCTTCGTAAAAATAACGAAGCTGCTGAAGTGCTTGGGGCAATTCTTGTATTTCGTCTATAAATATTAGTGTGTTATTCTTTTTTGTTAGTGACTGGTTTTTTAAAAAAAATAGGGATTGTAGTAGGTTATCAAAGTTGGTAAAGTCTTCAAATGGCTTTCTGTCTTCAGGCAATTCAAGGTTTAAATAGATGAACTGCTCAAAATCTGCTCCAAACTGCTTAACTACGGTTGTCTTTCCAACCTGTCTTGCCCCTCTGATTATCAGTGGTTTGCGATTAGATTTTTTTCGCCATTCTTCAAGTTTGAATATGATATCCCTATGAAACATGTAACAAAATTAGGGCAATTTTTACAAAAACTTGTAACAAAATTAGCCCAATTTTCAAGAAAATTTGTAACAGAATTAGGGCAATTACCTTATCCGCTTTGCCGGATTACCCGCATACACGCCCGGTTCTGTAATGTCTTTGGTCACAACAGCTCCGGCACCAATGACGGCTTGGTCACAGATGGTTACGGGTAGAATGCTGGCATTGCTGCCTATGGAAACATGGTTGCCGATGGTTGTTTTTTTCCAAAGTGCAGAATTGCCTGCTGGGCCTCCAGTTGAGAAAGTATCGTTGATAAACATGACCCCATGACCTATAAAACAGTGTTGGCCAATGGTCACGCCTTCACAAATAAAACTATGCGATTGAATCCGGGTCTGGTCTCCAATCTGAACGCCTTTTTGTATTTCAACAAAGGGACCAATAAACACTTCATTTCCAATGTTGCATTCATAGAGATTCACGGGCTGAACAATGGTTACGTTCTCACCAAATGTCACGTTGCGAATGCTGATCTGTTTTTCTTCAAAAATCATGACTGCAAATTTATGGATTGATGAATGCGTTCAATAATCTCTACCGTTTTCAGTGCTTCCTCTGCTGTGGCATAATAAGTTTCCCTTCCTTGCAAAGCCGCTACCAGATTGGCATAGACCATGCCGTGATTGCTCATAGAACCTTGGTATGTGCCGTATTGATTGGCGCTATTGTTTGATTCGCTAGTCAACAGAGGTCCTGATTCCAAAGACTGATAGGCAATGGTATTTAAATATTCTCCGCCAATCTTTACGGTTCCTTTTTCTGCTAAAACCGTTAAAGAACCTTCTGCATTTTTTTCGTAACTATTTACGGAATAGTGCAGAGAAGCTATGGCACCAGACTCCATTTGCATCAAGACTGCACCTGCGTCTTCACCAGCTATCATGCTCTGATGTTGAAAATTTTGCGCTAGGGTTTGTACCGTTTTTACCGGTCCAAATAGCCAGTATAATAAATCAATAAAATGACTGAACTGGGTAAATAAAATACCCCCATCCATCTCTTTACTACCATGCCAAGAATCCTGGTAATAAGCAGCTGGTCTATTCCAAAAACAATTGATCTGTATGTTTTGAATCTTCCCAAGTCTTCCTTCTGCTATGGCTACTTTTAGTGCTGCAACGGGTGGGTTAAACCTATTTTGCACCACAGTAAAAATCTCTTTGCCTGTTTGTGTAGCAATTTCCATCAAGCGTTTGCAATCAACAAGCGATATCGCCATAGGCTTTTCTACCAAGACATGCATACCCGCTTGCATACAGGCCATGGCATGTGCTGCGTGTAAACCATTGGGGGTACAAATGGCTACTAGGTCAATGGATGATGCAAGGGATAATAAACTATTGATATCGGCTACAGCCATTGCCCCATAGCTGTTTGCCAGGGCTTTTGCTTTCTCTAGGTCTAGATCACAGACCGCTACCAATTGCCAATAGTTGCTGGCATGCAATGCATGTCTTTGACCAATCTGGCCAGCACCTATCATGGCAAATCTGGTTGCTTGCATGTACTGATTATTGAAATAGGGTTTCTGCCTTGGCTATGCTTTCTGGTTTACCCACGTCTATTAAGATTCCCTTACTATGGTCAAAACACTGGATGGGATTGTTTTGCATCAGGTCTAAGTATACATCTACCATGGAAAATTTTCCTGTTTGCTGAATCTTGGAAAAAATTTGTGAACTGATTACATGGATTCCGCTAAATGCTTTCTGTTGCAGGTCTACGTATTGCGGATCAGTAGCCAAACCAGCAGGTTTCTCCTCTCCGGTTTGAACGTTGCGCCAACCACGGAGTTCCCCCTTTGGATGGAATAAAAAATACCTAGACGTATTGCGCTGAGTAACTGCCAATGTGGCCAAACAATTGGCCTGCTGATGTGCTGCAATCATCTTATCTAAATGCAGGTTGGTGAGGATGTCTACATTCATCACCACAAAATCAGATTCCTCCTTAAAATACCAAGCCGCTTTTTGCAAACCGCCACCGGTTTCTAATACCTGATCCGTTTCATCAGAAATGGTAATGGTAGAACCCCATCCATGGTTATCTGTAATGGCTTGAATTATCTGGTCTGCAAAATGGTGCACATTGACAATGATTTCTCTGATGCCAAATTGTTGCAGGTACAACACATTTCTTTCCAGCAAAGACTTTCCATTTACTGGAGCCAACGCCTTGGGATGCTGGTCTGTCCAAGGTTTTAGCCTACTGCCCAAACCCGCTGCAAAAATGATTGCTTTCATTGTTTCAATTTTATCCTAGAAACCAATTGTCCGTATTGGTATGCGTGAGCACCACTTTTAATTTGTATTTGTTGCGCAAGTGTCTGGCAGTTTGTTCTGCAGCATACACGCTTCTATGTTGACCACCCGTGCAACCAAAATTGATCATCAGGTTGCTAAATCCGCGTTTTAAATAATCTTCTACTGCAATGTCTACCAGGTCCCAAACAGAGTTCAGGTATTCATTCATGCGCGTGCGTTGTTCCAGAAAATCTTGCACAGGTTTGTCTCTTCCGTTCAAGGTTTTATAATCATCAAAACGTCCGGGATTTAAAATGCTGCGCATGTCAAACACAAAGCCACCGCCGTTTTCAGAAGGATCGGCTGGAATGCCCTTTTTATAACTAAAACTATTTACTATTACTACCAACGCTGTGTTTTCATCGGCCTGTGGTGGTTCAAAACGTTGAATCATTTCATCGGCAACAACCAAACGCAAGACCCTGTCAAACTCAGGTGTCACAATGCCTACCCGCTTATGGTCTAGGAAGAATTTCAGGTTTTTCAAACCCAGTGGAATGCTGGCTAGAAAATGTGCTTTGCGTTCAAACAAACCTCTAAATCCATAAGCACCCATCACTTGCAACAAACGGATTAATACATAACCATTGTACTGACTTACAAATGTGGTTCTGTCTACTTTGCGGTCTAAGATTCTGTCTATCTCATCCATATAGAATTCCAACAAACTGTCTTTCCATTGTTCACTCAGTTCTGCCTTGGCCTGCCATAACAGGGATGCCACATCATATTGCAGTGCACCCTTCATGCCTCCTTGGTAGTCAATAAAATGTACCGCATCATCTTTGACAATAATATTACGGCTCTGAAAATCGCGGAACATAAAATACTTGTTCTCTGTGCGCGTGAGATAAGTACTTAGTGCGTCAAAGTCATCCAACATGGCCTGCTTGTCATAGGGCAATTGCAGGGTGTCTAGAAAATAATATTTGAAATAAAGCAGGTCACTCATGATGGCCTGTTTACCAAATTCCTTGGCGGTTAAACAAAGGCTATAATCCAAACCCGTATCACCCTTGATCTGTAATTCAGCTAGTGCTGTCAAACTTTTTTGAAACAAACCATAAGCCCTGTCTCCATGTCCGTGTTGCTCCAATTCATTGAGCAGGGAAGCGGTACCCAAATCTTCTTGCAAGTAAATGGTGTCTTCCTCATTTACGGCAAATACTTCCGGAACGGGCAAACCCCCTTTTTTAAAATGCTTGCTAAAAGCTATAAAGGTTCTGTTCTCTTTGGCGTGGAGGTTATAGGTAGCTATATAAGTTTCTTCCTGATAATAGATCCTAAAATAAATCCGGTCACTCCCACTTTGGGGTAATTTTTCAATCCTATCGGCAGCGCCCTGTTTAAATTCCTGAAACAGGGTTTCAATTGCCGCAATCACTTTGTCCATTGGCTTGGTTTGGAGCGAAAATAAACCTTAGCCATCAAAGACAAATAGATTTACTGCATCAAGCCGGTTGCAAGACAAATTTATTGACCTGGGTATAGGGGTCAAATAAGTGTTTGCGGCGAAGGAGCACCAGTTCACGCACTTCAAAAATCTCGTGGAAACTGCGGCTGGAATAGTCCATCATGGCCTTTAAATAGGTATCTGCATTGAGTTTGCGCGCAATGGGCAGGTTGGGTTTGAGGTTAACCCTGATGCTGGGGCAATCGCAGGTTTTAATATAGTCATTCAATGGCTCCAAAGCCTGACCCAGTTGTTGAAAGGGCTGTGATTCAGGAACACGCAGGTACACGGAATCCGCTGGAATGCCACTATAATTGCTCAAGGGAACACTAAAAGCCTGTTGACTGGAGAAGATCCGGTGCATCCAACGCAGGAGGGTAGGCTCCATTTCTTCCTTGGCCTGAAAACCCGCCACTTCTATGTGTAATTTGGATTTTCCTTGGTTGCGTTGCTGGTATTGTTGGTCAAAAACCTGTTGTTCAAATAAGATCTTGTCATGGAGTTCTGGCCCTGGCACGGCCACCAAAAGGTATTCCGCAAATTGATTGGCTGGCAAAAAGGCGTTGATAGGATATTGCATGGATGCGGTTTGCATGAAGATTATTTTTAACTGATAATTTATTTAGCATAAATTTACTAACTAATTTAGCATTACCAAATTTATTTAGCATGTTCAACGAAGATTGGGGCAGTAGTGCTTACAAGGGAAGCAAGGATTTTGACCAATGGGAAGTGCCTACGGCCAATGCCACGGGTTTTGGGGCTGCGGCCGATGATTATATGGAAAGGGGGATTGACCTAAACGAACAATTGGTGCAAAACAAACCCGCTACCTTTTTTTTCAGAATGAATAGTGAAGCCATGGTGGGGGCAGGGATTTATCAGGGCGATGTACTGATTGTAGATAGAAGTCTCAAAGCCGCCAATGGTAAAATTATTGTAGCCATTGCCCATGGAGAATTGTTGGTGCGCCGAATGCAGGTGCAGGGAAACAGGGTAAGCCTTTTGTCCGAAAACAAATCTTTTGCACCCATACAACTTGAAGCAAATAACCAACAATTTATCTGGGGCGTAGTGGTCTATAATATTCACAAGCTGTAGTTATCAAATCAAATGAAAGCCATTATTGATTGCAATAGTTTTTACTGCTCCTGCGAGAAATTATTCTTGCCGCATTTGGAGGGAAGACCTGTTGTTGTGCTTAGCAATAACGATGGCTGCATTGTATCTAGAACAGACGAAGCCAAGAAAATAGGCGTAGAAATGGCGGGACCCTATTTTAAAGCCAAGCCACTGATTGAAGCCCATGGGGTTGCCACTTTTTCTTCTAATTATAATTTGTATGGAGACTTGAGTTGGCGGGTCATGGAAACTTTGAGAACCATGCTGCCAGCGGGCTCCGTAGAAGTCTATTCGGTGGATGAAGCTTTTTTAGACCTATCGCATATTGCGCCAGAAAACCTAAAAGACTTTGCCTTTCATATTAAGGATACGGTAGAACAGTGGACTGGGATTCGGGTGTCTATTGGGGTGGCTCCCACCAAAGTATTGAGCAAAGTAGCCAATAGACTTTGCAAAAAACACAAAGCAGTAACCAACTGTGTGCTTGTCTTGGATACGCCTAGAAAACTAGAACAAGCACTGGAAAAAACACCGGTGGAAGATATCTGGGGCGTGGGTCACCAATACGCCAAAAAACTCCAATTGTATCAAATTAACAATGCCCTTGAACTCAGCAAAAAAGACATTCCCTGGGCCACCAAAAACCTAGGGGGTGTGGTGGGTGCTAGGCTACTCAGAGAATTACAAGGCATTCCAAGCCGAGAGATGGAAGGCGAATTAGTGAACAAAAAAATGATTGCTACAACCCGCATGTTTGGGAGCCCCGTTAAGGAATTAGCCGATATTAAAGAAGCCATTGCTACCTATACTTCCAGAGCTGCAGAAAAACTGAGAAGACAAAATTCTGCGGCAAATACGGTTAGTGTTTTTATAGTACCAAAAGAAAATAGTACGGGTAACTATTTTAGACATGGACCCACTTTAAGTAGTTATACCATTTTGCCAAGTGCAACATCACTCACCAATGAACTCATTAAAGCCGCGGTAAAACAGGTTGACCATTTGTTTGAAGCAGGTAGGATCTATAAAAAAGCTGGGGTTACCCTTAGCGGGATAGTCCCAGACAATGCCATTCAGTCAAGTCTGTTTGATCCAGCCCCCAATGAAAAAGCCAGAATGCTCATGTCTATGATGGACAATATCAATTTTGCAATGCGCAATGACGTTTTAAAATTTGCCGCATCAGGCACAAGCAAAGACTGGAAAATGCGCCAAGAACTTCGGAGCCCACGCTATACTACACGATGGGAAGAGTTGTTTGAAATTCGTTGAATTTCAAAAGTCAAAAGTCAAAAGTCAAAAGTCAAAAGTCAAAAAGGCCCGGGAAAGGAATATATTAAATAAGGAAGGCGCGATGGTTGCCCATCGCGTTAGCGAATATTAATATTAGAAATTATTGCTTTGGAACAATCGGGTATTTGGCAAAAAGGGCTTTCATACCTGCTTTGGCTACTTCAGGAACTTTTGATTCTTTTGAAGGCAAGATATCTTTAGCCGTTCCTTTCCAAACCATTTCATTGGCGGCTGCGTCTACCAAGTGCACGGTTACGGAACCTTCCTTGTAATAGCCCACCAATACTTCTTCACTCTTCCAAGAATAGTTGCGCTGACCCATATATTTATAAGCACCATCGGTACGCCAATCAGTTTGGCGTGTTTGGGCTTTCTCTTCTACCTGTAAACCAATATTCACCAATAAGTCTGGTTTGCTACTGCTCTGAGAATAACCGCGGCTGGTCAACTCACCGGCTATAGCAGATTTGAGTAGGTCCATACGCTCATTAAATCCCTTTGAAACGGTATCGCCAGAGGCGTCTAATTTGTAAAAATCAAAGGTTTTGTATTTGGCTAAGTCTGCATTTGGAGCAGCCCCTGCATTGGATATTTTCACTGAGGAGGAACAAGCTACTAAGCTAGCTGCCAATAATAGAAAAAACAGTTGTTTCATAATGGATGTTTAGGTTGTGAAAATACTAATTTTTTAAAAAATTGCTTTAGGGTTACTGTATCAATTTATGATTTGAAACAAGGAATGGCGAATCTTGGCCGTACTTGGGGGCGGTCAGGACAATCATCCGCATCAGAAAAAAATAGTTCCACAGAATAAATCATTTTCCAGATTGCATGGTATCTTAAGGGTCTAAATCAAGACCATGCTTAGAAAACTGTTTTGTGCTACCCTTCTATTGGGTGCTGCTTCCTTTTTGAATGCTCAAAAAACCATCGCCATTAAATGTGGTGCGGTATTAAATACCAGGAGTGGAGAATTATTGTCTAATCAAGTAATCCTGGTGAGGGGTAATCTCATAGAGAGCATCGCGCCAGCTGCGGGCTTTACTATGAAAACAGATAGTAGCATTGACTTATCAGCATTTACCGTTTTGCCTGGCTTGATTGACGCGCATACACACGTATTATTGCAGGGTGATATTACCAGTGAAGACTATGACGTGCAAGTGCTCAAAGAATCAATTCCTTATAGAACCATCCGCGCGGTAAAAAGCGCCAAACAGAGTCTGCTCAATGGTTTCACTACCATCAGAGATTTAGGAACAGAAGGCGCTGGCTACGCCGATGCCGATATTAAGAAAGCCATCATAAAAGGAGAAATGGAAGGCCCAAGGATGTTGATCTCTACCCTTGCTATCAATACTACTGGACACTATCCAATTAAGGAATCGGACTATGCTTGGGAGTTAAAATTGCCCAAGGGTTTGCAAGAAATTACGGGTGCCGATGAAGGCAGAAGAGCGGTTCGCGAGCAGATTGCACACGGAGCTGATTGGATCAAGATTTATGCAGACCGCGGTTATTTCAAATTGGCCGATGGTAGTTATAGAAGTCTACCCAATTTTACCTCCGAGGAAATCAATGCCATTGGTGATGAAACCCTGCGTTCCAACCGTAAATTGGCCGCCCATGCGGTTACCCGCGATGGCATTATTGCTGCCATTAAAGCTGGAGCAAGCAGCATTGAACACGGTTTTGGCATGGACGATGAATGCATCAAATTGATGGTTGAAAAAGGGATTTATTGGTGCCCCACCATTTATGTAAACGAATACGTGGCCGATGGTAGGGCCAAAGCAGGTAGCCCCATGAATAAGTATTTTGCTGAGTCCGAAGCTGGTTTGTTCAAAAAAGCTTTGGCCGCTGGCGTTAAAGTGGCTTATGGTACCGATATTGGGGGTTATGACTGGCAATTGTCACAAGCTCGTGATTTTCAATACTTAGTACAGTATGGCATGAGCCCACTACAAGCCATTCAAACCGCATCTATCAATGCGGCTGACCTCCTGGGTATGACTGGCAAAATTGGGGAAATCAAGAAAGGTGCTTTTGCAGATTTGGTGGCTGTTTCTGGTAATCCACTCAAGGATGTAAAAACCCTTGAAGCTGTAAAATGGGTCATGAAAGATGGTCAAGTAAAAAAATAGCGGCAGATTTACAGTATATCCCTACTTTTGCGCAATTTCTACCACATGAACCAAGCACTGAATTCCAACGAATCTATCCCTTCCAAAAGGAAGAAAATCATTGTTTTAGGCAGCGGCCCCAACCGGATTGGACAGGGTATAGAATTTGACTATTGCTGTGTTCACGGGCTTTTGGCCATTAAAGAATGCGGTTTTGAAGCCATCATGGTGAATTGTAACCCTGAGACCGTTTCTACCGATTTTGACATGGCAGACAAGCTCTATTTTGAGCCCGTATTTTGGGAGCACTTAAGAGAAATCATTGACCTTGAACAGCCTGATGGCATTATTGTACAATTAGGTGGTCAAACCGCTTTGAAACTGGCCAAAAAATTGCACGAAAAAGGGATTCCAATTGTAGGAACCAGTTTTGAAAGCATGGACATGGCAGAAGATCGCGGCCGCTTTAGCGACTTGCTCAAAGAACTTAATATTCCTTATCCTGAATATGGTACTGCAGAAGACGCTGATGAAGCTGTTGCCGTTGCCAATAGAGTGGGGTACCCTGTTTTGGTGCGTCCTAGCTATGTAATTGGTGGACAGAGAATGCGCATTGTGATTAATGACGAAGAGGTAGAAAAAGCGGTGATCAGCTTGCTCAAACATATTCCTGGTAACAAAATTTTGATTGACCACTTCTTAGACCGTTGTCAAGAAGCAGAAGTTGACGCCATTTTTGACGGGGAGAATTTTCACATCATGGGTGTGATGGAACATATTGAACCAGCAGGGATTCATAGCGGAGATAGTAATGCCGTTTTGCCTGCTTTCAACCTGACTCCTTTGATTGTAGAGACCATGCAATTCTATAGTGAGAAGATTGCCCGCGCTTTAAAAATCAAGGGTTTGATCAATATCCAATTTGCCATTAAAGGAGATAAAGTGTATGTGATTGAAGCCAACCCACGTGCTTCTAGAACTACGCCTTTTATTGCCAAAGCCTATCAGATACCTTATTTGAATATTGCCACCAAAGTCATGTTGGGAGAAGCCAAACTCACCGACTTTGTCATGGAAAACAAACTAGACGGATACGCCATTAAGGAACCCGTATTTAGCTTTGACAAATTCCCTGGTGTGAACAAAGAACTAGGACCAGAAATGAAGAGTACTGGTGAAGCCATTCGCTTTATCAAAGACCTGCGTGATCCTTATTTCCGCACTTTGTACAAAGAAAGAAGCATGAACCTAAGTAAATAGATTTTACTAAAACCTTTTGAAGCCACACTATTACGGTGTGGCTTTTTTATTAGGTTAGTGTATGCCTACACCAACGCCTGATCACTGGAAAAGCCTTCCCTTTCTTCGTTTGTTAATTCCCTTTCTTGCGGGCATTTTACTCAAGCATCAAGGACTCTTAACAATGAAGAATATTCAAGTTTTAGGCGTTGGGGGTTTATTATTAGTAGCCATTCCAGCCTTCCTGAAACTGTATCAACAATTTTATGCTGCTTTTCTAAGGGGACTGGGAATCTATTTACTGCTTATAGCCATGGGGGCCTTTAATTATTATTGGCAGCAACCGGAACAACAAACCCATGCTTTAGGCCAAATACCATTGTCATCAAAGACCTGTGTTGAAATTGTTACAGCGCCCGTTCCAACCAGCAAACAATGGCGGGTCTTAACCAAGGCCATTGCACAAGAACATCAGGGTCAATGGGAAAGCGTGAATGGTTTGGTATTTCTCTATTGTAAAAATCCATTATGGATGGAGCCATTGATTCCAGGTAAAAGAATCTTGCTTCATAAAAAACTGCAACTCATTGCAGCACCCAAAGTCCCTCAGGCATTCAATTACCAACAATGGGCCTATCGCCAAGGCGTACAATACCAGTCTTATCTTTCTGCCCCTCCCATAATGTTAGAGCCCGCCCCAAGGTATTGGCGCAACTGGGTTCTAGATTCAAGAAATTGGATCTTATCAGTGCTAGCGCGATGGATTCCAGACAAACCCATTTGTGGCCTTGCAGAAGCACTCTTGATAGGCTATAAGTATGATTTAGACAAAAACCTGGTGCAAGCATATAGCAATACTGGTGTGGTGCACATAATTGCTATTAGTGGTTTACACTTAGGGATGATTTATGGCTTATTGCTCTGGCTTTTTAGCCCATTTATGCCCATTTATTGGATAAAATGGATTAGACCCTTGGTGATCTTGATAGTGCTTTGGGGATTTGCACTTTTAACAGGAGCAGCACCATCCATTATCCGCGCCGCCTTGAGTTTTAGTTTTTTATTGTTGAGTCAAAGTTTGGGTTATCAAAACAACCAACTCAACGCGTTGGCTGCATCAGCATTTTTCCTGCTACTATTTGATCCTTGGTTAATCTGGGACATAGGGTTCCAATTGAGTTATGCGGCAGTTGCTGGCATTTTGTTATATGCCAAAATCCTGATGCGATGGCTGCGCATCAAAAATCCCTTGCTCAGGGCCATTTGGCAACTCAATGCCCTTACCCTCTCGGCCCAGGTATTCACCCTTCCCTTGGTGCTCTATCATTTTCAACAATTTCCCAATCTGTTTTTGTTCTGCAACCTCTTGATTGTGCCCTTTTCAGGATTGATCCTCTATTTTGAAATTGCCCTAATGCTTCCTATTCCATTGTTGCAATCCCTTTTGGGCAAATTGATTCAACTAAGTATTGGATGGATGAATGACTTAGTTGCTAGAACAAATCGATTGCCTTTTGCAGTTACACAGAACCTGGGGATTAGTTTTTCACAGACCATGGTATTATTAGTCTTCCTCTTTCTTTTTTGTGAGCTTGTGAAAACTTACCTTTGCAACTCCATTCAATCCCGGCAACAGGCCTAATGTTCTAAGCCGGACCAAGCAATCAACATGCAAAAGAAAATTCAATCAGCACTTATTTCCGTTTTTTATAAAGACGGCCTGGAACCCATTGCAAAGGAATTACACGCGTTAGGTATTACCATCTATTCCACTGGTGGAACCCAGAAATTTCTAGAAGATCTAGGTGTACCCTGTGTTCCTGTAGAAAGCCTGACTACCTATCCTTCAATCTTGGGTGGACGCGTAAAAACCTTGCATCCCGCCATATTTGGTGGCATTTTGGGCAGAAGGTATGAACCCCAGGATCTGGCAGAAATGAAGGAATATAAGATTCCAGAAATTGACCTAGTGATTGTAGACCTCTATCCTTTTGAAGAAACTTTGGCCAATACCACTGAAGAGAAATTGATTATTGAAAAGATTGATATTGGTGGACCTTCCATGATCAGGGCTGCTGCTAAGAATTTCAAAGACCTAGTAGTCATTGCTGCAAAGGATGATTATGCTTCTTTGGAAAACCTATTGAAAACGCAGAAAGGCGAAACTTCTATAGAGCAGCGCAGGGCTTATGCAGCCAAGGCTTTTGAAGTAGTGATGCACTATGATATTGCCATCAGCAATTATTTTAACCCTGGTATTAGTCAAGCCTTGCGCTATGGTGAGAACCCACACCAGTCTGCTGTTTTTCACGGAGACCTGAGCCAACTATTTAGCCAATTAAACGGAAAGGAGCTTAGCTATAATAATTTGGTAGACGTAGACGCTGCAGTACAGTTGATCCAAGAATTTCCCGCACCTGTTTCAGGAAAAGGAACCGTATTTGGTATTATCAAGCATACCAATGTTTGCGGAATTGCAGAAAGGGATTCTGTAAAAGCAAGTTGGGACGCAGCTTTGGCGGGTGATCCTGAAAGTGCTTTTGGTGGGGTATTGGTTTGCAATGGTAAAATTGACAAAGCTACCGCCGATGCCATTAATGAAATTTTCTTTGAAGTACTGATTGCGCCCGCTTTTGACGCAGACGCTTTAGAGGTATTAAAGACCAAGAAAAATAGGATCTTATTAGAGTTGAAAGTGGGCATTACGGCTTTGAAAATTCCATCAAAATCCTTGCTTAATGGCAGTTTAGAACAAGGCGCAGACAAGGGCAATTTTGACAAATGGGAAGAAGTAGGTGGAAGACCAACAACTGAATCAGAAAAAGAAAACTTGGTCTTTGCTAACCTAGTTTGCAAACACTTAAAGAGCAATGCCATTGCACTGGTAAAAGACAAACAATTGGTGGGTAAGGGCTGTGGTCAAACCAGCCGCATAGATGCCCTGCGTCATGCTATTGAAAAAGCCAAACAATTTGAATTTGCTTTACAAGGAGCGGTGCTTGCATCAGATGCATTCTTCCCCTTTAATGATTGTGTACAGATTGCACACGAAGCAGGTATGGAAGCATTTATTCAGCCAGGTGGTTCTGTAAGAGACAAAGACAGTGTTGCCTATTGCGTAGAAAATAATTTGGCCATGGTGATGACAGGTCTGCGTCATTTCAGACACTAATCACCCATTGATTCATGCAAGCAGACAAACAGAAAGCCTATATAGCACTAGCCATCACCAGCATTGTCTGGGGAACCACTTGGGTGGGGAGCAAGATTTGTGTGCGCTATACACCAGCTTTTGAAGTGGCTGCTATTCGGCAGTTTTCTGGTGGCATCATCTATGTGTTATTCTTCCTAATCAAAGGAGAAAAACTACCTACCCTCAAACAATTGGGTTGGCTCACCATCATGGCCATACTCATGTTTGTGTCTTCCAATGGACTAGCCACCGTTGGTCTCAAATATATTCCCAGTGGATTGGGTGCCCTTATTGCGGCACTCTATCCACTGTTTGTGGTTTTGATTGAAATGGTTTTTTTCAAGAACAAACAAATCAAGGCCAGCACATTTATAGGATTATTCTTGGGTATTGCGGGCATTGCGGTAGTATTTTATGATAATGCTTTTCACAACCACAAAGAAGGTTTTTGGATTGGTGTAGCCGTGTCCATGATTGCCATGATTACCTGGGCCATGACCACCATTTTTATTGCCAAGAAAAAGTCTGAACTCAATCCTTACAATGCATTGGGTTGGCAAATGTTGCTTAGTTCATTTATCATGTATGGCATTGCAACTGCTACTGGCGATGTGATTCCTTTTTCAAAAATCCCATTAGAAACTTGGGGCACATTGGCCTATATGGTTGGTGCTGGTTCTATCATTGCCTTTATTGCCTTTATCTATTCCATGAAACATTTGGAGCCAGGCATTGCCGCATTATATGCCTATATCAATCCAATTGTTGGCATATTGGTGGGATCCTTGCTAGTTGATGAAAAACTTACTATCAATATTTTAATTGGATCAGCCATCACTTTATTGGGCGTGTACTTGGTTAACAGAAGTTTAAAAGCAGCTACTCAGCCAGAAACGGCTTA
>Ga0136644_10000310_pt1 | contig 38766 bp, 36 predicted proteins | sample C_130820_EF_Meta_FD_94780 | JGI IMG/M metagenome (GOLD analysis project Ga0136644, IMG submission 94780) | Freshwater microbial communities from Lake Croche, Canada to study carbon cycling - C_130820_EF_MetaG (v2) (version 2) | ecosystem: Environmental > Aquatic > Freshwater > Lake | place...
CCCAACGTGAGAGCTATCAACAACCGCTATCAAATTGTACGCAAGAACGCAGAATACAAAGTAGTGTCCAATTCACTTTCACAACACTTTTACAACTAGACAGGGGACCAAGTGTCCCCTTCTTTTTTATTCACTAAAATGATAACTATGGCACAAGCAAAAAAAGCCGTCAAGTACGTCTATTCTTTTGGCGGTGGCAAAGCAGATGGAAATGAATCCATGAAAAATTTACTTGGTGGCAAGGGCGCAAACCTAGCAGAAATGGCCGGTCATCCCAAACTCAAACTTCCTGTACCTCCGGGATTTACTATTACTACAGAGGTTTGTACCTACTATTATCAAAACAAGAAAAAGTATCCGCCAGTATTGCAAGCTCAATTGCAGAAAGCTTTATCAGAAGTAGAGAAACTGATAGGCAAAAAATTTGGCGACGTGAATAATCCATTATTGGTTTCTGTAAGATCCGGTGCACGCAAATCTATGCCTGGGATGATGGAAACCGTTTTAGATATTGGTTTGAATGAAAAAACCATTGAAGGCGTGATCAAACAATCGGGTGATGCTCGTTTTGCTTATGATGCCTATAGGAGGCTGATCATGATGTATGCCGATGTGGTGATGGAAAAAGCAGGCGGCATTGAAGTCAAAAATGGCAAGGGTATTCGCAAAGTATTGGATGAAAAACTAGAAAAAATCAAACACAAAAATGGTTACCAGTTTGATACTGATTTAAAGGTAGATGAACTAAAAGCCTTGGTAAAAGACTTTAAATCCACTGTTTTAAAAGTATTGGGTAAACCCTTCCCCGAAGATCCATTTGAACAATTATGGGGTAGCATTGGCGCGGTATTTAGCAGTTGGAGTGGTAAACGAGCCATTGAATATAGAAGAATTGAAAAAATACCAGATGAGTGGGGAACTGCAGTAAATGTACAGGCCATGGTATTTGGTAATATGGGTGATGCCAGTGCTACAGGTGTGGCATTTACCAGAAATCCGGGTAATGGTGAAAACAAATTCTATGGAGAATACTTATTAAACGCTCAAGGTGAAGACGTGGTAGCAGGTATTCGTACACCAGCACCCGTGAATGAATACTCTAAGAACGACCAGAGCAAACACTTGCCAACACTGGAAAAAACCATGCCAGTGGTATACAAAGAATTATTTGCTATTCAGTCAAAATTGGAAAAGCACTACAAAGACATGCAGGATATTGAGTTTACCATTGAAAAAGGAAAACTCTACATGTTACAATGCCGCATTGGTAAACGCAATGGTATTGCTGCTGTAAAAATTGCTTCTGATATGTACAATGAAAAAGTCATTGACATTAAAACAGCTGTGATGCGTGTAGGTCCTAATCAATTGGTAGAATTATTATTACCTATGTTGGATCCAAAAATTCAGGCAGCTACCAAACCCATTGCAAAAGGATTACCAGCCGGACCCGGCGGTGCCAAAGGCCGTGTTGTGTTTAGTTCTAATGACGCTGTAGAATGGGCAAGCAAGGGAGAAAAAGTAATCTTGGTTAGAGAAGAAACTTCTCCGGAAGACGTTGACGGCATGCACAAATCACAAGCCATCTTGACCACCAAGGGTGGAATGACATCACACGCTGCTTTGGTGGCACGTGGTTGGGGAAAATGTTGTATTGTAGGCTGCGCCGATATTGAAATTCACAGCGAGACCAAATCCTTTAAAGCCAACGATGGTACTTTTATCAAAGAAGGTGATTGGATTAGTTTAGATGGTACAAAAGGTCTGGTATATCTTGGAAGCATGCCATTGGTAGACATTGACATAGACAAGAATATAGCTTATAAGAACTTGATGAAATTAGTAGACAAAGTCAAGGTATTGGGAGTTCGAACCAATGCCGAAACACCCAATGACGCCGCTCAAGGTTTAAAATTTGGCGCAGAAGGTATTGGGCTATTTAGAACAGAACATATGTTCTATGGAGAGGGCAGTGATGAACCGCTCTTCTTGTTACGCAAAATGATTGTGAGTAAAACAGAAAAAGAAAGAAGGGTAGCGTTAAATGACCTTTCCAAATTTGTAAAAAAAGACGTGAAAGCTACCTTGCTAACCATGCATGGACTGCCCGTTACTTTCCGTTTATTGGATCCTCCATTACACGAATTTGTACCACATGATGCTGCCAAACTAACCCAGTTGAGTAAAGAGCTAGGCATTAGTATGAGCTTGCTAAAAAGAAGGGTGTTGGCTTTGCATGAAAACAACCCAATGCTTGGTCACCGAGGTGTACGATTGGGTATTAGCTATCCAGAGATTACGGAAATGCAAATCAGGGCAATTTTAGAAGCAACCGCCGAGTTAATTATTTTGGGCAAGAAAGCTTTACCTGAAATTATGGTACCTGTTACTTGTACAGTAAATGAATTGGTGCATCAGAAAGCCATTGTAGACAGGGTGTACAAAGAAGTTTGTGAAAAGACCAAACTCAAAAAAATCCCTTATCTCTATGGAACTATGATTGAAATTCCTAGGGCTGCTTTGAAGGCTGAAAAGATGGCCGCTGTAGCAGACTTCTTTAGCTTTGGTACTAATGACTTAACTCAAATGAGTTTTGGATTTAGTCGTGACGATATTGGCGGATTCTTACCTACCTATTTGGATCAAAAAATCTTGGAAGACGACCCTTTCCAAACTATTGACCAAGAAGGTGTGGGTGAATTAATCAAATTTGGTACAGAACGGGGACGCCTCACTAAACCCAATTTAAAAGTGGGTATCTGTGGTGAACACGGTGGTGATGCAGAGAGTGTGATGTTCTGTCACAGAATTGGTTTGAACTATGTTAGTTGTTCTCCGTTCCGTGTGCCCATTGCCCGTCTGGCTGCGGCACAGGCTGCACTATTATTTCCTAGGAAATAATAGACAGGGTACTGTTTGAAAAAACAGTTTAGTTAGATCCCCGGCTTCAACCACCGGGGATTTTTATTTTCTATTTAGCCAATCTGTAGGAACAGGAATAATGCAAATATTCATGGTTCTATTATCTGCCGATAACATGGCCGATTCAATCTGAATCTTGGTACCATCTGGACTCATGGTAGGATGTGGATGATCCCCCGCTGTAGTTTTATGACCCGTACTCAGCATTTTCATTTCATGGGTTTTTCTATCAATCAAATAAATGCTCCTACTAAAGTCATCGCCCACGGCCCACCTGCCATCCGGAGAACCGCTCACATGCCAGAGTCCGCTACCACTAGGTGTTTGACCCACAATGGTCATTTCTCTGGTTCTTAAATTGACAATCCCCAAACCCGTGGGTTTTTCTCTGGTTCCAGAAATGCCCCAGGCAGCTTCCTGACCGGGATTTGCACCTCCAACAGCAGTGCCAGCTGCAACATTGGTTTGCGTATTTGGTATAGGCCGATGCCCCATTATGGCAATGGCCACTTCGTCTTTTGAAATCACGGCTTCATGCGTAACCCATTCATGATCTGCTTCCGGATACAGGGGTCTCAAACCAGAACCATCAGACAAAACAGTCCAAGTACGCTGGGGCGATTTTCCACCTGTCTCCCAACAGAAAACAATCTCGCCTTCCACCCAAGGATTGGTTTGAATATGACCAATTTGAAAGGGAACTGAAACCACATATTTAGTAGCTCCAGTCTTTACATTGAGGGCACCAATACCTGAAGGACCAGCCCCCATATTTCTAGGACCATAATTGGCTTCTAATTTGGTCCCTGGTTTTAAATATTTGGCAGCAGCTTCTCTACTCACTCTAAAATACACCCATTCTTCCATGCCATCCAAAGCCATATCGCCACCGGCACCCCAATCAGCTGGTGTAGTACCACATACACGTTGATAATTAGAAGCCTCTTTTAATTGACCAGCTTCACTGTCTTCAAATAATTTTTTCAAATCTACTTCTACTACTTGCACTGCTACATTTCTAGTTGTATCTCTAATCTTGGTGCCGGGTATCAAAGGATTGCGCAAGAAATATAATTTCATAGACTTTCTGGCAATATTGAGCATACCATTATAGCCGCCTTCTGTTACTTGCACTAAGTCTCCTGTTGCTTCATTTACGGCCATGGCTTCTCCCCTAACCAATCCTGAACTAAAGATCAACCACTTACCATCTGAGGTCCATTGGTTATGCGTCTGATAGATTTTTCTATCACCATGTGGCTGACTGGTCAAGAAGACCAATTCGGTACCTGTGACAGGGTCTTTGATGATTTTTTTCTCTGAGGGAAATCTTTTACCAATCTGTGCAGAACTAGCAACTATACATAGGCAAAATAATGGCAGTAAAAACAATCGTTTCATATAGCAATTTGAGTTGGCCCGGAACCCGGTATTTAAAACTACTGGTAAACGATTCAGCCTGCGTCCTGTTGTGTCCTGTTTTATTAGATTTGAAAATCCTAACTTAGAGTCAAATAGTGATTATGAAATTTATTCTGAAAACACTGATTACGGCCATTGCTGTCTTGGTAGCTGCCTATGTATTGGATGGGGTTCATGTGAAAGACAGCATGACGGCTGTTTTGGTAGCGCTGGTATTGGGTTTATTAAACAGCTTTGTAAAACCCATTTTGATAATCATTACCATACCTATTACCGTATTCACTTTAGGATTGTTTTTACTAGTGATCAATGTGTTGATCATTAAATGGGTGTCTAATCTAGTACCCGGCTTTTCAGTAGACGGCTGGGTATATGCACTCTTGTTTAGCTTGGTGGTATCAGTAGCCACCTCACTCATGGAAAGTTTAGTGGGGACCAATCAGCCCCCAAATCAAAATCAGTATTGATACTTATTTAACCAGTGTAATAATTTTTAAAAAATGTGCTGAGGTTTGTGAAGCTATTTAATATTTGTTTCTTTCACCAATTCAAAATAGGTGACCAAATAACGATCTCCAACAATTTTTCCCTGAATTTTTGCTTTTCTAGTTGCATTGCAAAATCCATCTTTGTCGTGCGCATCACCATGGTCATCTATTCCGGTTCCATCTACATAATAAGGTTTACCGTTTAGTTTAATGGCAAGCGCACAGGTTTTACCTTCCATCTTAAACATACAAGTACCACAAGCAGTTTCTACAATTGATACTGCTTGTGTTTTGTTGAGTACCATTTTTGTAGGCTTTGAGCTCTGAGAAAAAGAAGCCAAATAAATGATACAACTAAAAAAGAATAGTATTATTTTTTTCATGGAATATAATTTATCTAATAAAGCCTTAAAAAATATGCCTTTAGGGGATTAATCAAATTTATAGTATTCCGAATCCAACTCTCTATAAAATCAGATCAAATCTATCATTCCAATAATAATTCCTTCACTTTGTTACTAATATAATCGCGTACTTCATTCAATTGCGCTGGCTCCATATGCTTGGGATCAGGAATCTGCCAATCCACAAAGCGTTTGGCAGGCATCCAAGGACAAGCATCGCCACAGCCCATGGTCACAACCGCATCAAATGGTGCATACTGTTCAACCTCTTGCAAAGACTTACTATCATGGGTAGATAAATCATAACCTAACTCTTTCATAGCCGCAATGGCTTTGGGATTTACAATACCGCTTGGCTTACTACCTGCACTATAGGCTTCAATATTCCCCGCTCCATGAATCAGTGCAAATGCCTGACTCATCTGACTTCTATTACTATTTTCTACACATACAAATAAGAGCTTTTTTGCCATGAATTACTGTTTTATTACTTTACTTTTTGATTTATTTTTTTCCCTTTTTTATTTTAAAAAATCCCCTTCTACTTTTTTTGACTTTTGACTTTTGACTTTTGACTTTTGACTTCTTTAGCAGCATCCAGAACCTGGTGTACAACAAGCTTTCTCTTCTACTGGTTTTTCAGCGTATACGGTAATTGAGTAAATACCCATACCACTATTTCGGAACTGTTCAATCTCAGCTTTTGATAAATAGTTGATTAAAATATCATCCGGAATAATAATCTCTTTACTTTTTTGAATAGTAATATTCTTAAAGCCAGTTGTCTCAATCAATTCCAAGTATACTGCTTTCTGAATAGCACCAGATACACATCCAGCATACATTTCTGCCGCTTCTTTTAATTGAGATGGCAATTGTCCTTCTAAAACAATATCAGAAATACTAAAATGACCACCAGGTTTTAAAACACGGAATACTTCTGAAAGTACATTGAATTTGTTGGGTACCAAATTCAATACACAATTGCTCACTACTACATCAGCCATATTTGCAGATACAGGCATTTGTTCAATATCGCCCAAGCGAAATTCTACATTGTGAAAATTCAATTTCTCTGCATTTACCCTTGCTTTGGCAATCATTTGTTCTGTAAAATCTATTCCAATTACTTTACCCAATGGACCAGTGGCCGCACGTGCAACAAAGCAATCATTACCTGCACCACTACCCAAATCAATCACGGTATCCCCTTCTTTAATTTTTGCAAAAGCCGTTGGCAATCCACATCCCAATCCTAGATCCGCATCTGCATTATAGCCCTTCAAATTAGTATAGTCATCGGTCATAATATTGTACACTTCTGTACTACAACCACCAGCACCACAGCAAGATGATGCATTGTCTTCTTTGCTTTGTTCAGCAATGGCTGCATATTTTTCTTTGACCAATGCTTTGAGTTCGTTTTCGTTTTTCACGTTCGTATTTTTAGTTTTTTAAAATCATTTTAAAATTCTGCTAGCAACAAGATTTCCCTTTATGTAATTGCATAGCTGAAAACATACCGTTAAAATCATGCATAAATTTTTCCATGGCTTCCCAATTAATGCAATAACAACTCTTGGGTCCTTCTACAGTACCCTTGATTAATCCTGCATTCTTCAATTCTTTCAAGTGCTGGGAAACGGTGGCTTGAGCCAATGGTAGAATTTCTACTATCCGGCCACAAATACATGCATTCTCTTTTGCCAATACTTTCATAATGGCAATTCTTGCAGGGTGCGATAGCACTTTTGCAAAAGCTGCTAAGTCCTGTTCCTGTTGTGTAAATTCGGTTGTTTTTGCTATGGCCATTACTTTATCGTTTTTATACGATAAGCAAATCTAAGGGGGATATTTTATTTATCGTACAAATACGATAAATATTTTTAGGATTCCATAAAAAAACCAGCCGAATGGCTGGTTTAAATCAAAAAATGCTAAATCTGAAATTCAAATATCATTCTGAAAAGTAAGGCCCAAACGATCTCTTAATGACAATTTTTTCATTCTCTGTTTCGGCAATCAAAACATAAAACTTATCACCCCCAGGTAATACACGTACAATCACATGACCAAACATACTTTTATATCCTCTAGTAAACCAGAAACCCAAAGTTTGTTTTGTTGCTTCTTGAATATTTGTTGCAAAAACATTTTTTTCATCCGAATACAAATGATCTGATAAAAGTCTGTGCATTACTTCCTGACCAGGATGATCACTACACCAAGTTTGTTCAACAACAGCTTTGGGTTGTAAAGTTTTCAAGAAAAATTCATTGGTTCCGTCTCTATTACCATGGTGATCCAATGTTGTCACTTCAACTTTTCCTACAGCTTTTGCCATTGGGGTTTCTACATCCACCCAATTGGGCAGACCATAACCTTGTAAACCAGTATTATCCCCACCAGTGAAATAATCAAATTTACCATAAGATATTTTCAAAGCCAGGCTGAGTGGATTTTCACTATAACGCGCATCTGTGTTTAAAACACTATCAATTGTAAAATGATCTCTCGTTTCACTTTCATTCCCTGTCCAAATAGTACCGTTTCTCTTGACACCAATTATTTTAAATTGAGGGAACTGTTGTGGTGCATATTGCAACGTTATTTGAGTGCTTTTCCCAACTTCTAAAGAAGCTGGAATCATTCCTCTATTAGTTTTTTGAAATTGGACAAAATTTAAAAGATTAATTAAACTATTGTTAGTCTTACCATTTACTGTTTTTAGATTGTAAGGATAATTATAATCGGGATAATTTCTATCAATCCAATTTTTTATTTTGAAACTTTCTCCCAATTGTGTTAAACCAGAAAGATAATAATTACCATTTTCAGATTTTTTTAAACCAGACCTTATGAGACCAAAATGATCAGAATGAAAATGGGTTAATAACACATAATCTAATACTGGATTTAAAGTTGGTGGTATTGCTTGATTAATATAATCTATAACCCACTCACCCGAATTTTTAGAATTGTTTGGATAAGCCGCTGTAATTGTTAATGGGAGTGAATTAGTCCTATTAGAATCATCCATATCACCCAAATCAATCACCATTTTGGTACCATCAGGCATAATCATAAAAGTAGCAACTCCTCTTCCAGTATTAATATGATGAATGTCTAGATATCCATTTCTCCAAAAAATAGAAGTAGTATCCATTAAATCTTGTGCAGTAATGTGCTTACTTGACATAACCAACAAAATCATCAATGAAATTATATATCTGAAGTTCATATAAATAAATTAGTAACCTGGGTTTTGTTTTAATGATGGATCTGCAGCAATTTGACTGGCTGGCAAAGGGAGTAAAAGCTTATTTAAATCAGTGACACCCAAGACTGTTTTCACCCTATCTTGTCTTAGCAAGTCAAACCAACGGTGTCCTTCCCAAACCAATTCTTTACGTCTTTGAAGATCAATCTCATTAAAAATGATTGCTTTATCAGTTCCAGAAAAAGCAGTAAGTCCAGCACGTTGTCTTATCAGATTTAAATACGTTAATGCCTGAGTATTTTTTCCTAATTCATTTTCAATCTCTGCTAACATCAAAATAACATCAGCGTATCTTAAAACAATCCAATCACTTGCTGCATCTGTAACTACAGTTGTAGGAACTGCAATTTTATTGTTATATCCGATTCCCGAAGCTATTGCTCCAACATATACATTTTTACGTTTATCAGTTGCTTCATAAAGATTATAAAAACTAGACTTAAGTACACCATGGCCTTTTGTCCCTGTCATATTACCTACTACTCTACCCGTAGGATTAAACATTCTATAGGCATCTGTACCTTCTGAATTTGAATTTAATCCTGAAGCAAATTGAACAGAAAATATTATTTCGTCGTTCAATTCATTTGATATAGGAAATACAGTAGCTACATCTGGCAATAAAGAATGAGATCCTGAAGATTCAACCGACATTAATAAAACCTCTGCAGCTGCATAATTTTTTTGTGTCAGCTTTACTTTACCTAAAAGTGTTTGAGCAGCTGTTTTTACTACCCTCATTTTATTACCTGCATTCCGAATTGGCAATAAATTAATAGCGTCATTTAAATCTGCTTCAATTTGTTTATAAACTTCAGCTTTTGCAGTTCTAGTTTGGCCAAATGATAATAAAGGATTGGAAATTTCTGTAGTTACTAAAGGAACATCTCCAAAAATTCTTACTAGGTTAAAATAATAAAGTGCTCTAATAAACTTCATTTCACCAATACGAGAGTTTTTTGTGTTATTATCTTTATAAACTATATCTGTAATTCTGTTTAATACAATATTGGCTCTTTGAATTCCAGAATACGAATCTGCCCAATTATCTTGAACAATGCCATTTTGAGAAATTACATTAATATCATCTAATTGTCCATAATAACCATTATCATTGGCTGGAGTCTCATCATATGCATCTTCCCCGGGTAGTTCACCTATTGCAGGTAACCCAGTATTATAATTTCCAGTAAACTGTAAAGTAGCATAAACCCCTTTAACAGCTTCCTCTAATTCGGCTTCATTACTATAGAAATTATCGGCTGTTTTAGTTGTTAAAGGAACCTGTACTAGGTCTTTTTTACAAGAAATTAGTATAGAATTTAAAGCGACTATAATTAATAAATATCGTTTCATACAATTGTAATTAAATTTGATTAATAGGTGATTTTAATTCCGAATAAAATAGTTTTAGAGATTGGATAGTTGGAGCCATCAGAAAATCCAGAAGTCAATACGTTTGAAGTAGTACCATCAGAATTCCATCCTCTAAAATTGGTAAGTGTAAATAAATTATTTGCAGAAACGTAAATTTGAAATTTACTTAATTTAGTCTTTTTCAAAAATGCCTGACTAAAATCATATGCCAACTGAATGTCCCTAACTCTTAAATAATCACCATTATTCTTTTCTACTACATTGGCACTTCTTGTAAGTTTTCTTGAATTAGAAAAATTACCAAAATTGGGTTGCCCAAGAAAGCCATTAGGATTGTCTATAGGATGATATCTATTATCATAGTAATATTTTGTAGGAACTCCAAATCCTTCACCAGGTTCAGTAATACTGTACATATCCCCATCAAAAATGGTTCTACCACCAATTCCGTTAAAAGAAAAACTAAAAGTAAAATTCTGATAACCCAAATTGGCTCCAAACCCATATGCAAGTTCTGGTGCATAATTTCCTTTGGAAGTTCTATCATTATTATCTATGACACCATTTTTATCAACATCTTCTATAATTAAATCCCCTGTAAAAGTACCTGGCAAATGTGGACTGGCATCTATTTCTTGTTGCGTTTTATATACCCCTTTTGAATTAAAAGTGTAGATTTCAGCAATTGGCTGCCCTACTCTTGTAATAAATGATTGATCAGTTCCAGTTGCAATTTGAACTTGCCCAGGGGCTAAGGAAACAACTTTATTTGAATAGGTTGTCAGATTTGCATTTACACTTAAGTTGAATTTCCCAATCTTAATTCTTTCCGTATTAATTTGAAATTCAAAACCCTTATTCTCCATTTCTCCAATATTTGCCAAAGTAGTTGTATAGCCAGTTTGTTGTGGAACAGGTACATTCAAAAGTAAATTTGTAGTATTGGTTTTATAATAGGCCAAACTAACATTCAGCTTGTTTTTAAATAGACCCAGATCCATTCCAAAATTTAAAGAAGAAGCCATTTCCCAACCCAAATCTGGATTAGGTGCTGTAGTTGTTATGTATCCTGGCGCAAGAGATGTTCCAAATACATAATTTGAATTAGTTACTAATGCTAATGAACTGTAATTACCAATTTGGTTATTCCCTGTCTTTCCCCAACTACTAGATAGTTTAGCAAAAGTAAATATATCATTTTTAGGAAAGAATCTTTCTTTACTAAGGATCCAACCTAAAGATATTGACGGGAAATTACCCCATCTATTATTTAAACCAAAACGTGAGGATCCATCTTTTCTAATTGCCGCAGAAACTAAATATTTTGAATCAAAATCATATTGAAATCTACTTAAATAAGACTCTAGTGTCCAGATATTGACAGCAGGTATTACAGTAAAAGCACTTGCTCCTGCAACATTTTGAAGATTATTGTCTGGAAACCCAGTTCCTACTATTGAAGTATAATTACTATTTTCTTTTTGGAATGTATGCCCTACAAGTAAATTAAAATTATTCTTTTTGATCCTGATTTTATAATTAAGCGTATTCTCAAAAACATAGTTAACGGTATTCATTTTAATAGAAGTACCGTTAGCATCAGACCTTGGAGCTGGTGATCTATAGGCACCAATGTTTGATGGATAATAATACTCTTGTGAATATGAATCATAATCTCCCCCTAAAGTTCCTTGATATGTCAATCCAGGAAGAAATTCTGCATTAATATAAGCATTACCAAAAGTTTTGAATCTAAGCCTTTTATTAATTACGTTTAATGATGTTGCTACTAGATTTTCAACAGGTGTACCATTGATATTCACACCTTCTATTAATCTTGTTTCGTTAATTGCTTGATCGCTAATATTTAATGACCCATCAGTTTTATATGGTTTATAGTAAGGAAAACTTAATGGTATTAAAGCAAGCGCTCCCGAACTTCTACTATTTTGATCCCCAAAATTTTGTACAGAAAATGATGGTTTGATATTTAAGCCTACTTTAACTTTCTTTGAAAGTTTATTTTCCAATACTATTGAAGCAGAATATCTTTTTAAATCTGTACCAATTACTACTCCTTCTTGATTAAAATATCCAAGTGATGTATAATAAGATCTCTTATCGTTACCGCCAGAAATAGCTAAATCATAATTGTGAATCAAGGCATTTCTAAATGCCTCATCAGTCCAATTGGTGTTTGTCAAACCAGCTGTACCATTTAAATACGGAATCAATTCTGGTAGAATTAACTCTCGTCCATCTATACTTTTACCGCCAATTTTTTTTGTAACCCTTACTGAATTTGGATCTGAAACACTTCTATTAACCAAATCTTTTGAAACATATCCCCAATCTCTTGCTTCGCTTAAAAATTTCGCGAATTCATATGCGTCAGCTAGTTTTACACCAGAACTTTGTTGTTGAGATCCAATATATGAGTTTAAGGAAACTTTGAATTCACCATTTGATTTTCCCTTTTTGGTAGTTATTAAAATAACCCCGTTTGCAGCCCTTGACCCATATATTGCTGCAGAAGCCGCATCCTTTAAAATATTAATATCCTCAATATCATTGGGATTAATTGCACTTAAAGATGTGCCTTCAGTTAATGGAAATCCATCAACAACTAACAATGGGTTTGCACCCGCAGTTAATGTTCCTGTTCCCCTTATAATAATTTGTGAATTTTGCCCTGGTTGACCATCAGTTTGATTAATCTGAACTCCGGCAAGCTTACCTGCTAACTGTTGATCAACCGTAGCGGAAGCTCTATTTTGCAGCTCCTCCCCTTTTATTTTACTTACGGCCCCTACCACTTTTGATCTAGCTTGTTCACCATAGCCAATAACAACCACTTCGTCAAGTTTGGGATCAATTAATTTTAGTTTAGCTAGCAATGATATATTAGAAGCCTCCTTTAAAGTATAACCACTTAAAGTCTGTGTCTCGTATTGGATACCAGAAATAGTAAAAGAATACGGCCCGCCAGCAGGAAGTTTTACAAATTTGAAGATACCGTTGGAATCAGAATTTGCACCAGCAGTGAAATTTGTTTTTAGATTTTTAGCAACAATACTCGCACCACTTATAGGTAAGCCGTTTTCGTCATTTACTTGACCTTTCACCTCGTTAATTGTTTGTGCTGTAACCTCAATTTGTATACAACAAAACACAAATACAAATACTGTTAACGCCAGTTTTTTTGAATAAAGAAAACATCTGTTCATAAAAAATTAGTTTTATTTAACTTCTACTACTACGTTTTGAAAATAGTACTCCCCCCAAGCTCAATTCAAGAAAATTGTATTGGTAACATTCTCTTAATATTGAAGTGTAGCTTAATGCTGAAGCTTTTAAAATTTATTTTTTGATATACAGATTGTAAACCTTTAAAATCTATTTCTTGGAGATATAATAACCGTCTGCTTTCCAGGTAATCACAAGATTGTTTAGGATTCCTATAGAATGGAGAATATTTTGCAGTGAATCAGACTTGTCCAGTTTTCCAATAAAAGTCTTACCCTTAATATCCTGTTTATTGAAGACTATTTTTTCATTATATAAATCTTCCAATTGTTCAAACACTTCCGATAAAGGTTGGTTATTAAACATATACCAGTTTCCACTATTGGCTATTGCTGCTTCATTTGTGGATTTGACAATTTTACTTTGGCTTTTATTTTCAGCATCCATCTTATTTACTGTTGCATCCAAATTTGTTTTGTTGAATACAAATACTTGACCTGGCAGTAAGTAAACATCTTTTTTGATGGTTCGCTTTGAATTTTCAACCCCTTTAACTACAACTTTACCTTCAAATAAACTTACCCTAATGCTATTTTCATTACTATAAGACGTTACTTTAAATTTTGTCCCTAATACTGTGGTTGTAATTGCATCGCTCAATACTTTAAAAGGCCTTTTCTTATCTTTTGTTACTGAGAAAAAAGCTTTTCCCTCAAGTGTTATGTCTCTCTTCTCCTGATCAAAAACTTCTTGGAAACTGATAGTACTGTTGGGGTATAGTTCCACAACTGAACTATCTGACAATTGAATAATCGAATTTGTTTTGTTGTAATTGCTGACAAACTTAATAAACGATTTGGTTTTTGATGGAATCTTCACAATAGACTCTTCCCTTAGCCTCCAAAACCAGATCCCAGATAAAACAATGACTAATAAAGAAGCGGCAACAGCAAGTTTTCTTAAATTAAAAATTTTACTTTTTTGTTGAATGGTTTGCTTTTGCACTTCAAACCAAATATTTTTTGAGATATTCGGTGAAATAGTTTGACTTGTTTTAAAATTTTCCCACTCATCTTCTTGTAAATATTGAGCAATAAGATTGGGATTAGTATCCAAATAATTAATAATAGCTGTAGCTTCTTCAATGCCGCACCTATTGTTAAATAACCGCTCTATATCTTCTTTTTCGAACATCTATCTTAAAAAATCTTATTTATATGAATAATACGTTTTGAAAATGCTATTGCCCCTAAGCTAAAATTATTTATTTGATAACTTACCAATAAAATAATCAGTAAAACTTTCAAATAAGGTCTTAATTGCTTAATAGCCATTGAAATGTGATTTTCCACTGTCTTAGTTGAAATAGAAAGCTCCGAAGCAATTTCCTGATAGCTTTTTTCTTCTATCCTACTCATCCTAAATACTTTTCTTCTTATTGGTGGAAGTTTCTCAAGTGCTTTTTCAAATTTATTATTTAACTCTTTTGCATCAATTTTTTCTAATGTATCATCTGCGGACAGATTCGTTTGGAATCCTTCCACTTTTTTTACCAAAGACTCAATAGTATTGTTTTTCCTTATTAAATCTATTAATGTTGTCTTTGCTATCCTGAATAGTTGGGTTGAGATGGAATACGATTCGTTTAGATTTTCTTTATTCTTCCAGAGTTTGATAAATGTGATTTGCACAACTTCCTCTGCCATATACTCTGAACCGGTTTTGTTTAATACGTAGAAAAAGAGCTTCTCATGGTATTCATTGAATACCTGTTGAAAAACATGTTCATTTCCAGATTTTATTTGGGCAACAATATTCAAAGCATAACAAAACTAGTGTAAGCAATTATCTTTTATGTTATCAATTTTATTTGGAAAACATGAATGATTAATTGATTTTAAGACAATTATTTTATTAAATAAGGACCCTTTTTGTTCCATCCAACTGGTACACTAGACAGAAACCATGTTTTCCCCTTGTCCTTATTTCCTTGAAAAAACAAATGGTATTTGCCGTCTTCGGCTTTGAAGATTTTTGGGTGACCACTCTCGCTTTCATTCCAAGACCCTGGAACTCCATTGGTTAAAAAAGGTTGATCAGTTAAGCGTTTCCAATGAATGCCATCTTTACTTACAGTTACACCAATTTGCTGTGGCTCGTTATTATATGCACCTGCATAAAACATATACAATAGCTTGCCTATCTGTATACAGGATGCTGCTTCTATGCAATTCTTTTCCCATGGCAGTGTTGGTTTTAACATGGGCATGCCTGAAATTTCTTTCCAAGAAGCTCTTGAAAAATCAGATGTCAATGCTGCAGTAGCAACACCTTGTTGCTGTATGCGATAAGCCGTATCTCTTGTAGCGTAGTATAAAAAATATTTTCCTTTGTATGCTATTACTTCTGCATCAATAGCCCTTCCACAAGTCCAGTCTGATATTGTTGGTCTGAAAATGGGATTGCTTGCATCTTTTATAAAATCTATTCCATTAGAGGAAACCGCGTGACAAATAGCATCGGCCTTGCCATTACCATAAGACTGATAAAACAAGTGCAGTTGACCGTCTTTAATGAGCGCAGAAGGAGCACAGATGCCCTTGGTTTCAATACTGTCTAAACTGGGTTTTAGATTTCCTTTTTTTTGCCAATTCACCAAGTCATTACTGGTTGCAATACCTATATACCAAGTCTTTTTATTTGCATCCGGTACGGAATAATACATCCAATAAGTTCCTTGATAAAAAATCACATAAGGATCTTTGGCATAGGGTCTTCCTGCAACATCCGTATCTCCATAATACATGGCTGGCGTTTGTGCCTTTGGCGATATAATATATAATAACTGCAGCAAAAAAAATACAGAAATGGCATTATAACGCTTCATATAGACAAGTTTCAAAGCTAATAACTCTAAAATAGAACAGAACCGGCTTTGCCCCATCATTTGGAAGAGATTTTCCGCCATTTATCAAGAAATGCCTCCGTTTGTCATTTGGGAAAATTACTTGAAAATTCTATTTAATTGATAATCAATTAATTATACTATACCTATTACAACCCGTTGCCGATTACCTGAAAAAACTTGGTACTATGTGTTGCATAGTACCAAATAAAGTTGCATCTTTGTGATGTCAAAGGGAAACAACCCCAACAACAACAAAATAAAAAACTTAAAATACAAGATCATGAAAACGCAAAACAACCAACTGCTAAACAACTTAGAAAAAGTAAACAGTACCGATTCATTACAGGAAACAAGGGAAACCGTGGCCAACAACTACAACACCCCTTCCCACAAACATAGCTTAAGCAGTGCTGACCTTTGGAACATTCAACGCATGGCTCGCAGCAGAAGCACCAGAAGATTCCTGGTTTCCTAATTTAAGTACAACAAGTATTCATAACAGGTCTACCCAAACAAATCTGGGCCGACCACAAAAACTCCGGCTATGGACATTCAGAACACACAAAGTCAAATGCGAAAGGGCGTTTTGGAGTTTTGCATTCTTTCCATCATCCGTCAAGGGGAAGTTTATCCCAGTGACCTGGTGGATAGAATGAAAGCAGCCAACCTTCATATTTTGGAAGGAACTCTCTATCCTTTGCTAACGCGATTGAAAAACGCAGGACTGTTAACTTATCGTTGGGTGGAAAGCAATAGTGGACCGCCACGCAAATACTTCATCATGACCGATCTAGGTCTGGAATTCTACGGAGAATTGGAAAGAACCTGGAAAGAGTTGGCCGATGCAGTACACACACTGACCCAACCTGTAGGCGAAGAAGAAGCCTCCTTAGAAACCCAACCCCAACCCTAACCACACAAAACAACTACAATGAAAAAGGTAATTAATATAAACTTCCAAGGCAGGGTAATACCCATTGAAGAATCTGCCTATGACATACTGAAGCAGTATGTGGATAGTTTACGCAAATTCTTTGCCAATGAGGAAGGTCGCGACGAAATCATCAATGATATTGAAGGTAGAATTGCGGAACTTTTTGGTGAAAGCCTTAAGAAAGGTGCTACCTGTATCACAGAAGATACTGTGAACGGTATCATTGCCAGCATGGGCCGTCCAGAAGACTTTGAAGGCGAAGAAAATAACGTAAAATCACAATTGGGTGGCGAAGGTAAACAGTCTCAAAGTAATTATAATTATATACCAAATGATGCTCCTCGCGGACGATTGTACCGTGATGACAACGACAAGTTGTTGGGAGGTGTCTGCAGCGGGGTAGCTAACTATTTGAGGGTAGATCCTACCATTGTTAGATTGGTATTTGCCTTGATTGCATTTGGAGCAGGTACTGGTGTATTCTTATATATTCTACTTTGGATTATTTTGCCATCCAAACCATTGGTGAATACCATTTCTACCAAGCGTTTGTACCGCAACCCAGAAGAGAAAGTGATTGCTGGTGTTGCAAGTGGTATCTCTGCTTATTTTGATATAGCAGTATGGATCCCAAGATTAATCTTTGTTTTCCCATTAGTTACAGGTATTATTTCTAGCATTTTCCGTCACAGTTTCTGGTGGGATGGAGATCCTTTTCCAGGTATTGTATTCGGATCATTTGGCGGAACCCTATTTATTGTATATGCCATACTTTGGGCCGTGATTCCAGAAGCCAATTCTGCTTCTGAAAAATTGGAAATGCGTGGTGAAAAAGTAGATTTGAATACTATCAAAAATACTATTCAAGAAGACTTAGAAGGTTTTAAAAGCCGTGCAGAAAAATGGAGTGGTGAAGTAAGTGCCAAAGCACAAGAGTTTGGACAAGAGTTTAAGCAAACTGTTTCTGATAAAAGCGCTCAATTTGGTAGCGAAATGCAATTTGTTGCCAAAAAGAGCAAGTTCAGCATCTTCAAAGTGTTTGGCTTTTTATTCAAAGCATTCTTTCTCTTTATTGCCGGAATTGTGGCTTTTGCCTTATTGGTTACGCTTTTGGCCTTCTTGGTAGCTGGTGTTGGTGTATTCCCTTTAAAGAATTTCTTCCTTGAAGGATTCTGGCAGAATTTCTTAGCCTGGTCTACCCTCTTATTGTTCTTAGGTGTTCCAGTCATTGCCTTTACCACTTGGTTGGTGCGTAGGATCATGGGCGTAAAATCTGGCAACAAATCAATTGGATTAACTTTTGCAGGCATGTGGGTATTGGGATTGATTTCAGCTGGTATCCTGGCATTTATGATTGCAGAAAACTTTGACGCAAGGGCTAGAGACAAACAAGAATTGGCCATCAAACAACCTGCTTCTGGGAAAATGATTGTAAGCGTTCCTGAAAGCAAAGTGAAAGTATATGGCAGGTGGTTTAAAATGGATGGTTTGATTAGTATGACGGATGATAGCCTCTTCTTGAATAATGTTCGCATTCACTTGATCAAGAGTAAAGACAGTTTGTATCATATTGAAGCTACCAAGTATAGCAATGGTAGTGATGAAAGTACTGCACTGAAGAATATCAAAGAGATGAACTATGGTATTAATCAACAAGACAGTACAGTGTATCTTGATCGTGGATTCTCTGTACAACGCGGAACCAAATTCCGTAACCAGGGTGTAGTGATTACCATTCAAGTACCAGTTGGAAAGCGCATTTTGATAGACAAGAAAGTACAAAGACGCTTAAATCACTTTAGTCTGAACAATGGTAGAAATGATTGGGATTCTGATGAAGACTGGAATGATTATTATGGCTGGGATTCCGATGTAGAGTATATCATGACCTCAGGTGGTTTGGAAAGACTCAAAGACAATAAAAAAGTTGATAAAGTAGGAACTTCTGACCAAGATAATGATGGTGTTTCTGATGCAGTAGAAGAATACAAAAAAAGTAAGGATGAACTGAGAAAGGAATACGAGAAAAAACAAAAGGAAGCTGAAGAACTGAAAAAAGAATTGGACAAACCAGTTGACACTACACAATACAAATATAAAAAAGCAGTAGTGGTCAATCCTCCAGTTCCTAGTAAAACAACTATAGCAAAAAAGACAGTTGAGCAAGAAGAGTTGCTAGAAACACCCAAGTTATTGTTAATGCAAATGGTATTATAATCTAGGTTGAAGTTGGGAATTAAAAGGACCCCGTCCTGATCTCGGGATGGGGTTCTCCCTTTTAAACAGGAAGGTAGATTGTTCAAATTCAAAAACTAACTAGGATGAGAAAAATACTTTTGGTAATGGTGGTTGGTATTTTTGTTGCCGCAGGATTTTTTTGCTTTGCCTTATATAAAATAGCCGCTAATACCGATATCAATATTACAGTCAATGACTCTGAAGATACTTATCGGGTTGAAGCTAATTATGACAAAGCGCAATCAAAAAGAATCTTGACCTATGTGGATGCGGAACTAAACAATACCAGACAATTCAGGAAAAACCATTTAGATGAAGATGTAGATTTAGATGAAGACACCCATTTTCATATTAATACTGAGCCAGGACATTTAGAAATCATCCTTGACAAGGATGAAAATAATCCTGAATCAATTGCCAAGTTTAAACGAATTACAGAAGGGATTAAAATCAGACTCACTACTGGCGAAAATGATTAAAAGAGCAAGCATTTTTAAAAAGCACCCATTGAGGTGCTTTTTTATTTTTATAGCCACCAAGCTTCACTTATTTTTGCCCACCTAAACAAGTACCACTCAAAGATGAAAAATACCGCATTCACCCAGAAACATATTGCACTTGGAGCCAAAATGGCCGAATTTGCTGGTTATAATATGCCTATTAGCTATAGCGGCATCAATGACGAACACGGAGCAGTTAGAAAAAATGCGGGTGTTTTTGACGTAAGTCATATGGGTGAATTTGTTCTAAAAGGAGAAAATGCTTTGGATTTGATTCAACGCGTTACGTCTAACGATGCTTCAAAAATTACCGATGGTCAAGCACAGTATAGTTGTCTTCCCAATAAAGATGGCGGTATAGTAGATGACTTGATTGTGTATTGCTTAGAATATAACAAGTCATATATGTTGGTGGTCAATGCCAGCAATATTGAAAAAGACTGGAACTGGATCAGCAGCTTCAATACTAAAAATGTTGAAATGCACAATATCAGCGAAAGAACCAGTCTATTGGCCATTCAGGGTCCCAATGCTACTAAGATTTTACAACCATTGGTTAATGTAGATATCATGAATCTCAAATACTACACTTTTGTAAGAGGTGTATTTGCTGGTATTGAAAACGTGATTATCAGTGCCACCGGTTATACTGGATCAGGTGGTGTTGAAATCTATTTTGAAGACAGCAATGGAGCTTCCGAAAAAATCTGGGACGCCATTTTTGCTGCTGGTGCTGAATCTGGCATCAAACCCATTGGCTTAGGGGCCCGTGATACATTGCGTTTAGAAATGGGTTATTGCTTATATGGCAACGATATCAATGACACTACTTCTCCATTAGAGGCAGGTTTGGGTTGGATTACCAAATTCACCAAGGAATTCACCAATTCTGAAGCATTGGCCAAACAAAAGGCGGAAGGTGTTACCAAGAAATTGGTAGGATTTGAAATGCTAGAACGTGGTATTCCTAGGCATGATTACTTGATCAAAGACGCTGCGGGTAATCAGATTGGTGTTGTTACCAGTGGCACTCAAGCACCTTCTTTGAACAAAGCCATTGGTTTGGGCTATGTAGCCATCGCCCATGCCGCAGTAGATTCAGAAATCTATATTGACATTAGAAATAGTTTGGTAAAAGCAAAAGTGGTTAAAGCGCCGTTTGCGCTTTAATAGTGAGAAGTGAGAAGTGAGAAGTGAGAAGTGAGAAGTGAGAAGTGTGAGAAGTGAGAAGTGGGGAAGAAGAAGTGAAGAGATAATAGATAAAAGTGAAAAGAGGTTGGAAAATGAAAAGGGTGAAAGTGAGGTATACTCGCTTTCACCCTTTTTTATTTCACTTTTAACTTTCCTCCTTATCCCTCACTTTTTTTAACTTTAAAACACAGTTTAGATTATGGACAAAGAACAAATGCTATCGGACGCTTTTTTAAAGCAATTTAAGACTGGGGAAGAACTGAATTCCTTCCTAGCCGAACTACAAAAACGCGGTATTGAGAAAATCCTTGAGGGAGAACTAGATGCTCATCTTGGTTATGAGAAGCATGAAAAAACTCCCGAAGCCAATGCTCGCAATGGGTATTCCAGCAAAAAAATAAAGACCTCGTATGGTCAATCTCAGATCCAGGTTCCGAGAGATCGAGACGCTTCTTTCAATCCCATGCTGATTCCAAAAAGACAAAGTATGGTAGATGGATTGGAGAATGTAATCGTATCACTTTACGCCAAAGGAATGACTGTCAGTGATATTGAAGAACAACTTAGAGAGGTTTATAATTTTAATGTATCCACTTCAACCATATCTAGAATAACTGATGTGGTGGCTAGTGATGTTATCGCTTGGCAAAACAGACCTTTAGAACCGGTTTATCTAGTAGTATGGATGGATGGGATTGTTTTTAAAGTTAGAGATAACAGTAAGGTGATTAATAAAACCATCTATTTGTCCGTAGGACTCAATAGAAACGGGCTTAAAGAGGTATTGGGTATGTGGTTGGGGAGAAACGAAAGCGCCTCTTTTTGGCTGGGTGTATTAACTGATTTAAAGGCCAGAGGCGTGGAAGATATCCTGATCACAGCCACCGATAATCTCAATGGATTTACAGAAACCATCAAGCAAGTATTCCCTGAATCAAACACACAAATTTGTGTGGTACATCAAATCAGAAACTCAAGCAGATACGTTGTTTGGAAAGATAAAAAAGCATTTACAAAGGATATGAAGCAGATTTATGATGCACCAACAAAACAAGCTGCTAGGGCTGCATTAGAAGACCTGGCAAACACTTGGGGAAGAAAATACCCCTATGCCATAAAATCATGGGAAGAAAATTGGGAAGAGCTTACCGTATTTTTTGACTTCCCTCTTGAGGTTAGAAAAATCATATATACCACCAATCTTATTGAAAACTTAAATGGTAAAATTAGAAAATACACTAAAAACAAATTATCATTCCCTACAGATGAAGCTGTTCTAAAATCAGTATTTTTAGCACTTAGGGAGGCTACTAAAAAATGGATAATACCCATACATAACTGGGGCCTAATCCTAAATCAGTTCTTAACTATCTTTGAAAAAAGGGTTCGACTTTAATAAAAAAGCTGAACCCCTATATTTTTACTTACACACTTTATGAGACAGTGTCTCATTTCTCACTTCTCACTTCTCATTCCTCACTTTCTTCCTCCTCTCTTCACTTTTATCTATTATCTCTTCACTAAAATTTCCAACTTATTCCTCACTCCTCACTTCTCACTTCTCACTTCTCATTCCTCACTTTCTTCCTCCTCTCTTCACTTTTATCTATTATCTCTTCACTTCTTCTTCCCCACTTCTCATTCCTCACTTTCTTCCTCCTCTTCTTCTTCTGACTTTTGACTTTTGACTTTTGAATTACTCAAGTACCAAACCGTATTACTATTGGTTTCTGCAAATAATTTTTGACAATACAATTGAATGTCTTCTTGGGTTACTTCATAATACTTGTCTAATTCAGTATTCATTAGATTGGCGTTTCCTAATAATTCATAAAAAGCCAATGATCCTGCCCTGCTGGTAATGCCCATATCTTCAAATGCCATGACACTCTCTGTCTTATTCTTAACTTTTTGAAGTTCTTGTGCACTGACTAATTCTTGACAAATTTTTTCAACTTCTTTCATTACAGCAGCTTCTGCATCTGCAATAGAAACACCTTTAACCAATTTACCTTCTATTGTAAATAGTCCTGGATCAATACTACCATAGTGATAGCAATCAATTCCAGAAAACAACTGTTGTTCTTTTACCAATGACTGGAATAACCTAGATGATCCACCACCTCCAAGAATTTCTGTAACCAAATCTGCCACATAATAGCCTTGGTCTAATCTACCTTCCATATGCCAGGTTTTGACAAATGCATCAACGGGTACATTGGCCTTGATTTCTAGTCTATGTGGTTCCGTTTGAATAGGCTCAATGGGCAGGTTGCGATGATATTTTTCTCCCATAGGTATGGGACCAAACCATTTTTCTGCCAAGGCCTTTACATCTGCCGCTGGCATTGGTCCTGCAACCACTAAAATGGCGTTGGCTGGACAATAATGCTTTTTGAAAAAGGCTTTTACGTCTTCAATCCGCGCGTCTTCTACATGCTTTAGTTCCTTTCCAATGGTCATCCATTTATAAGGGTGTTTACTATAAGCCAATTCACGCATCTTATGCCATAAATCGCCGTAAGGCTTATTGATATAATGTTCTTTGAATTCCTCACAGACCACTTTGCGTTGAACAGAAAGGCTTTTTTCACTAAATGCCAAACTCAACATCCGGTCACTTTCTAGCCAAAACGCTGTTTCCAAATTTTGCACAGGCACTTGGCAATAATAGTTGGTTAGGTCATTGGTAGTGTAGGCATTGTTCTCTCCCCCAGCTTTTTGAAGTGGTTCATCATAATCAGGAATATTCACACTGCCACCAAACATCAGGTGTTCAAATAAGTGTGCAAAACCAGTCTGCTGAGGGTTTTCATCTCTTGCACCAACATCGTACAATACATTTACTACCGCCATGGGGGTAGACTGGTCTTCATGTACCAAGACCCTTAGGCCATTTTCTAAAATAAATCTTTGAAATGTTATCATAGTTTCTTGAAAGAAGCTGCAAATTAAGCATTGCATGAGTAATCGGCTTCCTAAATTGTGAATCCTATTTTTTTCTGATGTCTTTCACGTTCATGGTCAACACCAAGGGCATTCTTTCTCTGAATACTACCACCTGTATTCTACCAATTGCATTTTGAAACAAATTCTTGTACACTTGAATGTTTTTAGAATAATTGTTTTCAATAGAGAAGATGATATCCCCAGTAAGAAAGCCTGCTTTGTCTCCCGGTGATCCTTCAATCACATCTATTACTTTAATTTCACCATCTATTTGATAAATACCCAAGCCAGTATAGGAGTAGTCAAAACTTTCACTCATGTGAGAATTGGGTTTAATATGGATGGTCTGCTCGGGATAATTGACAATCAAATTAAATCGCCTAAGCAAATCATTCCCAATTATTCCTCCAAGAACTGGATAGGTTGTTACATTGAATTCATCATCAAATATGTGCACAGGTACTGATTTAAATTTGTAGGGCCCCAGTTTTACTTCTTTAAGTACCGTTAAACTCATTACTTTCTTTCCTCCCAATCCTTCTGCCTGTGTAGAATAAACTTTTCTACCCTTTTTCAAAACAGCACTGTCTTCAACAAAGTCTTGGGATAATAGAAAACAGAGACCTGCTCCGGTATCAAAAATAAATCTAGAATTGATTGGGCGATCATCCAAGACCAACGCATTCTGCAAGGGTAAAGTGGTAAAATTAGGATGCATCAAATAACCTCCCCTTGGATAGCGCAAACTTCCTGGGGTATAAACCATGATTTGCATGATGTCATAATCTATCTTAACAATATACCTTCTGAAAAAGCTAAAACCAACTACTCCATCAATTTTAACCCCGTAAACACTGGTTAAAAGATCATAGTCATTGATATGAAAATCCAAATGTGGTACGTCTAGGCCAGGTAATTTGAGGGTGTGATCATAGGCAAAATCAACCGTTTTCATACCCGCAATTCCCCTAATAGTTCTTTCCGTTTTTTTGATGGGAACTTTTAAATCGGCCGTTGTAGCTGAATCAAGTGAAATACCCCCGCTTCCGGTATCTAATACAAAGTTGAGCGAATCTGGATAATTGTCAAGCTTGGCTTTTATTAAGATAATACCTCCGCTTAATTGACTAAACTTAAACTTGGTTAATAGTTTTGCGGGTTCTTGTACAAACTCTTCCTGAGCCTGCAGCTGCAAACAGGCGCAGAGCATTAGAAATAGCCATGGCAAGAGTTTAGGGTTCATAACTTGAATATAACAAATTTCTCCTTTCAAGGTTCTTGGTTTAGATAAACCCATTTAATCCACTATGGGCGGTAAAAAACACTTGAAACCAAACCTAGACCCTAACTTTGCATCCGAATAAAACAAGTACTAATGCAATTAGCAGACCTATATCAAAAAGCCCTTGCTTTTGAATTTCTAAGCATTGAAGAGGGTATGTTTCTTTTTGAACACGCGCCACTCACAGAATTAATGCATGTAGCAGATGAACTAAGAAAGATTCAAGTTCCGCATGGTAAGGTATCTTGGCAGATTGACCGAAATGTAAATACTACCAATGTCTGTATTGCCAATTGTAAGTTTTGTAACTTCTATCGTATACCAGGTCACGCTGAAGCTTATATTACTGATATGCCTACCTATCGCAAAAAAATTGAAGAAACCCTAAAATATGGTGGTGATCAATTGCTCTTACAAGGTGGACACCATCCGGAACTTGGACTAGATTTTTATACCAAAACCTTCCGTGCAATCAAGCAGGAATATCCTCATTTGAAATTGCACTCATTGGGGCCACCAGAAGTTGCACATATTGCCAAATTGGAAAAAATGAGCCACTATGATACGCTAAAGGCTTTGAAAGAATCAGGATTGGATTCTTTGCCAGGTGCTGGGGCAGAAATCTTGGTAGATAGGGTAAGAAGACTTATTTCAAAAGGCAAATGTGGGGCAGATGAATGGTTAGAAGTCATGCACCAAGCACATAATTTGAATATTACCACCAGTGCTACCATGATGTTTGGACACGTAGAAACACTGGAAGAAAGGTTTATCCATTTGGTAAGAATTAGAGAAACACAAAGCCGTAAACCTGCCGATGCCAAGGGATTCCTAGCTTTTATTCCTTGGACCTTCCAAGACGTAGACACTTTATTGGCAAAAATTAGAGGGGTTCAAAACCTGACTACTCCAGATGAATACATTAGAATGATTGCCATTAGCCGAATCATGTTACCTAATGTGAAAAATATTCAAGCAAGTTGGTTAACCGTGGGTAAACAAACCGCACAAATTTGCTTACATGCTGGTGCAAATGATTTTGGTAGCATCATGATAGAAGAAAATGTGGTCAGTGCAGCTGGTGCTCCTCACCGATTCACCTACAAAACCATACAAGAGGCCATTAAAGAGGCCGGTTTTGAACCTCAATTAAGAAACCAACAATATGAATGGAGAGAAATTCCAGCCTCCATTCAAGAACAAGTCATTGATTATTAATTTAAAAAGCCCCGGTTTCGGGGCTTTTTTAGTTCAATTTGTCTAATATTCCCCTAATCATTATATAGTTGTAAAATCTAAACAATAAATTTATGTAACCATTCGTTTCTACCTTAATTTAGTTAGAGATTAAATGCCCAATGAATATATTCAAATCTTTAATATGTTTAGATTATTACAACCTGAGGTTGCAAAATCGCGTCCGCGAAGCAAAAAAAGGTGGTGTTCATAGAATTGGGATTGCTTGGATCTGCAATATTCTTTCTATAATAGGTGGTTATTTCATCTATTTTAGACTAAATAACCAACCAGAGGTAGTCTACGATACCCTTTTTGAATTGCACTATTATGAAATTGCTGGAAGGGTGAGTATGATGGTTATACTATCAATTATCTACTTGATTGCTTTTACTATTTACGGAGACAAGGAGACTTTTGAAAAATCCATTATGGAATTTTTGAAAAAGACACCAGAACAACAGGAAAAAATTGCTAACCGGGCTTCTCGCTACTTTAATTATTCCCTACTTCTCTTTTTGATCATTATTGGGGTCATTGTCTACCTTTTTAAGCTCTAATAGCTTTTATCTGAACGGTAAGGCTAAAATCTACCATTTTTTTTTCTTTGCATTGTAACATTATATTCTTGTAAGCGTATAATGTATATAAGCAATCAATTTAGATCCCTAGCCAAGATGACTGAGAAAGAATACAACCTTTGTGTAACCCAATATGCCGATAATGTTTATCGGTTTATTGTAAAAAACCTCAAACATGAAGAGGATGCAAGGGATATTGTGCAAACGGCTTTTGAAAAGATGTGGCGGAATAGGGAATCGGTAGAAAATGCAAAATCCAAATCCTATCTTTTTACCGTGGCCTATAACCAAATGATTGACCATATTAGAAAGGTTAAAAGGATAGAATTAAAAGATAGTTTTTCAGAAAATGGAAAAACGGTTGAACAGGGAAACAATCGCATGAAACAAACCCTAATGGAAGCATTGAATAGATTGAATGAAACCCAGAAAAGTCTGGTCATGTTAAAAGACTATGAGGGTTATTCTTATGAAGAGATAGGAGAAATTATGGGACTAAATAGTAGTCAAGTAAAAGTATACTTACACAGGGCAAGACTGGCACTGAGAAGTTATTTGGTAAGCCCTGAAAATGTTAGATAAACAGACAATAACAACATGCAAATCAATAGAACCAATTACGAGAACCTTTTCTTACTCTATGTAGACGGCGAGCTGTCTGTATCAGAGATGCAAGCAGTAGAACGCTTTGCAATAGAGAATAGTGATCTTGCGGCAGAATTGGATGTGTTATTGGAAACAAAACTTAGTTCAGACTTTGATACTGTTTTTTTGGACAAAGAAATTCTATTTAGAACAGCGTCAAATACCATTAATGCGATTAATCATGAAGAACAATTTTTGTTGTTCATAGATCATGAATTAACAAAAAAGGAAGGGGAGCAAACACTGGCATTTTTGGCAGCCAACCCTGAATTACAACCCGCCTTTGCTTTATTGGAACAAACCAAATTGCCTCTGGAAACCATTTCTTTTGGAGACAAATCCATTTTATATAGAAAAGAGCAACGCAAACCAGTGTCTTTAACTTGGTGGAGAATGGGAGTGGCAGCCGCAATGATAGGATTAGCAGTAATGGTTTGGAATCTGTTCCCCACCGATAAACAGTCAATCCCATTGGTCAAAACTGGCAGATTAGTACCTGGTAACAATCCAAACAATGGCCTAAAAATAAATACTTCTGAAAGTAAAGCAAATGAAACAATTGACCTGATTCCTTCTGCTAAAAACCAGGCTTCAACCATTGCAAAGGATTATTCTCCTGTTTCAAATTTGGATAATACTGCTACAAATAGTACTGAGCCATCTTCTAATAACCCAGTAATTGCCAGCATTGAACCAGCTATCATAACAGGAGTTGAACCTACGCATACCACTATTGAAAGCAATGGAAATGAGCACCAATCAAGTTTAAATAATCTTTTAACAAATACAGAATTGGGTCAACCAGCTGCAACACCAGATGGCAGTTCAGAGCCCGCTATCATGCACCAAACCGTTTACAAGGAATTGGATACTGATGACGAAAGTAAAAGCCTTTACTTAGGCAATCTGGAATTAAATAGGGATAAACTTCGGGGCTTTTTTAGAAAAGCCAGTAACCTCTTCAAAAGCAAAATCAAATCGGAGGATGATCGAAACGAAAATGCCAATCCCCGCACCTTGAAATAACAAAAAAACCAAGAACCATGAAAAAACTACTACTCATTGCTGCAATCTTCGGAATTGCAAAGGCAGGAAATGCACAAAAGGATACCGCCGTTATTGCTACAGCTAATACAGATACCGTTAGGGTGGGCAATTTTGTAATCATCAAGAAAAACAAACCCGGTGAAACAAGTTCAACCAGCAGTAATGTTTGGAAGGATTGGGACAAAACCGTTGATGTGAAGATTGAACGCGTTCCTCGCAGACAGCGAAATATCACTACCAATTGGTGGATTATGGATTTGGGATTTGCCAATTACCGTGATCAAACAGACTATGGCTATGCTCAAGCTGGTACTTATTTTAAAACCTTCCGTCCACAAGATGGCAAAGTAGGAGAAGCCAGCTATGCGTTGAATACTGGTAAGTCTAGCAATTTTAATATTTGGTTATTCATGCAAAAACTCAACGTGGTAAAACATGTGGTAAATCTGAAATATGGTTTGGGTTATGAAATGTACAACTACCGATACGATTCTAGGTTGAGCTACAGAAAAGACGCATCCAACTATGTGTACAATGACAGTATTTCATTTTCGAAGAATAAATTATATGTAAGCTATATTACTGTACCATTGATGGTTCATATTAATGCTACTCCTGATCGCAGAAGGGGTTTTAATTTTAGTGTGGGCATGAGTGCAGGTTATTTGGTAGATAGCCGCAACAAACAAATCAGCGGAGAAAGGGGCAAACAAAAAACAAACGGCAATTTTAACTTTGAACCATGGCGTTTTGCTACCATTGGAGAAATTGGTATTGGACCCGTGAGATTGTATGGATCTTATAGCTTGAATCGTTTACAAAAAGATATTACCCGTGTAGAACAATACCCTTATACTGTGGGAATTCGTTTTAGCAGTTGGTAGAAATCTAAGGGATAGTCCCTTTCTCATGTTATCATGCGCCCCCTTTTTAGGGGGTGCTTTTTGGATAAAAGCTAATTTTTAAACAAAATCAGTAAGTTTATGCCTATTTAACCGCGTACTAACAATCTTTTGACTTAGTTTGCGTTTAGAAATTAAACCCTGACAATGAAAAAAGGCAGTATTTTTCTGATAATGTTGGCCATTTTGGCCCTCCATACATCATTCAGGCTGCCCAAGCATTATGCTACCGCTAAGACCGCTAACAAAGACAGTTATTTTGTAGTGATCACCAAAAGCAATTATGAATTACAATTATTTGAGGGAACTTCCGGTGAGTGGATTGCCAGTTATCCTGTGGTTTTTGGTAGCAAGGATTTAGGCGATAAAATGATGCAAGGAGATAGAAAAACTCCAGAAGGCGTATTTCATATAGTTGCAAAAAAAAGTCCACACAAATGGACAAGGTTTATGGGTATTGATTATCCCAACGCAGAAAGTATAGAGAAATTCAACATAAGAAAGGCACAAGGATTAATTCCGGTAAATGCTAAGATTGGCGGAGAGATTGGCATTCATGGGGTTTGGCCGCATGAAGACTATGCCATTGACCAGTACCAAAACTGGACAGAAGGATGCATCAGCACAAAGAACAATTACATTCAGGAGTTATTTAACTTGCTTCCAATTGGTACAACCGTAACCATTCAGCGATAAAAACTGATACTGAAATCTTTGTGTAGGTTGCCAATTAATGTAAGAAACTACCAACTGTACTTAGCCATTTTTCGTTTTCATTTTTGCAAAGGCTTTGGTGACCAGACCTAGCATAAACCATGAGCAATTTTTCATGACTGGCTATATTTTTGAAAATGGCATTGGTCTCTTTTTCAGTTACCCTAGGATCATTCAAACCCCACTGCAATAAAACAGGACAATTCAATTTGCTTGCAAAGTCTTGAGGGCTATAATCAAATGCCCAAAAGCCCTGTTCTACTCCACCCCAAAAAGCCAACAAAGTACTCATGGGTTGTTCTGGAATATGCATGGTCCTAAGTCTCCCTTTCACTGCGTCTTCTAGTGTTCCAAAGGGCATTTCTAAAATTACTTTTTCTGGTTTAATGGCATAATGATCTACCGCAGTTAAAATGGTAGAAGCACCCAATGAAATTCCATAAAGTACTATGTTTTTTTCACCACTATTCCTCACGTAATCATAAGCCGCTTTCACGTCTTTGGCTTCATTAGCGCCAATGGTGCAAACTTCTCCCTCACTATTGCCATGTGCCCTAAAATCTGTGATCAGTATATTCCATCCCATTTTGTGAAACGCAGTTGCTTCTGCAATAATTCCGGATTTACTACTACCATGACCATGAAATAGCAAAATGGTGCCTCTTGCATTACTATCGGCCTTGGCGTACCAAGATTCCAAGTGCAAACTATCTAATGTAGTAAGGGCAAGGGTTTGATGCGGTATGGCAAAACTGTCTACTACTTTACTTTTAGCGTACTTGGTTCCCATAAAAACAAAAGAAGCTTTTTCAGTAACTGACATTTCTTCCATTTTTTTTGCTTTGGGAATATCCGCATAAAAATGGGTAAACTTGTATGCATGAAATGCTGCCATTATATTTAGCAGTACAAATACTACTAGCAAAAAATAGAGGATTTTTTTAAACATTTTGGCAAGCATACAATGGATTTATCCCGGATTACCGGGGGATGAAAATTAGTAACTACTATTTTATTAATGGATGGTTGTGGTACCAAAATAAGGTTGCAACACCTCTGGCAATTCAATACCTTCTGCCGTTTGAAAATTCTCCAGTAAACAAGCTACAATTCTTGGCAAAGCCAAGGAAGAACCGTTTAGAGAATGTGTCAATTGCGTTTTACCATGCTCATCTTTATAACGGCACTTCATTCTATTGGTCTGGTAGTTTTCAAAATTAGAAACGCTACTTACTTCTAACCATCGCTCCTGCGCGGCACTAAATACTTCAAAGTCATAGGTAATGGCAGAAGTAAAACCCATATCGCCCCCGCAAAGCCTTAAAATTCTGTAAGGTAATTGCAAAGCTTTTAACAGGTTCTCTACGTGTAAGACCATCTCTTCCAAAACTGCATAAGAAGTTTCTGGTTTCACTAATTGGATAATTTCTACTTTATCAAACTGGTGTACGCGGTTTAGGCCACGTACTTCTTTACCAAAACTTCCGGCTTCCCTTCTAAAACAAGGCGTATAAGCCGTCATTTTAATGGGAAGTTCTGATTCCTTAACAATGGTATCGCGATAGATATTTGTCACAGGCACTTCCGCCGTAGGTATCAAATAAAAGTTATCAGCCGTTGCATGGTACATTTGCCCTTCTTTATCTGGCAGCTGCCCTGTAGCAAATGCACTGGCTTCATTGACCATATAGGGTGGAATGTATTCCGTATAACCTGCGGTTGTATTATAATCCAAAAAATAACTGATCAGAGCGCGCTGCAATTTAGCCCCCTTGCCTTTGTAAAGCGGAAAACCACTACCAGTGATTTTGGCGCCGGTTTCAAAATCTACTAAGTCATATTGCTTAATTAGGTCCCAATGGGGAACAGCGCCTGCGTATAAAACGGGCTTTTGACCACCTTCTCTTACCACTTCATTCTCTTCAGGCGTTTTCCCTTCTGGAACTGAAGTAGCTGGTAAATTTGGCAACAACACTAACTTAGCTTGTAATGCTTCTTCTACTTGACCCATTTGCTCTTTTAGGGGTTCCAAAGCGGCTTTCCAAACAGCAACATCCAACTTGGTAGCTTCTGCAGCTTCCTTATTTCCCTGTGCCATGAGCTTTCCAATTTCTTTGGAAGCGGCATTTACTTTAGCCTGGGTTTGGTCAAATTCATTTTGTAAGCGCTTGCGATCATCATCCAATGATATAATCAGATCTACCAATTCGGGTTGTTTAAACTGCTTTTTAGCTAGCTTTTGCTTCACTTCTTCCGTATGGTTCCTAAGAACCTGCACTTGTAACATAGAATCAATTTTTGCAAATATAACTCAAGTGTCCTGATGATGGCAAGCTTGCATGTTTTACCTTTGCAGAATGTATATGCAAGACGATTTACAACAGCGTTGGTGGGCTTTAGAAGCCAAACTGTTAGAGAAATTTGGTAAGAAACCGGACCTAGAGGCGGTTTTGTTCCTGATAGGGATGCAAGAAACAGGGTTTATTGTAGAGAAAATTAGTAAAGAACAGAAGCAAGACCTGATGCATGTAGCCGTTTGTACCGTATTGGGCCAAAGTGGATATTATATAAAAGAAGGAAATGACGAGGAAGGCTGGCCACATTTTAAACAAGTAAAGGAAATGCCTACCATGATTTTACATGAACAAGAAAACTTTATCAAGGACCACGTTCTACTGTATTTTGAACAAAGCGGATTTTAAACAAATAATTATCCAATATTTGCAATACTAAAACTCAAAATATGAATTTTCCTGCAACACTTAAGTACACTAAGGATCACGAATGGATTAAATTGGAAGGCAATGTGGCCACTATTGGCATTACTGATTTTGCCCAACATGAATTGGGTGATATTGTTTATGTAGATGTTAATACGGTTGGCAAAACGCTTGGTGCTGAAGAAGTTTTTGGTACTGTTGAAGCTGTTAAAACCGTGAGTGATCTGTTCTTGCCTGTTGCTGGAACCATTACTTCTATTAATCCTTTGTTGGAAAAACAACCTGAATTGGTGAATACGGATCCTTATGGAGATGGTTGGATGATTCAAATGGAAGTAGCCAATTTGGAAGAAGTAGCCGCCCTTATGGGAAGCGAAGCTTACAGTGCTTTGGTTGGATAAATCCAAACACCCTTTTATACCGTATCTGTTACAACAAAATACCTGGAAACCTACCATTGAATCTGATTCAAACATACCAAGAACCAGAATTGGTACTCTTGTTGCAACAACGGAGTCAATCTGCTTTTGGTTATCTGTATGACCATTATGCTGGCGCCCTACATACTGTGGTAGTATCTATTGTTGGGGAAGATGAATTAGCCAATGACGTGTTACAAGAAGTATTTGTAAAAATTTGGCGTCAGATTGGTAGTTATGACTCAACAAAGGGAAGACTCTATACTTGGATGCTCAATATTGCCAGAAATGCAGCCATTGACATGGTGAGAAGTAGGCAGTTTCAAAACGGCAAACAAAACCGAGAGCTCAATGAAGACGTATATGGAGCAGCAGGTAGTACGGAGAAAAAAGTGGAGCATATAGGTTTGCGCAAATTGGTTCAGGGTTTGAAACCAGAATGGCGAAACTTGGTTGAATTATCCTATTTTGAAGGCTATACCCAAGATGAGATATCCAAAATGATGGACATTCCCTTGGGTACCGTAAAAACTAGGATTAGAAGTGGTTTACAAGCATTAAGACAATTATTACAATACGATTAGTGGATATACAATCATACATATTGTCTGGGGCCATTGAAAGCTATGTGCTTGGTCTGTCTGATGCAGCCGAAATAGCTGAACTGGACCGCCTTCGTTTGGATTATCCCCAAATTGAAGCGGCTATTCTTGCTTTTGAAAAAAGCATTGAGAAAGATGCCCTTATATCTGGTGTGAAACCCTTGCCAGAAATGAAACAGGTATTAATGACCAGGTTAAAGTTAGAATTTGCTGATATTGACCCAGCTATAGCTTTATTAAACCCCAGTGGTCCTAAAGTTCAAACACCTGTCATTCCCATTAATCAATTGCAAAACAACAATAATCGTTTTAAATATTTGTCCGTTGCTGCCATGATAATTCTAGTTGCCAGTGCTGGATTAAATTTGTATTTCTATCAACAATTCCAGCATGCCAACAACCGCTATTCTGCATTGTTGATTCAGAAAAATAGTTTGGAGGCCAATATGAATGGGGTTCAAACCAAAATGTTAGACCTCTACCAAAGTATGCAAATGATGGGTGATCCTGCCATGGTAAAAGTGATGCTACCTGGTATCAAGGGCAAGGAACAAAATATGGCCACCGTATATTGGGATAGCCGCTCTAAAGACGTTTACTTATTGCCTAATAAACTTCCCCAAATTCAGTCAAATAAACAGTACCAGCTTTGGGCGATGGTAGACGGGAAACCAGTTGACGCAGGCATGATTAGTGATTGTACAGGTCTTTGTAAACTTAAGAATATTCCAAGGGCAGAAGCTTTTGCCATTACACTAGAAACCATGGGTGGTAGTCCAACACCTAACATGGAACAACTTTTGGTACTGGGTAAAGTGGGTTAAGTATTCTGGAATTGTCTCAGCCAATAGCTTCTTATATTTGCGCATGTCTTTTATCAAAAAATACCCTTTTGCACCAGGTGTCCTATTTTTTCTATTTAGTTTATTCTTGTTCACCCTTCCGGGCAAAGCTATTCCTACCGTAGGCTGGTTAAAAATTCCTCAAAGAGATAAACTCATCCATTATTGTCTGTTCTTTATACTATGTTCTTTATTTGCCATTCCCATTAACTACCGGACAAGCACCAAGCAGGCTGGAATCATTTGGCTTGCTGTAGTTTGCTTTTTGGGTATTGGCTATGGCATTGCAATAGAGTTTGTTCAAAAATGGTGGATTCCCAACAGGAGTTTTGAGGCCTTAGATATTTTGGCCGATACTACAGGTGCCACAGCTGCATTTGGTTATTGTTATATAAAATTTATTAGAAAGCGTTAGCCTATTTTGGCATTCAGGTAAGGGTTAAAAAAAGATTGGCCCCTGTGGAAACAGGGGCCGCAACCAAAACTAACTGCTTATGAGAAAAAAGGTATAAATCGTTTTACTATATATATAACGCAAATGGGATGCCAAAGGATGGTAGAGAAATGTTAATAGTTTTTAAAAGCCATTTCTAAGAACCAATTGTAGCATTTTCCTTTTTGCTATTACAAAGCTCTCACTTAAAGACTAAATAAAGTGTCAATATTATAAGAAGACTTTGTTAATTACTAGGGGCAGGGAATAGCCTGTTCCGAGCTATTTTTGAGTAAGGGACTAACTAGGGGGATATTCAGGTTTAATCCACGCAAAATGAGCAATACACCCATAATGGCAACAAAATATGGAATGGCTTTTTTCATGGTATTTCTGGCTTCCAAACCAATAACAGAGCCAAAGAAAGAAAGTATCAATAAGGCAGGAACGGTACCCATACCAAAAGCTGTCATAAAGCCCAATCCTCCGATAATGGTTCCTGCTGCCAAAGCCCCAGTAATGGCTAAATAGACCATGCCACAAGGCAATAAGCCATTGGCCATACCCAACACAAACATGGCATACAATTGTTTTTTGCGAATATAGTTTCCAATGAATTGCTGCAAGTGTCCTTGAAATTTATCAAAAAACGGAATGCTGACTTTTCGCTTGCGTAACTGGGATTGAACTAAAATTAATAAAATGGTTGCCCCAAGTATGATGGAAAAAACTTGCTGCCCACCGCCAAGAAAAAATTGCCTCCCAACAAAACCAAAAAGGACTCCAAGGCATGCATAAATGGCAATTCTACCAGTATGATAAAGCAGAATTCCTACCATTTTTTTATGAGTAGGAAGATAATATACTGGAAGAGAAAAGGCAATAGGACCACACATACCTACGCAATGGAAACTACTAACAATCCCCAATAGAAAACCTGATATGAGTAGTTGCCATGCCATTTAATTTACTATCAATTTCTGCTCATTATAAAAAGACTCTTTTCCAACCTTCCAATTCAACTTAACCTGATAAGGAGCTTTTCTTAGTTGTTTTTTCATAACTACCTGGCTAGCCGTAGAATCTACCTGCAAAGGCAATTTAAAATCCTTGCTTTCATCCGTAATACAATAAAAAAATACTTCTCCTTTTACTGCATACCCTTTATGCTCTTTAGGAAGTTGAATTTGAATAGCCAATGCGTCTTGACTAATAGTTACACTGTCTAATGCAACTGCATTTTTTACACCATCAATTCGCTCTTGATAACGGAGTTCGTCTTTATAATAATCCTTGCTTACCAAATCATATTTGGTACTCAAAGCACGGTAAACCATATAACCCATGAACAGTGCAAATACCACAAATACCACTACTAATTTATTACCCCAGTTCATTGTTTGCTTTTTAGTTGAGTTACAAAATAAATTATTGCACAGGACCAAGAAAATTGGTTTTCATACTGGCTACTTTTTTCTCTCCCTCATACAAATCCAGCACCAGTTCCGTTTTCCTGTTTTTGATATGTGTGTTGGGTAGTACAATAAAAAAAGAACCGGAACCTTGACCTTCTTTTTCTACTGGAATAAACTGCTTGCCTATGATTTCAATTTTACCCCTACCATCAGCCAATCTTATTGAGAGTTCAATAGGATCCACTGTTTTATTAACTACTTTAATATTGTACAGGTTAGAAATACTATCAGTCCCCCTTTCTTGAAACAATTGTCCTGGAGTACGCATAATAGTTGCATCCACGTCTTTTCTAGTAAATAATATGACTGAAAGTATGGCAAGAACCAATAGACAAAGACCTGTATAGATCTTCATTCTAGTGGTATAATGCAAGGGCTCACCACTGGCAATAGTATTCTCAGAAGCATAGCGGATTAATCCCTTGGGCTTGTCAATTTTAACCATCACATCATTGCAAGCATCAATACAAGCAGTGCAACCCACACATTCCATTTGAACACCATTACGAATGTCAATGCCAGTTGGGCAGACACGCACGCATTGATGACAGTCAATACAATCACCTAAGGGCTGATCGTGTTGTTTCTTAGCATTACCTCTTGGTTCGCCGCGTTTGTAGTCATAGGCTACAATCATGCTATTCTTATCAAGTAACACGCTTTGCAGCCTTCCGTAAGGACAAACAACGGTGCAAGCTTGCTCTCTAAAGAATGCATACACTGCATAAAACACCGCACTAAATAGGAGTATAGCGCTAAATCCAACCATATGTTCTGAGACTGGCTCCACCATAATTTTTTCCAAATCTTTAATGCCAATAATATAGGCCAAGAAAAAATTAGCAATGATAAAAGCCAACAAATAAAAGATTATGTGTTTGAGTGATACTTTAAAAATCTTTCCGCTTGTCCAAGGAGCTTTTTGAAGCGCTTGTTGTTTTTGGGCATTTCCTAGAATTAAGTATTCCACTTTGCGGAACATCATTTCCATGAAATTGGTTTGAGGACAAGCCCAACCACAGAACAACCTACCAAAAGCTGCAGTAAATAGAATAATAAAGAACACAAAAGTGATCATGGTCATCCCAAAAATGAAGAAATCTTGTGGCCAAAATACTTTCCCAAAAATGATAAATTTTGCATTGGGAATATTGAATAAGAACAAAGGTCTTCCATCTATTTGAATAAATGGAAGACCAAAAAATACCAGAAAATAAAACCAACTAAGTATTGTTCTAATACTGTAAAAGCTGCCTTTGGGCTGATGAGCAAAAATCCACTTACGTTTCCCGCTTTCATCTACCGTTGCTATCCTATCTCTAAAATTCTCTGTTGTTGGCTCATTGCTGTGCTGAATATGACTCATATATTTCTTGTTACAACTACTTTTTCACTACTTCGGTAATCTTGGTTGTATCACTTACTGCTTTTGTACTATCTGCGTTTGTTGCTTTTTCTTCAAACAATACACCTTGTGGTTCTTTAGGCTTTGCTGGAGTAGTCCCACCTAAGGATTTAACATAAGCCGAAATTTGCGCTAGTTGTTGAGGCGTATAATCGTCTTTCCAACTCTTCATCCCTTTTTCTGGCCATCCATATTTCAGTGTCTTAAAAATATCCTTTATTCCACCTCCATGAATCCAGTACTTATCAGTAAGGTTAGGACCAACAGATCCACCGCCATCGGCCAAGTGACAGGCCACACATACGGTGGTAAATATTTTTTTACCCGCATCTAAATCAGCAGCGCTACTTAGATAAGTAACCGTATTTTCATCCACTTTATTGGCTGATTTTTTTAGGTATGCTTCTTTTTCTATTGCTGCTTTTTCCATGGAAATAGTAAACTCTTCTTTACTTAAAGGCGCGGATTCGGCTATATGATAACGATATAAATAAATACAACCAAAAATGATGGTCAAATAGAACCCATATAACCACCATGGTGGAAGACGGTTATCCAATTCACGAATACCATCATAGTTATGACCCAAGTCAATATTGGCTTC
>Ga0136644_10000315_pt1 | contig 38367 bp, 47 predicted proteins | sample C_130820_EF_Meta_FD_94780 | JGI IMG/M metagenome (GOLD analysis project Ga0136644, IMG submission 94780) | Freshwater microbial communities from Lake Croche, Canada to study carbon cycling - C_130820_EF_MetaG (v2) (version 2) | ecosystem: Environmental > Aquatic > Freshwater > Lake | place...
GTTAATAGGGTCTGTCATTTCTGGAATTTCCATCGATGGAAAAGGTTCTACACCTCCAAACATTCCAGTATCTGGTTCTGGTATTGGATCGCGTGTCATTTCTGGTGGCGTAGGAAATGAATAATTAGAATTAGATCCACCTGAAGGATTGCCTTGTAAAAAATTAGCTGGCAGGAATGTTCCATTAATAAATCTATCTTGTCCAAAGATATTTGAATTACCCATAGGCTCATTAGTCTGAGTCGGTAATGGTGTATTACCTCTTAAAAGTCCATAATCAAAAGGTTGGTTACTTGTGGTTTGTGATGGGGAACCTGAATTACCCACTAAAAGTCCATAATCAAAAGGCTGGTTATTTGTACCTTGATCAAGAGGTTCTGCTCTTAAAGAATCCAGCGCCGAAACATTATCATCAAATATCGGTCTTTCGGGTTTTATAGGATATCCAACTCCTGATTCATACACAGGGGGCTTAAACATGCTTTCATCAGGTATTCTAGGTTCCATAGGATACCCAACGCCCGTCGGATACTCAGGCTTGTTTGGTAATGGTGTTACATAATCTGCAGGTAATCTTGGCCCGGGCATTGGCGTTTCTACCTCAACAGGGGCTAGCGGTGATGTACCTTGAGGTGTGTAGTTGCCCTGATTTTGAAGTCTGAGATTAGGACTCAAAAATCTAGAATAAGGACCTTTGAAAAAATTAGAATAGTTAAACATATCGATCTTTCTGTTGTTGGCCTTATTGAGTTTAGGCAATTGACTTGTTCATTCAACCATTATCCTATCGATGGGCAATCGTCGCAACGACCATCACCTTGACATACTGCTAGGCTCTCGCAACTCCGCTTGATGCTTGCGCCACCTGATCCAGTCCTTGAGCATATGTATCGCCGTGTTCTCGTTGATTTCGGCAAAGGTAAGGGTGGCAATCTCAAATCGGTTTTCGCACACCGTTGTTCTGACTCCATCCATGTTAACGATCCTTTGATAGGACTGCTCTGTTTGCTCGACATACATGTAATCCTCTTCACTCATGATCGCCCCTTTGTTTATCAAAATGAGTGGAGTTAAACTCCACTTGGTTATGCTGAATACGGATTCTCTCGACCTCTCATGTTGTATATTTCTGCATCGCTGATGTCCTCAGGCAAGATCTCGTCGCGTGGTGGTGCGTCAATGCTGATCCACTCTGAGTCCCTCAAGTATCTCAGACCTTGGCTGATGCAGTCTACAAACTCATCATGTGCTGTGCCCTCAGGGAATGAGCAGATCTGACTCACCATACCTTCAGCCCAGTCGCGCACAAACCCCTTGTTCTTACCACTCTCAGGCACCCACACTCGCCCAGCTTTAATGATGTTGGCAACAATGCTCAAGCGCTGGATCTTGTCAGCCTTGCCCGGATTGTAGGCATGCACTGGTATATGTGCTCTCTGTAAATCTTGAATCAGAGAGATACCAGCGCTCTTGTCCTCCACCAGCACTAAGTCCACCAGCTTGCGGTCTTTGCCCTCGCCATAAACAGTCTCATACTCATCAATCACTTTGGGGCGCAGGTCAGGATACTGGAGGTGCTCCTGCCAGCAATCGAGGATCAACACGCTCATGCCGCCATCCATGGGCTTAAACGCCCCCAAGGTTATAGATCCAGTTGGGTCGTTGTATGTCTTGTCGCTAGTGGCGCAGTCATAGGACTGAATGATGTATTCCAGCTTAGGGTATGGCTTGCCATCAGGCCAGAGTCTGAACCATTCCCTTTTCACAATGCCACCTGACTCAGGATCAATCAGTTGGGCGTGGATCTCTTGGTCACCAAGCTTAGTGCCCTCATACTGCAGGATCTGCTTTTGGAACGCCGGCGCAAGGTTGGCAATGTTTACATAGGTGCTGGCTCTCGTCACCACCACGTCATCAGTATCTCTGTCTATGAGATCCATGATCAGTGGCTTTGGCTTGGGCGTAGTAGATGCAATGATCTTTGTACCGCGCTTACCCATTAATCGCACGGCAAACTGAATCATGTCCCATGTGTCTTGGATGTAGTCCCACGCAGCCAACTCATCCAACCATGCCCCATGGTACTGTCCACCACGGTGTCGCTCAGGCTCTGACGCTGGTATGCCTGTGATCAATGAGCCATTCCACAGCTTGATCTGATGCAGGCTCTTGTTGTAGTCCACCACTAGTTCTTTAGGGATCACCGCCAGTAATCCTGACTCACCCTCAAAGCAGGTATTGCGTAAGTCCATGCTGGTGGGTGCTGATACCAGCCAGCGTGTATTCGCCTCACTTGCCGCCCAATATCCTAGTGTCTCAGCACTGGTGCGTGTCTTACCCGATCCACGTCCACCCAGCATCAACCATACAGTCCAGTCACCCGGTGGCTCCAACTGGAATTTATGCGCCTTCTTGTTCCAGTCAGCACGCCATTGAAACGTCAGTTGTTCGCGTGGGTCAAGCCTCCTAAACTTCTCTCGGATCTCTTTGCTCGACAGGACGCTGACAATGTCGTTCATTCTGTTAGTCGCTGTGCAGCGTAAAGCTTGAGCACCTCGTCAAAGATATCGAAGGCTCCCTCTACCCTCACTGGTGCATCAGGATCTCCAACCACCTCAGTCCTTGCCAGCTTAGGTACATGGTACTCAACCACACTCTGGAACATGTCGAATGCTTTGGCTGGGTTGGGTGGCACCATGTACTCACCGTCTTCAGTCTTTACACCCTGTGCTACTTGGTCAAGCCACTCAGTGAGCCTGTGAGCGTTTCCATCAACAAATGTGGCTATGGCCTGTCGAGCTTGGTTTGTCGCCTTGTTGGGCGTTCCTGCTACCCTGCCGCCTGTCTTCTTACCTTCAGCCATGACACTCTCCTCTAAGTTTGTCTACTTTAGATGAGGTATTAGCTATTTTGTATGCATCGGTCATATTTCAGTCCTTTCGCGCACATGTTGCAGTGCTGGACTGAAGTATATCAATCTCTGTCTGATTCAGTAAGTCTTTTGGATGCCCACAACTTGTATGCCTTCAGTTCTTTTATTTCGGTCTTGAGGTCGGCGATCTCTGTCTTCTGATACTTGATCAAGCTGTTGGCTTGCTCTATCCATTCATGTACCTCAGTGGGCATTCTGAATGTTGGCTCTTGATTGTCTTTGGCGACCAGCTTGGCTATCGTTTGTTTGCGTGTCATGCTGCCTCCATGGCTTCAACAACTGATGTCAATCCAGCAATCACACGCTTTGCTTGATCCAAAGTCATGGTGACGCTGGCGCCACCACCGCTCACTTGTATGCTCAACCAAGCAAATTTATCGTCGTAGCGATCGATGTAAATTACTCGTGTGTCTTCATTGGTCTTGATTGGTGCAATTTCGAGTTCCATAATCTTCTCCTGTTAAACCTGCAATGTCGCAGTGAAAGAACTATAACACAAAGTTAGCTTGTTACATTCTTAATGCAATGGTCGGCAAGTATCGCCACCACCTGAACTGTGTTTTGCCTTGGCTATCACTTCTTCTGTCTTGTTTCCTGCCTTGCCATGCTCATAAGCTTCTGCAAGTCTTTTAAGCACAAGGTGCATGTAGTCGTCCTGTTCTGCGCCTACGTCGTCCAGAATTTGAAGGCTAAATGCAAGCAAGTTGACCGCCAGATTGGTGGCAATGCTTAAAGCCACATCTTTGCCATCATCTCGAATGAGCTTTGCAAGAAACCTAAGTGCGACCTCATCCAATCGTTCTTGCAATTGGATTACCCTGATAAATTTGGCATCGTCATCAATTTTCATTTGTCCTGCCCTTCCAAGTGTAGGATTGCGTAGATTACGCAAAATAAAGTAACCACCAAAAAAATGCTGATAACTATTGTCACTGCAAAGAGACTGACTATAGTGGTCAACAAGTCCATCATGGCCTCCACACAAATATGTCTAATGCCACCACGATTATGGCAATGATAGACACAACTAACATTGCAACCTGCGCCCAGTCTGTAGGTTTCTTGTAGTGTTCAATTTCAAACATGATTGTTCCTTCGTAAGGGCCGTAGCCCCTTTTTTTATGGGTTTTTGTCAGTAATTGGATTTGAAATACCACGCGACCACAACGGGTAAACATCTTTTCTTGCACCTGCTTGTATCAAATCATGTGCCGAGTATCGGAATTTGTTGTGGGTTGGATATCCGGGGCCAACAAAAAAACTATTATTTTGATAGTGGGGCACATACATTATTTCGTTGTAATAATAAACAACTTGCATGTTGCATTCTGCTTTGTCTTTCATGATATTTCCTTTTGTTTGTGGGGGACAAAGCCCCCGTTGGTTTAATAATCTTCGCCAGACTTTGCTGGTTGTGCACCTAAAAACTGAAGATTGAATGATGCGTTGTGTTGCCAAGCCTCATCGGACTTATTGCAAACTTCTTGAATGTGGCAATTGATGTCTTGTGAGCGAAGCTGTTTGATTAAGTGCACAGCATTCTGACGACTCATTGGTTCAGTTGGTTTGCGGTAACTTGCTATGACAACATATTTCATTGTGTTCTCCTTATAGGGGCCGAAGCCCCAGTTGGTTTACTTGACTGGTGTTACACGAATGTCAGCGCGACCTTCTTTGCGGAAGGTGTCAAGCACGTCGTCTTGGATCTTGTAAGCGACGCACAGTTTTTTGTAGTCAACAGTGCCTTTGACAGCAATCATCTTGACAGTTACAGAATGCAGTTCGCCTTGATGTGGGATGTCGTCGCCATTGGCATCTTTTGCACACTCGCCATATTTGTTGGCAATGGCATGCTTCATTGCCTCAACTTGTTTTGCCAATGCTTTGGCTTGCTGGTCGAGCACAAACAATGCATCGATGTCGTTGGTGAATGACTCGACAGCGGCGAGTGCTTGGATGGTGGCTTGTGTTTCTGTGATCATTTGGAATCTCCTTTAAACCTGCGTCGTTGCAGTGAGAGAACTATAACACGAAGTTAGAGTCTGTCAACATTTAGCAAATTATTTTTAAAGAAAAAACCCTAATGCTGTTCGCATTAATTACTAGTCAGACTAGTAGTACTTATGTTTCTCAGAGTTTCGTTTAAGGCATCAAGCTCATCCATTTTGGCAAGTGCCCATGCTCTTTTGTTGCCATGCCAACCCATCATTGAACCCTGATGGCATGACTTGCATAGTGCCACGCAGGTGTAGTGTTTGCCCTGCTTGATGTGGTGGGCATCCGAAGGTCCAGCGGCTCCACACACTGAGCAGGGTTGTTCTTTGACCAACTGTACCCACGCACGTTCATCCTTGTTGTAGGTGCCGTTCATAAGTCAATTAGATGGCATGTGTAATCCACCAATTCTTTTGCGACTAATGTTTCCAATAAATCCATAGAGACATCGCTATTCTTCAATGTTATTGGCCTAAATGGAAATTCATAAGGAAAAACTTCAAGATATTCATTGTCGCCATCTCCCGTTCTTAACAATTCAAAATTTGTGTTGTTTGCAGTAACCCAAAAAATGCCGTTTTTTCTTTCAACAATTTTAAGTTTGATTTTGTTCATGCCACCACCTTGTCGAATGCTCGATTGCTGGCTTCCTGCGACCTCCACACGTCAATTCGAGCTTGTGCTGATACCAACCCCCATCTAAGTGCCTCTTCCTTCTCTACAGCAGCTTGTAGCCCCTCCAGCATTTGTACATACGCTGGGTCTGCGTAAGCCTCAATCTCCGCGCTGGCGGCTGTCTTAGATCTTCCATCAGCTTGCGCCGCCTTCATCAGCATCGCCTTTTGACTTTTGCGATATTCTTCCAAAAATACCCTATGAGCTTTTGCCTCAGCATACTTGGCACCATGGGTGTACAAGTAGTCCACTGCATCGTTAATCGATTTTTCGTTCATGATCCAAACCTCGCAATCAATGCGGCATCAGCAAATGCTTGCCCTGCACCCTTCTTGTCCAGTTCACGCCATTGAGGCCATAACTGCAGCGCTTTTGATCTTGCCTCGTCTTTGTCTTTGCCGTTGACTCCAGCGGCTTTCTTCCATACCTGAGGGGTAACACTGCTCACAGGTATTTCAAGCGCTCCTAGCACCCCCATAACGCTTCCCACAGCATGTCCAAAGGTGAACATGGATGTCACGCCTTGACCCGGCATAGCACCCACCTGTTCGATCACAGCTTTGTCGATGTAAAGGAATCGAAGCAGAGATGCCAAGGCAGCGGTGTTGACTCGGTTATTCTTACCCACCATGTAGGTTGGCATGCGTTCCCACTCAATAGGTGCGCCGTCTTCCAGCAGGACATATGCGCCCGACAAACCGGGATCAATTCCAAGAACTCTCATATATTCTTTTCCCATCGTTTACATAAATCTTTTGCCGTCTTGCTCTTGGGTTTCTTTTTGCACATGGCACTGACAGATGCTTGCTTTGCGCTTTCTCTGAATTGATAGGGTGTTGGTGGCAACGCATCAGCAGGAAACAATCCGTTCCAACCAACAGATCCACAAACAAAACTCAATCCAATGCATTTGGCAATCATGCTTTTGCCCCTCTTAAAACAAACCAAGGGCAGTTCTGCAATACAAATCTGACTGGGCGTTGTGGCTTCTTATTACCATCCAACAAAACTGCACATGTTTTATCTTCGTTGTTGTATTTCTTGCACTCAAAACACAACCTACGTTTGTCACCAAGATCAAGATCTCTCTCCCATAACTTGTCTGCCAAGTCCCATGCATCATTAGGACTCAATCCCTCATCTTCAAACGTCTTGCGCCGCCTTGCATGCTTTTGAGCAAATATTTCTGTTTCCTCTTCTGTCATCAGTCTCATTTGACCTCCTTGTAGAGTTAAAAGTCTAACACAAAATTAGAGACTTATTATAAAAACTGTTGAAGATTCTTTTGCAATTTTCATTTGCCCATCGCAGGCAAAATTCCAGTCATGACCATTGGCATCTATTTCTGTCCATGCAGGAACTTCAATCACCACTGCTTTACACAGCCATTCTTTGCCAGTCTCATCAAACACTCGCCACTTGTGATCTACAGTCCCTCTTGTGCCTGCCATTTTGTTGTATCTGACTCTGTACTTCATATGATCTCTACCTCAGGCTCTGGCGCCAAAGTCACAGCTATGTTCATATGAACAAACCTTACAGGCTTATCAGGATTTAAGTTGCGAGTGAACTGATGGGGAAGGTACGCCGGCGCAAAAAACAATGTCCCCTCTTGTGGTGTAAACACAATCATTCGAGATGCTGGCGTTACTTTGTTGTCGTCCCTCTCTGGCAAATCAATAATTACCTTTGCAGGTCGAGGATCATGAATGATCAGCTTGCAAGCATTCTCTGGAACTTCCAAGAAATAGAACGCACTAATTTGCGCTCCTCCACCATGCACATGGGTGTCTATTGCTGAATGAAAGTTGTGCTCTTGCGTCCACATTTCTGTGAAGTAAGTCACCAGCTTGTCCATGCCATAACCTTGTGCATTCAATATGTTCCATGCTGTCTGAGAGACATACTGTGCAAAGTCTGCTGCCCATGGCTCCAAAGAAAAATTACCAGTCATAACAGTCATTGGATTGCTGTTCTTCATCGTCCTCTTTGAATAATCCAAATGCATAGCAGACATTTCTCGAATTGACTCCAAGAACTCAGGCTTGACTATCGAATAAATTTGGGTTTTGAAATAGTGGAATTCTTCTAAACTGTCCATGCAAATCTCCTGTAATGATTGAAGAGTCTAACATGGGGTTTGATTCCCTCCCCTTCCTTTCCTTTCACCCAAAGACCCCCCTACCCCACTAAGTAGGGTAGAAAGGAGAAGGTGCTTCACCCCTGTAAACAGGATCATCATGTTAAGTTGCCTTAACCCCTCGGCTTGATGATTCGACCAGCCGACTGGATTGTTCGGGAACTGCCCCCTAGCCTTGCGGCATACCAGTTACGCTTTCCTTCCGCGCCACCACGATTGGGGTGCTTGCTAACGTGCGGAGTACGGGAACAGAAAGCAAAAAAGCTGTTAAGACAGACCCCGTTGGAACCGCACCCTCTTTTGAAGGGAACATACCCCCTTGGGGTCGGAGTCTGACTTAACAGCTTTGTACGTCGGGGTTCCAATCCGACGTTTGTATGGATTCTATCAACACGTTTCAAGACGTGTCAACACACCCTTTTTTAATTCCATGATCTTTGCAACAATAGCAAATAGGCTTTCCTTTTGATGCAAGTCGTTGGCATCCCAACCTACTGTATTAGCCATCGTCCAAGGCAGTCCAGTAGCCTCAGCAGACTTCTCGCCAGTCCTAGACTCATCATTATCTGCAAAGACAAACCGATTACCCTTGATCTGATCCGCCACAGCAATCAAATTGCTGGCGCTGAAACACACCACCACCGATGCCTTCAACCCACAGCTTCTAAGGGCGTGGTGCAGACTTAAACCAGTCGCATAACCTTCCACCAGCCACACCTCTTCACTCTGCCTGTCGCCAATGTAAAACACCGCATTCTTAGCACGCATACCCAATAGCATCTTTTTCTCGTGCTTGCGTGCTTCAGCATCCCAATAGATTTCCTGATACCCCTGCAGTTTGTTGGTGGTTACGTTTCGCATAGGTATCAGCAATTTCTCGTTCATAACTAAACCCTCAAGGTCATTGAACCCCTTGATCTGCAAATAACTATGTGTTGCACTCTTAGCTGATCGCAAGACAATGTCTGCCTGCAAAGCCACTTGGTCATAACGTCGCTGCTGTTCAGATTGTTGAGCTTGACGCTTGACTGCCCAAGCACGCTTTTCCTCGTCAGTCCATGGCTTTGCATAAGGGTCGTTGTACCAAATTACTTTAGCCTCTTCACCCCAATTAAATATCCATCCTCGCTGACCATCCCACAAATACGAGCCATTCTGTGATCTGGGTTTCTCTACTGTCCCGCAGCGCTTTATGAAGTCTGATGGGTAAAGCTTTGCTTGATCAATAACCAAACCATAGGATTTTGCAAAATCAATAAAGCTCATTTTCCTACTCCCTTCTTCCACGCCACATTCATCTGCGTTATTTTATTAATTACGTTGCGTCCAATCTCCACACTAGGAGCAGTTGTAAAACGCCATACAGGATCTTGCCCTGTGATCTTTTTAAACAAATGATAGGCACGCCCTTGCTGGTTCTCGGCCTTGCTATGCATGCGTGCATAGGTAACGACTTGGTGCCAGAGGTGCTCGGCATTGTCGGCAAGCTTCTTTTTGTTCTTGCCTTCACCAATAAAAATCTCTTTCATAACTCCATTTTGAGATTCAATCAATGCATGACTTATCTTTTCAAAACCACATGACATGCATCGCTTGTGGAATGGTTTGTAACTGCAACGAGGGCAACCCTTAGCTTCAAATTCCTCGGCTGTGCGAATTTTCTTGTCCAACTTGTCGCCATCATCCAACTTAGCCAAGCCATTGAAATAGATGTCGTTGAAGTCTTCAAAGAATCGAATGATGTTGCCGCTAAAGTCCAACAGTCGGCAATCTTGCTTACCAGTCTCAGGTGACGAGCGTAGACCTCGACCCCACATTTGGATGGCGGTAGACAGCGACTTGCGCAAAGGACGAGCATCGCAAATACAACCCACATCAGGTACGTCAAAACCTTTTGCAAGAGCCTCAACGCTGATCAACACCTTAAGCATGCTGTTGGGCTTACGATATTCTTTGAGCAATTCGTCGCGTTCCCTTGCGGTGGTGTCGGATGTAAAGACTGCCGCCATCACGCCAGACTCAATGAACTTCGCACAAAGCTCCTCGCAGTGCTTGATGGTGGCACCAAACACAATAGTCTTGCGGTTATCGCCAAACTTGTGCCAATCCAACACCACATTGCCCACGATCTTGAGTTCGCGCTCTTCAGCCGCCTTATCTGTCCACTCACCGCCCTTGGTCTCTGCGCCTGTCATATCAGGCTTTTGGCAAGAAAAAACTCGCATGGGCACCAATACCCCATCCACAGTCAGATCGTGCATGGTGGTGGCGTTTACGAGGTTCGTAAAGATCTTTCCCAAACCTGTAGTGAATGGAGTGGCTGACAACCCAATCACAGTGGCTTTAGTGGAGTTGGCAAACTCAGTCCAAGCTTTGTAGGTGGTATGAGCCTCGTCAACCACCAGCACATCCATTTGAGGCCAAAACTCGCGCTTGGCTATGGTCTGCACGCTGGCAATTTGAAATAGCTCATCTGGTCTACGTCGGTAATGTTTTGCCTGAATCACACCATGGTTTTTCATGCCATAGCGGTCAGCTACAGCCGAAGTCTGGTTAATTAAGGTGGTGCGATCACACAAAAAGACTGCACGCTTGCCCTTTTGTATTGCTTCGTTGCAGATCCGCAAACCAAGGTAAGTCTTGCCGGCACCAGTAGGTGCCATGATCAATTGATTCTTATGCCCTTCCCTAAACCCTTGGCGCAACTGATTGTGTGCAGTTACTTGGAAGGGTCTTGGGTCGGGAAATTTTTCTCCATCATCACGCTCGTCTGGCGCTAGGGTTTGGTTCATTTTTGTGCTTTCAGTTTGTCATTTTCTTTTTGCAACTTTTTGATCATCTTGATCGCTTCGTTACGTTCATTGGTAATTCCGCGCAACTGGATTTCAAGTTGGGAGTTCAAATGATTCAATCTTTTTATTTCTTGGTGCGCATCCTTTAAAGGCTCATCAGACTCCAACAACTTGTACATTGCTTCCTGATCAGCTTGCATGGCAAGCTCAGTTGCTTGCATCTCCGCCTCATCAGGATTCTGTCCATCAGTAGGTATTTTGTCGGTGTTTTCCCCTACTGTTGTTTCTTTGCTACTAGTCCGACTAGTAGTGTTCAACTCTTCAACTTTTTTAATGGCGTGCTTCAATTTGTTGGCAGCTTGCTTCTTCTTTCTCGCAGGGTCACGCACCGAGGCAACAAATGACTGAGACAACTCACAAAGCTTGGCGATCTCGTAATTCGACATTTCTGAGACCCCCTCAATCTTGAGAGCCATTTCTACTTTGTTGCGCTTGTCCTCGTTGGTAAGAGCTTTGCCATGTTTATTATTGGCTTTGAGGGCTTCAAGCTGGGCATCCCGCAGGGTACCGGGCTTGTACTTAATCTCAATCTCTTTGATTCCAATCAGTTTGAAGGCGTGGTAGCGATGGAATCCATCTGTCAGCCAGTATGTGGAGCCATCAAATACAGTCTCAATCAATGGGAACTCATCGCCCTCTTTCATTGACTCCAAATAGTTGTAGACCGTGGGCTGGTCAATCACTAGTCGGCACTGCGTCCCACCATCAATCCTGATGGCATCAAGTTTTACTTTTCTCATCTTCTCTCCTGTTAAAAATCCAATATCGGATCAATCAAATAAATCTGGGCGCAACTCTTTGGCAGTTACAAGACCCACAGTTGCTACCTCAATTCTTTTCGCCAAAGCAGGGGACGCTTTGCGCTTGTTCTTAATCAAAATACCGAGCCACGTTGGCGTAATGCCAAGATGTCTAGCCATTTCTTTTTTAGCGCCATAAGGTTCATCTTTAAAATATTCTTCTAGGTTCATACAAATCCTTTCTGTGAAGAAGTCTAACACACTAATTTCATGTTATAGTCTGCTTGCGATCAAGTTGATCGTGTGAATGTCCTAAGGGACTGTTTAACAGGAGAAATCATGAGCTTTATTGTTGAAGACAAGGGTGGCGAGTTTGAGCGTTGCCCACCGGGTATGCACCTTGCGCGGTGTTACCGAATCATTGACCTTGGCACCCAAAAGAAAGAATTTTTAGGTGTAGCCAAGCTTTTGCACCAGATCACAGTTTATTGGGAAATTCACGGCACGGGTGACGATGGTCAACCATTGAAGATGAAGGATGGTCGTCCTTTTGGTGCATTCCAAAACTACACACTGTCATGGTCATCCAAAGCCAACTTGCGTATTGATCTCCAATCTTGGCGTGGTAAGCCATTTACCGAAGAAGAGATGCGCCGCTTTGATTTGAAGACTGTGCTGGGTGCATGGTGCATGTTGAATTTGATTGAGAGCAAGGGCAATGATGGTAAGACTTACATCAACGTCAAGGGTGTAACTCCAGTCCCTGCAATGATCAAGCAGTCAGGCATGCCTGAGCCTGTAAACAAGTTGGAAATCTTCCAACTCGACAAGCCCGACATGGCAATGTTTGAGACGTTCCACGAGAAGCTCAAGGGCAAGATCATGCAGTCACCTGAGTGGCAGAAGTTGCAGGGCAAGACACCTGCACCAACACCCGCGCCAGCAAAACTTGCGTTCGACGAAGATGATTTATCTGATATTCCGTTTTGAGGACTAAAGTATGACAACAATAATTGCAAGAGCCGCAGAGTCGGTGCATTGGTATCGACAAGATGGTGGTCCACAGTACACCGTGAAGGCAAAGGATGGTTCAGATCGTCCTACGACCCTCAGGGATGCACGCAAGATGGATCTGATACCTTCGGTCACCACCATCCTCAAAATTGCCGCAAAACCCGCTTTGGAGGCGTGGAAACAAGAGCAGATGCTTCTTGCCGCACTTACCCTGCCGCGCAACGCAGGCGAGACCGAGCAGGATCTGATCGCTCGGATTGTGTTCGATTCCAAAGAGACTGCCAAAACCGCCGCAGAGCGTGGTACTCGCGTTCATGAGTCCATCGAATCTTGGTTCATGGGCAAGAAGGATGTGGAGCATGTGGAGATATCTAAAGCGTTTGAGGAAAAGATCTTCACCCACTTTGGTACCCATCCATTCCAACCATGGCTCACTGAGCGTGCATTTGCTTCACCCTTGGGCTATGGCGGCAAGATTGACTTGCACTGCATACCTGATGAGCACGCCCCTTTAGGGATTGTCATTGATGCCAAGACCAAGCAGTTTGATGAAGATGATGCAGTGATTGGTTATGACGAGCACTTGCTCCAGCTTGCGGCTTACCGCCATGGTTTGGGCATGCCGCATGCACGCTGTGCAAACGTGTTTGCTTCGGTCACAAACCCCGGACTCATTCGAGTCGTTGAATGGTCTGAAGAGGAACTGGTCAAGGGGTGGGAGATGTTCCAGTGTCTCTTGCGCTATTGGAAACTAAAAAATAATTTTGGAGTTTAAAAATGTTAACCAAAGAACAAGTAGTCGAGGCTTTTATGAACATTCAACTCAAAGAGAACTACAACTTTCTTGAAGAGGATCTTGTCATGCTGGCTGATGCTTTTGTAAGAAAAGCAATTCCAGAGATTGTTAAGGCAGAGCGTGATGCATGCGTAGATATTGCTCGTGCTTACAACACTTTGGTAGCTGACAAGATCATTGAGATAAGGGTACAAATATGAGCGGACTATTGCTTTGGCTTGCGTGCGCTGTACTTGTGGTGGTGATTGCAAGTTACTTTTAAAAAAACCCCCTCTGTTTAAGGAGGGGGTTAAAGACCATCTAGAAGGTCTAAGGCAATTCTTTAAGGTTGCGCCATGGGGTTACCAGTGTTATCTGGATATTCCCTTGCAAGTCTAGCTTGCTCTTCGCGTGAAGATACTGGCAAATAAGAATTTTTATAAACATCTCGAATAGCAAGACCAGCAGGTATAGCCATTGATAAACCGCCTGCATATGGAACAAATGGAGCCAAAGCACTAGCAACCCCACCAATACCTGCTGCAACAGATCCAGAAGTGTCACCTGCTCGTGCACGGTTGTAGGCATCCAAGCCCCCAAACCCAGCACCAAAGCCAGCCATCGCGCCTTGAAGGGGAATCAAGAAGTTTTTTGTTATTTGACCTAATGATGATCGTATAGGGCCTTGGGTACGAGCGGCTTGTTGTAGCGCAAGCGCTTGTGCCTCTGCAAGCGCCTGAGCTTCTGCTTGAGCTAGTGCCGCCGCCTCACGCATTGTTGAGGTTCCACCCAGTCTTTCAGCGTATGCCCTTGCAAGTTTTCCTTTTGGCATAGTTCTTTGATAACGTTGACTTTGCTCCCTTGTAGAGCCTTCGCCAATGCCATAACCAGTTTTTTTGCCCCATGCACCTTCATTTGTTTCAATTGGTGGCTCAACACCCATTGTTGGGTCAACACGAGGCAACATGCCTGTTGCCGATTTTGCAAGATCGTAATAGGTCTTGTATTGTCCAATAGGGTAACCCAGACTTGCGCCAACAGTTGCGCCAAGAACGCCACCAACCAGTGGATTGATTGGCCTTTCCTCAGGCTTTGGTCGAGGCTTTCCATGACCTTCGTTAGAGTGATCCGCAGTTTCAGCTTGAGAGTCACTAGTTTCTTCTGAAGCCTGCGTGTTTTCAGTTTGTAACTTTCCCCCAAATGTTGCGCTTGGCAAGTCACCACCATGAAAATCCATGATGTTTGCAATATGGGTTTGAGTTCTATCAGGAAGCAAATGCAAATGCTTTTCAGGGTGCTCAGGGTCAGTGTCGTATGCGTCTAAAAATTTATTTAACGTATCTGATCTTGTGTTGTAAGCAATGATATTTTTGTATGGGTCATTTCCAATTCTTGGATTGTCAACATGTGACTTTATGAGCTTCATGCCACAGTCTATGTTCTCATCCAAATTTGTTGGATCGCATTTCATTGACTTTGCTGTATCAGGCTCAAGTTGCATTACGCCAAAAGCAGGTCCATTGATTTGCTTGACATGCTTAAAACCACTTTCTGCGTAAACCAAAGGCAGAACAAAATCTGGATTCAATCCATATTTTTCTGCGGCAAGAAAAACCTTGTCGGCAATATTTTGTTGATCTGAGTCTAAAGAATCGTAATCAAGTGGTTTTTTCTTTGCCATTATTCTTCCCTACCTAGTTTCTTGCTTATTGCTTTTCCAATAGAAGATCTTGGTGCTTGATTAGTTGCAGAGACTCCCGAAGGCACCACAGGGGCTGGAGGTTCAGCAGATCTCTGCATTTTTGCATCTGATGGAATCGTTACTGTTGAGCCTTTATACCAACTTGGTTCGCGTGAATATGGATTTGACTTAAGTAAGCTTTCAGCTTCTTTGTCGTACTTTGCTTCGAGCACTTGCCTTTCAGGGCTATCAAATATTTCACGCGAAGCCACACCACTTTTAATCCGCAAGTTGTGCAAATCAACATTTCGCTTTTCAGCCAAGCCCATTTGATCAATGATTGATAAAAATCCTTGTTGCGAATTATCAATACCCGGTGAGCCTGCTAGTGCCAATTCTTGTGAAGCAACACCCGGATTCTTTGCAGAATTTCTATTTTCAGCCGCTATACGAGCAATCGTTTTGAACAACAGGTCAGCCTTAGCTCGCTTCGTGCCATCAGGGTCATTCTCAGTGGTGTATTGCGAGCGAATGGCATTTTGCAAACCTTGCATTACAGCACCTGAATTACCGCCAACTTCGTCAGTAATTTTCTTTACTAAGCTCATTGCATCTGCTTTATTCAATACAGCAAACACAGGAGCCATGTCTACATCTGATGCAAGCTCACGAGCAGTGCGCAAAAGCTTTAAGCGTTGCATAGAAGAATTTGCAACGTCTTCTGAGATTTGCTCTTGATCCATGCCTTTTTGGCGCTGCTTGTCGGCATATACCGCAATTTCATCCTTTTTTTGATTAGGAGTCATAGCAGCCCAAGTTTCTGGCTGTGTTTGAGGTGGTTTTGCTTTATTTAATTTATCCATCTGCGCTTGGAATGCTTCTGGAGAATCTGGGATTACATTCAACAACGATTTATCCAATTCTGGATAATCATATTGAAGTTTTTTGGCAGCACCAGTGACCTCAAGACGTTTTTGTTCTTGATCAAGATATTGCTTGGCTGCAGTAGCTATTTCAGTTGAATTACCCAAACTTGCAATTGTTTGGTAAGTTGTTGCATCCATGGGTTGTTTAGATGCTAGCCATTTATCGTAAATATCTCTTTGTTTAATTTTTTGATTTAACAAAAGATTTTGTTGCTCGCGAGCAATTTTCATATTTGCTATTGGCAAAATATTTTCGCGCTGTTGCTCAACATTTTCTGCTAACGCTTCAGCAGCACTTCCTAGTGAAGCCGCAAAACCACCCAATTGCGGTTTACCAAAAGCTGCAGAAACCTTAAACCAATTTGGATTAGCATAACGATCTTGCAAAGCTTTGATTGCTTCATCAGTAGCATCTCGAATTGTTTGAATATCTTCTGGATTTGCTCCTTCAACATTCATATTTGCCATGTTGGCAAGACCACCTGTATATCGAGGATCTGAAGGAGGTATTGTTTTTTCTGCCATGATTAACCTCTAGGTAAGCCGCCACGATGACGTGTAGATGAACAACCCATTGCGCCAATTTTTCGTGAATGAATCAATCCGCCTCGTGCATACACAATATCACCCATGCAAATACCGCCACCAGAAAGTGGGTCAGCTGTACAACAATTGCGTATGTTGCATTCATTGACACCCGGATTATTGGGTTGACCCGGTACTGGTGTATCAATTTTAGAATCACTTGGCAAGCCCGGATCACCCGTAACATTTGTAACGTCAGTAGGAAATTTCTTGCAAAAAAAGTTTCCAATGTCTTTAAGCAAATCAGGATATTGTTTTAATACAGCCAAACCGCCTGTGCCAATTTGAGCCGCTAAAGACAAAGGAGACATGCACATAGTTGTCTTGACTCCTGTTGGAATCTGTGCACCTTGCAAGATTGCCGCCTGCTTGGCAATTTTTGACAAGTTATAACATTGAGCATTTTGCAAAATAGTTTGTTGTTGCCCACCAAGCGTAGCCAAAGCATTCTCACAGGCAATATTAGCGTTTGTGAGGGCTGTCCCCAACTGACCCATACCTAAGCCTGCCGCTTGCTTGGCGTTTGCGCATTGAGTCATAGCTGTAGCCGCTGTAGACCCCAACTGGTTTAGCAATGCTTGACGTTGAGTTGCGGCATTCATTGCAGTGCTATAGCCAGTATTCATCAAATTGGCAATTTGACTGTTCAAGTCCTGCATCGCATTGGCTTGCACTTGCCCTGTCACTTGTGAACCACGAAGAGATCCAAACTGACCAGAACCTAAAGCCGCCGCATTAGCTTGAGGTGTCAAGTTTTGCTGGATGTTCCTCATCGCCGTATTGGACATGCCTTGAACAGCATTATTGATGTAGGGACTCATGTAACACTGAGCCAATTGACCAGTGTTTGTTTGCTGCGCCTCATTTAAATAAGGTTGTGCCGCACCTGAAATATTCTTGTTTGCCGCACAACCGAGATACCCCATACCTGTTTGAAATGCAGGTTGAGCCATACCAGCATTGGCTTTAGCAGTCTCAAATGCTTTGGTTTGTAAAGGTTGCTCCCCAACATAAGATGCGCCTTCTGCAGCCGCTTTTCCCTTGGTCGCAAGGTCAGTTAAGTAGTCGGTATAAAACGATGGAACCGTTGTTGTTTTATTCTGTGATGACTGAAGCATGTTCGCCATGATTTATCCTTTTGCCTTCTTAATGTAATCAATTGGGTCTTTTGCTTTTGGTGGAATTTTATCCAATGAACCACCCCTTTTGTGAGCACGCAATTTTGTGCGTAGTCCATCAAGAACCTCTGCACCGCGCTTATTATCCCCCCCACCCAATGCTGTGACAAACGCCGCTGGGAAAACATATTCCCCATCAGCAATTTTTGCTGGGACTGGATTACTGCCGCCATCTGCCTTGTGGGGTATGCGAGTACGAAACCCCTCTAAAACGTGCTTTCCTGCCTTGCTAGAGCCGTCTCCAAGGGCCGAAACAGTCTCAGCGTCCATAACGTAGTCGCCATCATGAAGCATGGCTGGAATGTCGTCTGATTGACCTGTGCCACGTCCACAGGCGTAATACCCTGTGACCCCAGTAATGAATTCAGGATTGTGCCCTTTGGGTGCCGCCGCGTGGTACTTTTCAGGCAAGCCACCTTTGGCGTAACTGCCTTGCATCGAACTGTAAATATGTTTCAATGGATTAAGACCATGGGTTTGTGAAGTACCTTTATGGTAAAGAAACTCAGGCTTATCGCACACAAATTTGGGTGTAATGTTTTTAAAACAGAACGTATCTTTCCAAATATCTAAAAGACTTTTGCATTCATCTTTATCGTTTTTATCTGCAGTACCACCCCCTGCAAAATTTGCTTCATGAGAATATTCGGGTGGAGGAGCAGCGCTATAGATTTGTTGCAATTTTTCTAAACCACCTTTATAACCAGAACCGCCACCTGTGGTCAAAAAATCAGCCCTGCCGCAAAGAGCAGGCATGTTAATGGTAGTGCCACCAGACAATCCACTAGTGGGTGTGGAAGATCCTTTTGGTGTTGTAGGAGTTAAAGTTTTAATAGTACTTAAAACTTTTTTTGCCGTATCAATAGCATCTTTTAAGTTTGGAAGACTGGTTGTTGGCAAATCAGAATTTAATCCGGGTTGCCCAGTTACATTAGGATCATTGATGAATGACTTTGGATTGCCAAGATCAGGTACAGCATTTATAGGCGTGAGTCCCTTAGCGCCGACTGTTCCGGGATCGCCAAATGCGGGAGTTGTTAACCCCTGTGCGCCATTCATTGAATTTAATGCTGGCATTGTTGGTAGTTTTAGACCCGGCCCTCCTGTCGTTGTAGGATTGATCGAATAATCAACAGGATTGATTGAAAAATCTACCCCCTCAACAATTCTTGTTGGGTCTAATGTTGCTTTTATTCCAGTTTTGTCTAAACCCGACGATAGGTTGTAATTAGGATTAAAAGTATAAGGGTCAGTTGGGGGTAAACCTCCACTGCCTCCTATAGTATTAGCACCATAATTTGTATCAAGATTTACTTTTGCAAGCAGATCACTAGCAAGCGTGCCGGGTGCAGTTGCGGCAAATTGTGTGCCAACATAATTAGCCATATTTGCATTAGCCAATGCATTACTAGCAGCAATGTCGCTTGCAGTTGCACCACCTAAACCGCCTGCCGCCGCACCAGCATCACCAAGCAAATTAAGACCACCAAACAAGTTAGCGCCTAATCCTGCAAGGATCATTGGCCCAAAGTCACTTATAAAGTCGCTAAAAAAGCCTTTGTCTGCATTTGCATCATAAACTCCATAATTAGTAATTCCACCAGTTCTATTAAATGTTGGCACAGCTTGAATGTTAGGCCGACTTGGGTCAGGAGTTAGAGCTTTCCCCAATTCAAGCGTTACATCTTTAAAATTACCTTTTTCGTCATATCTAGCAATTAATGGTTGACCTTGAAATGTTTGATCAATTGGGATTAAGTAACCCTTGACTGGACTTGCACCGCGTGGATTAAAATCGCGTTGTGCATATTGGTCGTATTCTGATGAAATTACATCACGGGCTGGTTGTATACCTAGACCAAACCCTTGTTGTGGAATGTGAGTTTTCTTTAATTCGTCAGCAACATCTTTAAATGCATCAGGTTTGAATGCTTGACTCAAAACAGGTTCATCTTGAGGCGGCCTTTGGTACGCTTCAAAACCCATAGGGCCAAAAAACTCAGGCAAACCAGTTTGTGGATTTATAGTGCCAGAGCCACCTCTAGCTTTTAACAATGCCGCTTCTTGAGGATTGATATGGGCAAGCATAGTGTCGCCATATCTGCCTTTTGATGCTAAGTCTTCTAATCTATTATTTGGCATTTTTTACCTCAGTACATTGTTCCTAAGTTTGGCATGATCGACATAATCCCTGCCACTGCTTTTGCCCAATCTTGCCAGTTTTCAAACCCACGATGGTCTGGCACGCCTGATTGCACAAAGTATCCAATACCATTCAGTCCATCAATCCATAGCCGCCAGTTCTCTTCTGGCACATTACCCAACTGGTTTGATGCAAACAATTCTTCCATCAGCTTGCAATACTGATCCCAAGTCATGCCTCTAGGGTCGTACGCTATCACGGGTTGCCCGTTCCGCGAATATCGCCAGTCTCAACATTGAGCACTACACGTCCCATGAAGTAATCCCCATTCACTGTATTGCTGGTAAAACGCAAACGCATTTCACGGCGTTGCTCTTTGAGGTCAATTTTAAGCGTGGTGGGATCAAAGTTGTAAGGATCAGAAGCAATATCAGTATCGTCCGCAAAGCCTTTACCTGTCACCACCATGCTCATGGTTCCTGCTTGTTGGAAGTCAGGCTCAACACGATCCAAACGAGTCCATAAATTCTCTCCAGCGCCTTGTGGATTTCCAACTAATCCCATGTTAGAACCCAAAACATTGGTTTCAAAATAAGATTCAATGGCATTAACATTATTCAAGTACGTCGAGTTTGTCCCAGACTCTTGCACCCACAATGTATAGTTGCCTGTGCTGTTTGCCACATTGCCAGCCCAAATAGGCTTGCGAAACACCTCAGAAAAATATCCTGCAGAACGATTGGCACCATCAGCTAATCCAGCGTCATACCAACATTGTTCACGCACGTTGTAAATAATGGCATCGTTGCATTCAACAGAGGTACCGCGAGGATAGAACCACCATATCTCACCCCAACGAGGAATCTTGCTTGCCCATACTTTTTGTCGCTGTGCAACATTTAATCCGTCAAAAAACCAGTTAAGGTTTTGAGTGTTTTTCACTTCTTGGACAACGCCGTTGTACATCAGGAATCTATCAATACCCGCCCAGTAAATGATTCCATCGTATTCAATACAACATTGGCTTGACATGATGGAAGACTGATTTGTAACTAAGTCGTAGCGCCAATACAAAGTAGCAGTACCTACATTTTGAGGCGCATAGCTGACACGAATAACCGAATCAGTGCTCCAAAACAAGCCTGCTGGAGATGTTGTACCGCCACGCAATGCCATGCCCTTGACAATCTTTGTAGAGGCTACATTGTTTGCATTTGCATCAGCAGATGTCCAATTAAGAAAATTGCCGGCAGAACAGTTTTGAATCAAGCCATTGTTACCATACACAAATAAGTATGGGAACAACATACAAACACCACCAGACACACTGATGTTGTTGTCAAAAGTCAAAAGAACAGTGCCAGATGCTGTGGCATTTGCTGACAAAGTTACTGACCATAAGCTAACTGCTTGCGCAACAAATGTTAAGCCTGCGGTTGTTCCTGCCGTGGTAGTGAGCGCTCCTCCATTTGGAAGAGTCAAGGTAAATGTTGTGCTTCCATTTGTAGTGCTGATGAAATATGAGCCAGCAGAAATACCTGATGCTGTACCTGTCAGAGTACCTGTGACAATCACTTGTTGACCAGAAACAATTGTTGTAGCACTACAAGAAAATTGACCTGCTGTTCCTGTAACAGCAACCGATGCCAAAGTAATGTTGTTGCTGATTAGGTTAGAAGAAACAATAGTCGTGCTTGCAGGAATACCTGTTCCTGTGACTGTTACGCCTGCGCCCATAGCCAAATTTGTAGTTGCAAAAGTAACTATGGCTGATCCATTTGTTGTAGTGCCTGTCGCCGTAAACACACCGACAGGAGTCAATGTGGTACCAGTCAGCGTTCCAAGAAGTGGTCTAGTGTTAACAGTATTGTCAATGTTGGCTAAATTAATACCGGGGTGCCCAATCAAATTCAAGTTGCCTGTGCCACCAGAATCAAAGCCAACATCCCATTGCCATAATGTGTTTGAATTTGATTGGTAGTAGTTGCTAGATGGAGCAACATTCACCCCATAGTAAGTAACTGAATTGATAGTCCCTTGGAAAGCAGTCACAGGATTGAAAGTCAGTCCTGTTGTGGTTCCAGCAGTAGTTGTAATTGCACTCCCGCCCAATGATGCGGACAAAGTAAAAGTTGTTGTTCCGCCAGTTATGACGTAATAGGTGCCCGGTCCAATTCCAGTGGCAGTTCCTGTCGATGTGCCTGTAACAATGATTTGTTGGTTTGCTACAAGAGTAATTGTGCTTGCACAAGAAAACTGACCAGCAGTACCTGTCACAGCAACAGTGGATAAGTTGTTGCCGCCTATGCTTGAGTTTAAGAACGTGAAAGTGTCCCCATAACCATAACCTGTACCATTTGCCGTCGCTGTGATGCTTGTTACAACATTACCAGACACAACAACAGTAAATGTGGCTCCTGTGCCATTGCCGCTAGTGGTAACAGGAGATATGCCAGTATAAGTGGCGTTTACATATCCTAAACCAGCCGTTGTGATGGAGTAAGTAGTGATGCTACCAATGACATAAATTTGCTGTGGGCCTGTACCGATTGCTTGATCATTGGCAATTGCCCATCTTTGAACACTACTTGCAAATCCAGATATTACATAGGTAAGACCATTTTGGGATTGATTAATCATCCCTCTGCTTATTTCTGGCGAATTTAAAAAAGCTCCTGAATAGCCCCCTATCTTTCGTGGGCGACCATATTGAAACCTTACCCACTTTCCATCTCGATAGGAAGATGAGGCAAACTCGGTGCCATCTCTTTCAATGCCTGCTTTTACCTGTATGACAGCAACTTTTTGAGTTGTCATTAGAAAGCTCCAGCGCTGACACCAACAGTCATTCGCAAACCAGTTGAGGTCAGTGTTCCTGCACTAGCTCCAGAAATTGCAAATCCCAACTGCCCAGAAGCAGCTAAATAAAAACCAGTTCCTGTATCAGTTTGAAAACTGATTGATGGGTTTGCTGCAGATCCATTGCCTACTGTTAGAGCAACTATATAACTGGCTGCTGAAGAATTAGCGTTGTAAAGATTGGTGCCATCACTGATTGCAATAACTGTTTGACTTGCCCCAACAACCAAGGTAGTGCCCAATGCAGCAGTACCAGTACTGTTTGCAATACCAAAAGTCAGTGTGTTTGCTCCTGTGGTTGCGTTTCGTAAAGAATACAACTGCACAGTCTGTGGCAATAGCACTGTTAAGTTAAGACCAAGAGCACCTTGGTATTGTTGAATTACGCTTTTGGCATTTGCCTGCGAGACAACAAATGGTGAAGAAACCACCGAATCTAGAGGAGCCACATACTGCGTGTAATTGAACACATTGGTCTGTGCCAATGCATAAGTAAACCAGTTGTACCCATCGGTCACAAATACGCTGGAATTAGCAATTTGTATCTGCACAGAGGCTGTGCCACCTGTAGGCGAGCTTCCTGATGAGACTGGATCAATCTTAATAGCGCCGCCAGAAACAGCTACTGTTAATATGCCAGTACCATTGTTTTTAACGATGACAAACCAGCCTGCGCCAACGCCTCCTGTGCTTGCAATTGGATTTGGTAAAGTCGCAGTGCCTACACCACCACCCCATGTATAAAGGTCTGCTCTATCTGAACTAATGAATGTGTAGTTAGAAGAGAAAGTTGTAACTGGTATAGATTCATTTAACGTATTACTGATTGCTACAAGACCAGAACCAGCTAATGTCGCCGCACTCGCGGATGAAGTACCAATACCCATGGCGACGTTGGACCATGTACCGTCTTGGGTTAAATTACTTGTTAAATAAATGTAATAGGTGTTTGATACTGTGCTCGATGCCGATAAGGGAATGTTGACAATGACAGTATTGGCAACACTTGTAACGACATTAAATGCGTAGTTACCGTTACCCCCTATGTTTCGGATGATGATTGCTTGACCATTGGAAACTTGCGTTGCCGCTGGAAGAATCAACTTTAAGTTTGCCGCAGTAGCAGTTACTTCAATAATGTTAGCTACGACATTACCTGTGGTAGTACCGTTTATAGGCCAAGTCAGAGTGGTGTCTGAACTGATCGTAAGACTTTCATAACCCACTTGTGATGGGTTGAGGGTTTGGCCCGTGTAGGGGTTGGTATATGTAGGCATGATTAGCTGTCCACTGCAATTGTTTGTCTGTCTGCAACTCTAGATACATCCTCAGTCTTTAGAGACTTAATTGCCTCCATGTACTTCTGTTGGAATATCTGTCGTTGGTCGTTTTTAAGAAAAGGCATCGCTTGCAACAAGGTGCCAAACAACATGGCGTTGGGTGCATTCTGCGTCAACCAATTAGTCTGATTTTCTGAAGACAAAGGTTGGATTCGTTCGTAATACAAAATTTCAAACGCATATGCTTGATCAGGCGTTGGAGAGATATACCACCAGTCCCAACTTGTGTCTGCATAGTACAAGGGAGCGCCAGTGGTCGCACTAGATTGCGAGTAGTTGATCAGGTACTCATACTTGCGAAGCAAAACAGGATTCTTGTTTCCACTTGCATCGGTGTAGTTCATAGACACTGTCTTGCGCCAACGTGCTGGCTTAGGCAGGTTAGGGCTTCCTGCCGACATGTTGGACTCTGCAATCTGAAGCTGACCCAAGGTTTTAATCTCTTGAGCAATCTCAAATTCAGCCAGCGTGATGAATGTTGGGACAGCATTGATCGTTGCCTGATCAGAACGCTCCAAATATTGCAGAACGTAGTAGTTCAGGCTGTCATAAGTCATCACCCATGATGGTGTGGTCATTGCGTCGTCCCTTTATCCAACATTGCGCTCAAAATGAGGGCAATCAACGAGTGATTTGAAATTTCCTCCCCAACGATTTTTGGAGTTCAATGTTTCCCAAAATGCGCCCAATGGAGCAAGCACTTCCTTGTCCCAAATTATCTTCCCATCCTTGAAGAAATTCAAATCGATTGCGCACCGCTTCAAGTGGATAGAGTTCATGGTCTTAGACCGACCTGTTTTGAAGTAAATAGCTTGTTGTTCAGGTGTCCGAGCCAATTCACCACCGGTCACCACAAAACCTTGGTCAGTGGCGTATTGAATCAGTTTGCAGGCATCCAGCAGGAATGCGGCTTGTTCGGTGTTTAGGCTCATTTCTTCCTCATTTCTGCCAGCTTTTCAACTGTGCGACCACCAAAATATGCACCCATAATGAGCATTCCCCAGTTACCCAACAAGGTAACGTAGGACTCATTTGCGTTTAATCCGTAGGCTGACATCATGGCAAACAAGAAATACCCCAAAAAGATGGCTATAAGGCTCATAGGACGGATATTCTTGGACAGCCAAGAGTCAGATGACATATCCGCTTGCCAGCGGTCTGTGATGTTGTCAGCATCGTTCTGAGCGGCTTTTGCCAACAAGTCCAACTCAGCCAGCTCCATCTTTGCCTTCTCAATACCCAGCTCGAGCAGGCGTTCTTCGTGCTCAAACTGAAGCTGGCGCAAGTTGCTAACGTCTTCTGCGGTCGGGTTGTCGGGGATCTTTACGCCCAACGTGTTCTCTACCACCTCTTTGCCCTTGGCTTGGATGGCACTAGAGAGTAGTGTTAACCCGTTTTGGGCTAGGCTACCTAGGAGGGATGCGACTATTGGGATCATGTTAGTCCTTTCCTGTCAGAGTTTTTATAGGTTTGTTTACCACCACTTTTTCTTCCAAGATGGCAATGTGCATTCGGTTCTCAGCAATCTGGTCTCGATTGCGCTGAATCTCTTTCTCAAGGTCTTGGCGTAACTTTTCCCTAGCCAACTCAGCGCCTGTATTGCTGGCTTGCTTATTGTCTGAAGTCACCACTAAACTAATTTTGCTGTTAAGGATGGTCACCTCATGGGCTAGATTGGACAGCGCAGACATAAGGTAGACAACGCAAGAAAACAATAAAGGCAACAAAGCAAACGTGATTTTCTCAATCAACGCGCCCTTGCTTTCCATTGCTTGTATTTTTTCTTCACTCATTCTGGCTCTTCCTTTCCTTTTCAACTTCTTTGCGTACTTTTTCCATTTTTTCTATCTGCTGTTTGGCCTCGTGCTTTGTTTGCTGCACGTCCATGTACAACATCCCAAGGAGCGGAAGCAGTAACACAGCAAGAACACAAGCAGCAATCCAGCCCACAACTATCTCCCAATCCTGTGCAAGAGGCCGAGGAGCAACCACATATATAGGAGGAATAGGAAAGTCGCCAGCAGATACGCCTGCCTTTCTCTTAGGAGCCGCTCCTCCTCTTTGCGTTGCCATGACTCATCATCCCGTTTCTTCCTTGCCTTGTCCTGCTCTACTTTAATGACATCGCGCATATCAAAAACTTTGCTATACAAAGCCCCCATCTCTTTAGGAGCGCCGTACACCATTGCCTCTCTGATCTCCACCTCCAACGCAGCCATCTGGTCTTGAGCCATTACCCGCTTCAGGGCGGCTTCCATTAGGTTAGCATCAGGGTCGTAGACATTCTTGCTCTTCTCTTCCTCTTCCCTTATGTGGTCAGCAAGCTGTTCCTGCAACTTAAAGAACGTTGAAAGCTGGGTAACGATGTCTGCCATGACTTGGGTTTCGTCAACGGCAACGTAGGCTTCCTTCTTTTTCGCCACAGGCTTGGGGCTTGAGGCGGGCGTTCCGAAGAGCTTTGCCCAGAATCCTCTGACTGCTTTGACATCTGAGACAACCTCATCAGCAGTTTTCTTGATTTCCATGAAAGACGTTTTGGCGTCTTTATAGAGTTTGCACCCCTGCTTGATAGCGGCAACGCAAGCGTTAGCTGCAAAAAGGATGCTGAGCGGATCAATTTATGGCCCCAAAAGTTTCTTGGTGATTAGGGCGCATCAGGCCAAGTAATGTCCCAAGGGAAGCCAGCTTGCGTAGGTACATCGCGCAAGGCTTGGCGCAGGGTGGCAGCAGGGCCACTAACTGATTCAGCTATGTCTTTGCCTTGAGTCCAGTCCAACGCCTTTAATTTTTCATCACGGGTTTGGCGGATGCTCTTAGCTTGTTCCACATCTTTAGCAGCGATACCATCTGCGTCAAGATCAACCAGTTTGTAGAAGGTGAACCACTGACCATCGACGTTAGTCACGCCATCACGCACCACGATCTGGTAGCGTCCGGCTGATGGGTATGGACCTTCCAAAACTGGGTCGGCGTTGTGTTGATTTAAAACATCTGGTGTGATTGGCAATGTGCAGACAACTCGGTTGAATTCATCTGATGTCATCAATTGACCAGTGTTACGCATACGAATTTCCATGATTTGCTCCTTTAAGCGATTGCGAGAAAGATATAAGTGCCGGCACTGACGTTGATAGCCGCAAGAATGGTTGAATTCAGTGCAAAGCCTGTTGATACTGTGGTCACTGAGCCAAGGGTTGCTACTTCAGCCGCTGTGCTGTTTAAAAGCAAATATGGGTCTGTCAATGTAGTCATACCACGGGCTGTGTCGTAGACGTACCAATCACCAGTGCTGTCTGTACGTTTGATAAGAACAAACCTAGCGCCACCAGCACCAAAGCCACAGTCGATGGTTTGAGTTGTTCCATTGCCTGTGTAAGTTCCTACTTTGCTTACGCCAGCACAAGTGGCAAACAAGTAAGCCACAAAAGTTGCTGCTGAAGCGTTTGAATCAGTATTTGTTCCTACACTAAATACTGTTGATGTTGGTGCTGTTGAATTCCATGCAGTTGAATCAGCGGCACTTGCATTGGTTAAGTTTAAATATAATTTATTTGCATAACCAAGCGTACTAGCGCCAATAAGCCATCCTGTAGTTGATGCTGCACTACGTTTTTTTACAATTACTAACTCAGGAGCAACGCCTAAATTATGGCTAAACGTAGTTGCACTTCCCGTACCCGTATAGCAAACCTCATCAAAGAAGCTAGGGGCGCGACCAAATGACCAAACGATGTTGTTGGCAACTGTATTTTGTTCAAGAAAACCATTCTGAATGGTTGTTGTTCCAGTCAAAGCCACACGACCAGAAGATGCTACTTCAGCAGAAGTAGTGTTTGTAGAAATTGTTTGTTGTTCTGTACTGTTGTTTGAGCCTCGAAGCCTATCAAAAACAAAGTTATTACCTGTTGTGGCAGTACCATTTTTATTAATTGCCATATCAACCACATAACCAGTATCAGTTACTGTCGTTCCGCTAAAGGTGGCTTTTGTTGGTGTAAACACCTTAGTCGCATCCGTAGGCACTTTCATCGGGCCTCTGCGGATGGCTATGTAGATGTAGTTATTAGCAGATGCGTTGACGGTAGCATTAGCGCCGTATGGATAGAAACCTGTTGCAGTAATACCCATCCAATTATTTGATATTTCTGCTCCGGAAGTGTTTGCATAAATCAGAGCATCATTACTAACTGCTGGGTCTGGCATCCCACGCATATTGTCTAACATTACCCAGTTAGCTGTATTGCTTGAATTCTTAACCATAACAAATTGTGGTTCATACCCAAGCGTAACAGTTGGGCCGACAGTTGATCCATTGCCTGTATAAGACCCACAGCTAATCACATTGTCCGCATTCGTCAGGCCAAAGCCACCGGCGTTGTGGGCAAATAAATACATGACATAAGTGCCACCTACAACATTTACCCCAGAGGCTTGACCAACAGTAAATGTTGAACTTGTGGCTGGGCTTAAGGGCCAAACACTAGGAGACCCGGCTGTGGCGGAATTAGTTCCATCTAAAATTAAATAATCACCATTAGTCAGGCTTCTATGCCAAACATACCAGCTTGTACCTGCGGAATCTGTACGTTTAATAAGCACACAACCGGGGACGGAGTCAAGAGAATGCGAAACAGCCTGAGTACTGAGTCCATTTCCACTGTATGTCACAACATCAAAGAACTTTGTTTGTTTGCGAAATGTCCATGAGACAAAACTTCCAGTGTTACTGTTCACATCTGCGTATGAGCCTAGCGAGAACCCAGTACTGTTGAATGCGGTTATGGCATTTGCGTTTGTTTGTTCTGCACCAGTCGTATTGCTTATCAGGTATTTAGTTGCACCACGAACAGTGTCTTCCAAATGGTGGTCTGTAGCAGAACCTCTTCTGCGAATCCAAACCAACCCACCCTTTGTAGACAAGTCAATCCCATTGGTAATTGTCTGTGTAGAACCATTACCCGTATAGAGATACGTCGAGAAAACATCTTCAATGTAATTAAACGGACCGCCAAAGGGCCAGATGCCAGCTTGCTGCGCTTGTTCTTGTTGGTCAAGCGTCCAGATACCCGGCGCTGACGATGGTGTAGGCGCTACGTAATTCTTCGTAATAATCCCGCCGGGGTACTTGGTGCTCATGTGTTGTCCTTATGCAATGGCGAGGAAAATGTAGCTGCCGCCAGAGGCGTTAATTCCTGCCGCCGTACTGACAATCTGGAATCCGCCTGTGGTTGTGTAGATGCTGTTAGCGTTAACTTCAGCGGCGGTAGAGTTCAACAACAATGATGGGTCTGTACCGCTTACCATTCCACGAGCAGTGTCCCACACATACCAATCGCCTGTTGTGTCTGTGCGCTTAACAAGAACAAACCGAGCACCACCAGTGAAGCCACACGCTATTGTTTGGGTTGCACCTGTACCGCTATAACTGCCGACTTTGCTCACACCAGCGCAAGTTGCAAACAAATAGGAAACGTAAGTAACTCCAGATGTGTGAATATTTGCACTACTATTATCCATAGCCATCAAAGTGCTGGTTGGTTGACTACTTAAACCTATTCCATCAGTCCACAAATACGCGCCAGCCGCATTAGTCAAATTTAAATACGACCTGTTTACTCCCGAAGAAGTCATTTGGCTGAATACTTGCCAGTTTCCAACAACAGACCTTGATTTAAAGAAAATCAACTCAGGTACTACGCCTAAATTGTGATTAACGTTTTGCGGTGTTGTTCCAGTCCCCGTATAGCAAACCTCATCAAAGAAGCTGGGGGCGCGTTGAAAAGCATAGTTGATGTATGTATTTGGGCTTGTATTAACAGAGTAATTGTTTACGTCGCTACCTAAACTAAAACCAACATTGCTTGCAAAAGAAGTTAAGGTATACGCGTCTGAAACTTCGGCGCTGGTTGTATTTGAATACAACAAGTTAGTAGCGCCGCGCAAACGGTCAAAAAACTTAGACGCTTGCCATCCACTTTGGCGCTGTTGAATCCAAGTTGAATCTACAACAAAATTAGGAGTTGTAATAACTGCGTTTGCACTAGTACCAGTACGAGCAATAGGACTAAACACCGTAGTCGCATCCGTAGGCACTTTCATCGGGCCTCTGCGGATGGCTATGTAGATGTAGGTTGAGCCAGAACCATTAAGCACGGTACTTGTACTTGTCAAAGTAAAGCCAGTTGCACTTGGGGCTATTCCATCAGAATTTGCTGTTTCTGCGTTAGACGTGTTTGCATTTAAAGTATTTGTGTTTGCTCCTGAATTTGCCGTCATGCCACGCATATTGTCGAATAAATACCAAGAACCAGTGGTGCTTGATGCTTTAACCATCACCCATTGCGGTTCATAACCCAACGTAACGGCAAGCCCTACTGCTCCTGTACCCGTATAAGACCCACACGAAATCACATTGTCTGAATTAGTCAGACCAAAGCCGCCTGCGTTGTGGGCGAATAGGTAGGCTACGTAGGTTGCGCCATTGATGTTTCCATTATTACCTGCGGCATCATTTACCCATGCTGGCTGAAAAGTTGTAGCTGATTGGTAGGTTGTTGCGTTAAGTGTGTAAAGAAAGGCATTTGTTGCATTTAAACTACCACCCGTTTTACTGGTTGTAATTCCGCTTGCAATGTGCCATACACCCCAATCACTTGTTGAATCTGTGCGTTTCCAAATAATGCAACCAGGGACGCTTTGCAAATTGTGCGGGACTTCGTGACTTAGTACCCCATCCCCCGTATAAGTCACCACATCAAAGAACTTAGGCTGCTTGCGGAATGTCCATGAGGCGTACGTATTGGGAGATAGGTTAGTGTTTGAGTATTGCTCAACACCAAGAGAAAAACCAGTAGTGTTAAAAGATGTTAAATCATTAGACACTCCAGAAGGGCCAGTTTGTGCAGCAGTTGAATTTGAACTAAGTTTATAACTTCTAGTACGGGCAGTGTCGTACAAATTATGCCCAAACGCATTGGAGCGTGCTTTTATCCAAACTAAGCCACCATAGGTGGACAGGTCAATGCCATTGACAATGTTATTTGTAGTATCGTTACCTGTATAAAGATACGTGCTAAACACATTTTCAATGTAGTTAAACGGTCCACCAAAAGGCCATGTGCCCGCGCCTTGAGCCTGAGCCTGAGACTGCAAAGTCCACTCTCCAGACGCCGATGTTGTAGACGTAGTTGGTGGGGTTGCGCTAATTATTGCGCCTTTGTAGCGTCGGCTCATGTAATGCTCCGATTATGAAATTACTTCGTAACTTATCGTGTAGGTAATAGCGCTGGCTGTACCTGATGTAATCGAGATACTTGTGCCCTCCATCAAATAGATGGCTGTAGTCTTATCGGTGACAATCAACGAGGCGTTAGTAGGGACAGAAACCGCGCTAACGATTGGGTATGCCGTACCACTTGATGGAGCAGAGCCTTGAGCCACAGCGCCGTTAGTATAGATTGCAACCGTGGCATTGGCAGCAGCAGAACCACTCACGTTAGCCGCAACAATCTGGTTAATCTTATAGACCAGACCAGATGCGGCGGCGTTAGCCAACAACACAACAGCAGTTGTGCCAGTTGGGGTGTAATACGTTGTCGTGCCAAGAATGGACGTTACGTTGACAATATTTGGATTTGCCATGATGGTTCCTTATAAACCGAAAATTATTGAGAAGGCTATTGCTTGGCCCTTGGTAGCGCTTCCGCCAGCAGTTGCCAGTAAGGTAACGACACCAGAGCTATTTTTGTAATAAAGCTTTCCGTCGTTATAGTTGAGCGCCAATTCTGCGCCTGACGCACTGCTTGTCATGTTGGCGGCAAGAGGAACCGCTGAAGCCGTGCCGCTTCCATAAATCAGAATTGGTGTATATCCACTTTGTGCCATGATGTTTCCTTAAAAAGCGCCACCAGAAATACCCGCTGTGAGGGCATTGTTGGTGTAATTGTAAGTGAGAAGGGTGTTTGTTGTTAACGGCTGATTGCCTGTTGCTGTTGCTGAAAACGTCAAATAATTTGTTGCTCCAGTACCTGCTGCTAATGCCAAGTTTGATGCTGTTAAGTTGGCAACCGCAGTAGTACTTGCAACTGTCAAAGGCGCTGTGCCTGTGGCAATTGTTGAAATTAATCTTGTGCCTTGAACAGTCTGGCTTGAAACAATTGCCGACCCTGTGGAGAGGGTGTTGGTAGACCATGAGGTGCCAGAAGGAATGCCAGCATGGTAGTCCCATGAACCTGCCGCAGTTGCATTTGAAATCAGGCTTACATCAACAAAGCTTCCAGAGGGCACAGAAACAATAAGTGTTGCTGAATTATTATTAACAGTTATTGCGCCACTGCTTTGATTATTGTTGAATGTAAAATTAGTTCCATTGGGCAGTGTAGTCGCATCAGGTAATTGGAATGTCTGACCACCAGATCCAGTAACCACATAATTTGGCACCGAGGACGCTGTAAGCGTAATGGTTGTACCTGCGGCAACAACACTTGAATATCCTTCAAAAATTGAATTTGTAGTGATGTTGCTGTTGGCATCCTTGACAACAATGCCACTTGCCGCATTGGTTGTATTGCCCAATGCTGTCAAAACACCTGTGCCAGTAGTTGTCGTGGCTGGAGCGGTACCTGCACCACCGCCAATCACAATTGCGTTTGCCGCTAGTGCCGCACTAGATGCCCATGTGGTTCCGCTTGAAAAGTAAGGAATGCCACCCGAAGTCCCAGCAATCGTAAATGCTGGTGTTGTGGTTGGGTTTGCAACTGATACGATGCCACCTGTCCATCCAACGGATGTGACTGTGCCACCACCACTTGCCGACAATGTGCCAGTTGAAAATGTAAGACCACTTCCAATGGTTACATTGCTGAAGCCACCAGAGCCATTTCCATACAAAATACTAGTCCCACTAGTAGCAGGTGCATAGTCAGTTCCAGATGTTGCCGCACTGATAGCCGTACCATTGCCTTTCAACAATCCTGTAATACTTGTTGACAAAGTAATTGCCGGAGTACTTGTTGGATTGGTAACGGTTCCCGCAAAACCATTTGCAGAGGCAACCGACACATTTGTTACCGTACCACCACCCGAAGCACTAACTTGCTGAAGAACAAATGCCGTTGTTGCTAACTGAGTGGTATTTGTATTTAATGCCGCAGTTGGTGCCAGTGGTATGCCCGTTAAAGTTGGGCTTGTTGCTAAGACCACATTCCCAGTACCAGTGGTCGATGCGTTAGAGGCCGATGTGGCACGTCCATAAGCATCCAAAGTCAATGTAGGTAATGTGTAAGAACCAGCAGTCACCGTTGTTGTTTCAAGTCCAAATGTTGGTGCTCCACCCACACCATTACCATTTGTAACATTGATTTGACCTGAAACACCTTGTAATGTGTTTGCAGTAATGGTTGTGCCATTGAGACTAATCATGCCTGCTGATAAGGTGCTGGCAAGGTTTTGCAAAATGGTGCTTAAACCAAAGGTAGGATTGCCAGAGAGTCCATCAGCATTGGATAGAGTCATACCTGAGCCAACCGCAAATGAGCGGCTTGTGACCGTACTGGCGCTATCCTTGACGATAAATCCTGTGCTTGCCGCATTAAGACTTGATGCTGATCCAGTCATGTTAATCGTGACTGAACCACCTGCTCCTGAGTCGGTCAAAGACAGCCCAGTGGTTGTAAGTAGTTGACGTGCTGTTGTCAGACCTGATGTTGATCCAATTGTGACAAGTGGATAGTTCAATGCACCGGCACCAGCAACAGCGCCTGTAGTGGTTTGAACTGTCACCCCATTTTGGACAACAGGTACTGCCTCTGTTCCTGTAAGAGCAGAAGCGGTTGGTAGTTGAAGTATCGTTACTTGTCCGCTCATATTATTGGCTCGTTGGTGTAGGTGGTGCTGGAGAGATGATGTCTATGTTGCCATTTTGCTGAGGCACAGAACTTCCATTCTGTGTGCTGATATAGGTCTGGCTTGGGTTTCCACCGGGGATATTTGTCCCATTTGGAGTCAATACCAGCCCACTATCATCAGTGGCAACACTGACATCGGGACGAGGAAATTGGAGCGCAATTCGCTCAGTTTGTCTAGCGGGTAGGCGGTATGGGTCTTTCTGATCTGCGCACCCCTGCTGGCACACTTTAAGACCGGGAAAATTAGGGTCAGGCTGTGCCTCAATAATTGCCCTTTTCATCTTGCACCTATCGCAGATGAAGATTGCAATTATTGCGTTGCCAGTGGTATCAAGGAATCTTGGCATGATTACTTGGTATAAACAGAAATGTTTGGGCTGAAATAAATTGGCGACTTATCACGTTCTTCATTCTCAGCCATGATGAAGTATTTTTGTGCTAGACCATCTAAGTATTGAATTCGCGTAAGCTCTACCGATGGCATAATCAAGCTCATTTCATGAGCCAGCAAATATTGGATGCATTGGTTCCATCGCTGTGGAATTTCTAGTTGACCATTCAATGCGCCAACGTCATCAATCTGGCGCGAGTACCACACCACCATCTGCACAAATGCGTTTGATGGGGTAGGCCATAAAGTGATTTTTGGCTGAGGTATTGTGCGGTTGAACCAAAACTGATACGGCTGATTAGCTGTGAAATTCTTGTTTGGCAAGTTGGTGTAATCGTCACGGTTTAAACGTGCCATAGTAATTTCTGTACTGTTTGTACCTAAATAGAATTCATATAGCGCAAGTGTTGTTCCGCCATAAGCTTGGATGCGGTAATAGGCGACATTGGCACCGGGGTCGATGTTCTGAAAGATCCACTGACCATCTGTTACGGCAACATCGGTGCCTGTGTACAAAGTTGTCCATGTGGTGCCATCGGTCGAGCTTTGCAGGTAGTAATTCCAAGTTGCTGAACCACCGCTGGCGACATAGGGCATGATGCCAATTGACCCAATATATTGGGTATTGCTCGTACCATAACTTACAACAAAATTGCCATTTGCACTTGTTTGCTGGCAGTAGGTGGATGTGTCGCCGTCATAGATGTTGGCAACTACACCGCCTGCACTGCTTGAATAAGACCCGCTAGGACGTGTCATAGTGCGGTACAAGGCGTTTAAAACGTCCACCCCACCCACAGGTAGCAGATACTCAAATTGATTGGGCTGCAGGCCGTATACCTGCTGATTGATTGCCCAATAGTTGATCCCTTGGTTAATCAAATTGCTGAGAACGAAAAAAAGCGCCTGCTTGGACGCTTGCACTTGTTCAACGGTAAGTTCTTCCGCAAGCTTACCCGCCAAGCGAGCACCTTGATCAATGAAGTTCTGTACAGTGACTACAGTTTGTCCGACAGTACCGCTGTAAGCCATGTGTTACCTCAGAATTTGTTGTGCTTTGAATTTTTGTGTTCAGCAGTATTTACAACACAATCCTTAAGATTGATTTTGCCGCCTTGCTTGTATCCAGCCTTGCGTACAGTGTCTATTCTGTTGCTCAAGCCTCTCATGCCGCCTTCCATTCCACGAGCCTCGCGCTCACTAGCAGACATGTTCTGCTCACGATCTGCACGTTGGTGACGTGCACCGCCCAACTTTTCATAGCGTGATTTCATCTCGCCATGCTGTCTTTCAAGCTCGGCAATATTGGGTGCATCTTTTTTGACCTGATCTTCTTCCTGCTCTTTGCGACGAGCCAACATACGAGCCTCAGTTTCTTCGCGAGTAGGAGACTTATCGTATTTGCCTTCAAGCATGCGTCCTACAGCTTCTTTGGCTCTTTGTTGCTGCGCTAGACTTGATTTCAACATCATAATTTTTCCTTTACCAGCCGGGGCAATTCCAGCGTTTTAAAGATGCTTTGGCTCTTGGTGCGTCACCCTTGGAATGCTCTACAACGCCGCTCATTCTCGCGCAAAATGAATCCTTACGCGAACCGCCTTGGGGCTGTGGTGCCTTCAGATGACTACCATTCTCTCGGTTGTACTTCTCTCGACCTTTTTTGGTCAAGCCAGCACCTTTTGAGGTTGGAAGCTTTTCACCTCGACCAACAGCTAGAGATGTATTTTTAGCCATAGTTACCAACAAGTTTTTTTTGTTGATCCACCAGTTTTCATTTTGGCTGTTTTAGCCGATTGGACAAAAGCGTCTTTAGTTGGAGCGCCTTTGCTACCAACTTTTCGCATGTGTTCAACAGGAAGTCCTTGAGCTTTTTCATGTTCTATCCTTTTTTTCTTTGCATTTATGTTGGCATATAAACCGGGGTGTCCGCCATCTGCCATTTTCTTTGGTTTTATTCCGTGCTCTTTCATTGCAATTGCAGTAGCCGCTTGTTTGGCGGAACCGCCTCCCTTGAATTTTTTACCTTCATCTGCTTCAACAAATTCCTTGCCGACTTTTTGAGGAACGCCACCAACTCCACCTTTGGTGTGAGCGGCGGCTTCCATGAGCCTGTGTTGAGCGGGTGACTTGCTTGGCATATTAAGCCTGCGCTTCTTTCCAAGACAAACGAGCCTGAATAGTTGCTCCACCAGTTGTGGTTGCAACAACGTACAGCACATCGGGGCCATCTGGGTACAAGCCAGCTTGAGTTGTTGGCACAGTGTTATTCACACCACCACCCAAAATTGAATTGCCCAAATCGCGCACGCCACCCAAGTCCAAAGTGTTGATGCCAATTGGAACGTAAAACGCCGCCAGTGATTCGCCACCCGTAATGGTTGCATTAGTTCCTGTTGCCCCATTTACAGCAATTTGCGCCAAAGAAGAGGTAAATCCATTAGCAAGCTGTTGAGGTGAAACAAATGATGCAACTGCTCCCGTTCCAGAAAATGCATTAGCAAGGCGACCATTTAAAATTAAGTTGATCAAAACATTTTGTGTTGAAGCAATGATTGACACCGAGTCAAGTTGCAACTGCATACGGTTTATGGTTTCTTTCAAGCCAAGGGTATCGGTTGTACCGTTATCCACTGATGGCGCAATACGAATTGCCATTAAAGCGTAAGAACCAGCAGCGGACACTGTCAAAGGCGTAGTCATGCCGTAGTTAAAAATCAGCGACTTATCATCATTGAACTGACCGTCCATAATGACAGATGACCCCCAATGTGAGATTGACGGTACAGAGTCTTGAGTGGCATATTCAACAGTTACAAACGCTGTTGCGCTGTAAGTAAATGCTGTAGCCGCTGAACCACCAGTTGCACCACGAGTGCATCCAGTCAATGATGTTGAAGTTTTACCTGTGTAGGTAACGTACTCAACAACACCAGCCGCGCCGCTTCCAGTAATTTTTGCAGTACCACTTGTATTGAACAAACTTGTGTCAGCCACAGGAATTGTGGTGTCAGCCGTAGTAATTGAAGCTGTCAAATAAGTAGTTGGTGTCAAACCAGAAGACTCATAATGCGCTGGCAAATTACCAGAACGCATGAAAGCTTCATACTGTACGTTGTTATTTTGGACTTGTTGGCAGTATGTCACTGCACCGTCTTTGCCACGGAATCCCCAACGAATTGATCCAGCACCGTACCATGAGTAGTCGATGTAGAACATTTGCATACGGCTCAAATCAAGGTTGTAACCCGATGGGCCAGTTCCATCCATAGGATCAAACCAAGTCGAACGTGCATACTTTGTGTCTGTTGTAATAGACATTATGTAACCACCGTTTGGCGAGTTAGTTGAATCGTATGAATTACCACGATACTCAGGTGCAATAGTCAATGATGTGTCGCTTGCAATAGCAATAACTCGGTATGACTGACCGCGAATTACGGCAAATTGACCGGGGGTAAATGCAGTGGTGAAATTAGTTCCAACACCAGTAACCGTTGCATTGCCTTGTGTTACTTGAACATAACCAGTAGTTTGGATAGTTGACGTACGAACCACTGCGTACAATTGTTGACCATCATATTGGAAGAAAATTCCGTTCTGCTGATCAAAAATACCAACTGAGTTTTGAGCGCCATACCAAATTATTGGATTTACTCGAATTGAATTGCCAATTGCAGGTGTTGAGGGTGGCGTGTTGAGTGCAGTAGTTTGGTATGTAAATGTAGTCTTTGAAAAACCACCGCTCAAAATTGTAAATGTGCCATTGTATTGAGTGGGAGTTGCACCAGAGACTTGGATTGTTGTACCAACAGCCAAGTTATGGGGGGCAGAAGTTGTTACCGTTACAGTAGTTCCAGATGCCGTCAAAACAGCTTGGAACAATGTTGGTTGAAGTGAAGATCCAGTAGAGAATTGAATGCCTTTACCAGACTGGTAACGGAAATAACGTCGAGTTTGACGAATCAACTGTTGATTGGTAATTGTGCCACCAGCAGAGAAAGCTACACCGCCATCATATGGACGTGACTCAACCCACCCAGCAGGTCGCATGTATACGTTTAATTGACCTGCACTGTTTGTTGGGCTGGTTACTGCAACCGCAGTGGTAAATGTAAATGTACTGGCAGTTGGGGTTGTAGCAACAATCCATGCACCGTTTACGTTTACATCGCCAGCAAAACCAGTCATGTAAACATAGTCGCCAACATTCAAACCATGAGCATAAGTGGTTGTGCA
>Ga0136644_10000316_pt1 | contig 38347 bp, 37 predicted proteins | sample C_130820_EF_Meta_FD_94780 | JGI IMG/M metagenome (GOLD analysis project Ga0136644, IMG submission 94780) | Freshwater microbial communities from Lake Croche, Canada to study carbon cycling - C_130820_EF_MetaG (v2) (version 2) | ecosystem: Environmental > Aquatic > Freshwater > Lake | place...
ACGAAAACATTTAATTAGGAGTTTGTCGTCGCACGGCCTTTTGAAGTCCGTTTCGCGAGCGAGAGAGAACCATAACCCTCGGACCGCGAAAGGGTCAAATCCATCTCTGAACCTCCTGGAGGCCAGCCTCCAACGACGGCGATGAGTGGTGTTACGCGTCTTGGGCGCAAGGTCATTGGGCGCAAGATCATCAAGGTCATTGGGCGCAAGATCATCAAGATCATTGGGCGCAAGGTCAGTTTGGACTAAATGCCTACTTGGACTTCCACTGCCGCTAACTCTCTTTTTCCTTTACGCAAAAGTAAGAATCGACCGTGGAGTAAATCATCTCGCGTAGGGGCAAAGTCCTCGCTCGTCACCTTTGCATTATTCAGATAAGCGCCACCGTCTCTTATTGCACGGCGTGCGGCAGATTTTGAATCAACAATTCCAGTCGCCGATATTAAATCTACCCAAGTTGGAAACGCGAAGTCAGCGGAAATCACTGTCTTTGGCAACTGAGAGAAGGCAGATTCCATTGTCTGCTCAGATAGCTCTGAGAGTTCTCCCTGTCCAAAAAGAGCTTTTCCTGCCTTCTCCGCACCATCACAATCTTCTTCTCCATGAACCAGAGTGGTGAGCTCTCTCGCTAATGCACGGTGGGCCTCTCTCGCACCCGGATTGTGAAGATGAGAGGCGATGAGCTCCTCAATTTCTTCACGGCTTTTAAAGGAGAATACCTTGAGATAGCCAGGGATATCAGCGTCCTCTGAATTTAGCCAGAATTGATAAAAGGCATATGGGGAAGTCATTTGCGGATCAAGCCACACGCTTCCGCCAGCAGTCTTTCCAAATTTACTTCCATCTGATTTCGTCATCAATGGGATCGTCATGCAGTGCGCGGATCCACTCTCGACTTTTCTGATGAGGTCCAATCCGGCCACGATATTTCCCCATTGATCGCTTCCACCAAGCTGTAAAACACATCCGTATCGTCGATACAGCTCTAAATAGTCAAAAGCTTGTAATACTTGATAAGAAAATTCTGTATAAGAAATACCACCCGCTTCTAAACGCGAAGAAACACTGTCCTTCGATAACATCTGATTGACGCTGAAATGTTTCCCGATATCTCGCAAAAAATCTAAAGCAGATACCGGCTTAGTCCAATCTAAATTATTGGTCATCACAGCCGCATTCGAGATCCCTTCGAAATCGAGAAACTTCGAGAGCTGATCGCGAATCCGCCCCACCCAATGTTCAACTATCTCAGTGTCATTTAATGTTCGCTCTTCGTTACGACCGCTCGGATCCCCAACTAATCCAGTGGCGCCTCCTACCAATGGCAACGGTTTGTGACCCGCTAATTGGAAACGTCTCATCACCAATAAAACCACTAAATTACCGACGTGTAATGAAGGTGCGGTTGGATCAAAACCTATATAAAAAGTTGTAGAGCCAGAGTCTAATTGCTTGATAAGTGCATCGCGATCGGTGCTTTGTGCAATCAATCCACGCCATTCGAGTTCTGCCAAAAGTTGAGAGGTCATGCGCTCATCATGCCCGAAAATCTCTTCTGTTCGCTCGCAATCCAGGAAGCTGCCGTCCGGATTTTTTCCTCGAGCTGATTGATCTGAGCGGTGACACTTCGTAGCGACGTTCCACTGATAGAACTTCTGCTGGAAATGGCACCTGAGGCAGTTAACTTTTCGCGAAGGGAAGTATCTAGCCTGGGATCGAGGGCAAAGAAATCCTCATCCGAAAGTTCATGAACTTCTACTCCCTGCTCGTTCGCTAGCGCCACTGATCGACCTGCGATTTCGTGGGCTTGTGCAAAGGGAACATGTGAATGGACCAAGAAGTCTGCAATCTCAGTGGCAAGCGCATGTCCTTTGAGTACTTCAGAGGAGATTGCCGAAGAATTAAAGTGAGATGTTTCGATCATCCCAGTCACAGCTGGAAGCAGTATTAACAACTGCTCAACGGAATCAAATACTGGTTCTTTGTCTTCCTGCAAGTCTCTGTTGTAAGCAAAAGGTAACCCTTTTAGCGTCACCAGAAGTGAGGTGAGATTGCCGATAAATCGTCCGGACTTTCCCCTAGCCAGTTCCGCAATATCTGGATTCTTTTTCTGAGGCATGATTGAAGAACCTGTAGAAAAGGCATCATCGAGAGTTACCCAACCGAATTCTTGGGTATTCCACATTGTAAATTCTTCGCCAATCCTCGAAAGGTGTACCCCGATCATGGCAAAAATAAAGAGAGCCTCTGCCACAAAATCTCGATCACTTACCGCATCGATACTGTTCCGAGCGACATGACTAAATCCTAAATCGGCGGCAATGATCTCTGGATTAGGTACGAGAGAAGAGCCTGCCATGGCAGCAGCACCAAGAGGTGATATCGAATTTCGTTCCAACCAATCCTTAATTCGATCGACGTCGCGCAAGAAGGAATGAGAATGCTTTGCTAGTTCATGTGAGAAGAGGATTGGTTGGGCATGCTGTAGATGAGTAAAACCTGGGGCAACCGTCTCTATGTTCGACAACGCGGCCTGATCAATTACTGAGATCAGCGACAAAACTTGTGAAGCTATTTCTAGCAAATGATCGATCAAATAAAGTCGAAAATCAGCGACAACCAAATCGTTTCGTGAACGTCCCGCGCGAAATGCCCCACCCAAGGAACCAATTTTTTCAACTATTCCTCGCTCAATAGCACTATGCACATCTTCGTCGAGATCGTTATAGCTGAAATTCCCATCAGATATTTCTTTCGCTAAATCTTGCAATGCGACGGTGATTGCACGGGCTTCATCAGGTTGCAAAATTTTTGCTCGCTGCAATCCAGCAACGTGCGCGATATTGACACGAATGTCATACGGTGCCAATCGCCAATCAAAATCAACACTCCGCGAGAGCATCGCCACAGATTCATGTGGCCCCTTTGCGAACCTGCCACCCCAAAGTGCCATTAGTTTTCCTTTCCTAAAATTACTGAAACCTTCGTGGCCAAAGCCTTGCCTCCGTTTGCGGTTGAAGCAATGATTAAAACCGTGTCATCCCCTGCTATCGTCCCAATCGCAGTTTGCAAGGCTCCAGAATTCATCGCCGAATCCAATGTGCTCGCTAGAAATTGGGCTGCCCCTGGCAATGTTCGCAGAACTACCGAGTTTCCACTGGAGAGAATTGAAACAACCATATTCGATACCGAAAATGAATCCATCTCTTCGCTCAAAACGTATCTCACTGAGCCGTCTGGGGACTTGGTACGCATCGCGCCGATTTCCTGCAAATCTCGGCTTGCGGTTGCCTGCGTGACTCGCAATCCAATCGCTTCTAACTCCCTTACCAAATCTGCTTGAGAGTGGATTGAACCTGATTTGATTAACTCTGCAATCGCCTGTTTGCGATCTATTACCTTAGGCTCCACCTTTTGATTTTGTTGAGATTGCTGGACCTGTCTCATGATCACACTACCCACGTTGCGCTTCTGCCAGAGATTGCCCGAAAAGAGAGACGAACTCGTCGATCTGCTCCTGCGTCACCACGAGTGCAGGGGCGAGCCTTATGACATGTGGGTTTGTGGCATTGAGTAGAAGACCTCTGGAGGTTGCGATGGGGATCAATTTCTGCGCGATGGGTTCTTGTAAAACGATTCCCAAAAGAAGACCTCTACCGCGAACCTCTATCACTCCCGGCATTGATTCCACGGCAGTCTTTATTCCTATTCCATGGTCACGAACTTTGGAGAGCAAAGAATGTGTTATCAAATAGTCAATTGCGGCATTTGCTGCTGCGCAGGAGATTGGATTCCCTCCGAAAGTAGAACCATGTTGACCGGGCTTAAAAGCCGGCGCCTTCTTGCCCAGCGTAATCATGGCGCCGAGGGGCAATCCCCCACCAAGCCCTTTGGCTAGTGTCACGACATCAGGCATGATTCCCTCTCCCTCGAATCCAAACCACTCACCAGTTCGACCCATTCCGGTCTGCACTGCATCGATAGCGAGAAGCGCGCCATGTTCGTCACAGATATCTCGGAGGCCAGAAAGATAACCTTGGGGTGGAACGACAACACCATTTTCACCTTGAATCGGTTCTACTATCACCATCGCCGTTTCACTTGAAACCACATCCCTCATCGCTTCCAATTGCCCATAAGCAACGAAGTCGATATCGTCTAAAAGTGGCTCAAATGGCTCTCTTTTAGCTTCCTGCCCCGTAATGGATAGAGCACCAATGGTACGACCGTGAAAACCTCCGATAGCTGCCACGATTTTGCTTCTACCGGTTAACCTAGATAATTTGATAGCCGCTTCGTTAGCTTCTGCGCCTGAATTGCAGAAGAAAACCCGCGCAGTTGGATCACCGATTAAATCCTTTAGTCGAGTTGCTAGTTCGAGACCGGGAAGATGCGCATAAAGATTACTGATATGCGAGAGTTCGGCAATCTGACTACTCACTGCCTTGATGATCTCTGGATGGGCATGACCCAAAATATTGGTGGCGATGCCACCTAAAAAATCTAGGTAGCGATTTCCCTCAACATCCCAAACCTCGACACCGGTACCGTGAGAAAGGGTTATCTCCGGAACGCCGTAATTATTTTGAAATACATTCTGCCACGGTTCAATTTTTCTCATCTGGTCACGACCGTTCCGCCAATTCCCCTCAAAGCTCTCTCGATATTTGCGATCTCTCGACCATCAATGATGCGAGCTTTTGAGGCACCCGATGAGAGCGCAGTAATAACGGCTTTCACCTTAGGGGCCATACCTTCGCTGAACGTTGATGCAATCTGTTGCAACTCCCCCAAGGTAATCTCAGAAATGAGTGTGGATGGATCGGGCCAATGGCGATAGATGCCGGGAACGTCAGTGATGAACAGCACTTCTTTGGCCAGCAACGAACCAGCAATGGATCCAGCGGCGATATCACCGTTCACATTAAGTGCCTGGCCGTTTGCTTGAACGCTAACAGGTGAGATAACTGGTAAATATCTGTGCTCGATAAGCAAATTCAGCAAGGTCGGATCAGTGGTTTCGGCCTCTCCCACCAAACCAGCATCAACAACTTGCCCATTGATGATCGGACTATATTTTCGAGCCCTCATGATTGCTCCATCGCCAGCCGACAGTCCCACTGCATTAACACCAGAAGCAATAAATTTGTTGGTCAACGTTCTTAAGACTGAGCCAGATAAAGTCTGCTGAACTATCTCCATAACTTCTGGAGTCGTCACTCGATAGCCGGATGCCATTGTGGTAGAGATCCCATGAATCTCCAGCTCTTGATCTACAGCGGGACCCCCGCCGTGCACCACGATTACCTCTCCACCATTTTTATGGAAAACGGAGATAGCATCAACTATGCGGTCATTCTCCGCCGCAGAATCGAGGACATGCCCACCATATTTAACAACGATCATCTTTCCAGTCCTCTTTCAAGTATTCCAAGTGTTCCAAGTGTTCCAAGTGTTCCCAGTGTTCCAAGGAGACCCGAAGATTCCTCGATACCGCAGACCAAATTTGCATTATGGATGGCTTGAGAAGCTGCCCCTTTGCCCAAATTATCGATGGCAGAGGAGATGATCAATCTACTGCTGTGTGAATCCACGGCAACTTGGATCAGCGCCATATTTGACCCTATCGTTGCACCGGTTTGTGGCAAGATCCCTTCAGGCAAAATCTTCACAAATGGCGCACTGGAGTAATAGTCGAGATAAATCTCACGAACTTCGTCGGTAGAGGTATCTGATAATAATTTTGCCGTTGTTGTCGCAAGTATCCCTCTGGGCATAGGTGCCAGGATAGGTGTAAAAGAAACTCTAACGGCGGCTGAATTTATCGATTCCAACGTCTCTTCGATCTCTGGAGTGTGTTGATGGGAGCCACCGAATTTGTAGCTGCTCAGTGATCCCATGACCTCGCTAGCAAGTAGACGCACTGCTGGCTTCCTTCCAGCTCCCGTCGTCCCTGATGATGCGACAACGACAATGTCAGAAGAGTCAATAATGGCATGCTCGATAGCTGGCGCTGCTGCTAACGAAATTGCCGTTGCATAACAACCAGGATTGGCAATTCTCTGTGAAGAACGGATGAGCGGACGTTGTCCCCGAATCTCTGGTAACCCATACACCCAGGTTCCGGCATGCTCTCCCCCATAATATTGGCGCCACGATTCTGAGGAGCGCAATCGAAAATCTGCTCCAAGATCAACAACTTTCACTGAATCATCGAGCGATGGAACTAGTTTTGCAGATTCGCCATGCGGTAAAGCAAAGAAGATTAATTCACAAGCATTCATGAGGGCGAGATCGGTACCTTGAAAACGTTGATCGGAATAATCGGAATAAGAAGCTAGGTGTGGGTGAGATTCAATAACCGATGAACCTGCAGCTGATCCAGCCCCAATGTAACAAAGCTCAAAGACGGGATGGGCGGCTAAAAGCCTGAGCAACTCCCCGCCGGCGTATCCACTCGCACCCACTACTCCAACCTTCATGAGAGAAGGCTACGAAGGTATGTATAATTATGCAAGTTTATGCATAATTATACGAGAATTTACAAGCGAAATTTAAGCTCGAAGGATTGCCCCCGTTAGCTTAAAAGCCTCTGTAACAGCAGCTTCACGATATCCACTCACCTCATCAGCCGTCAGGGTGCGATCTGGTGCTCTGAAGGTCAAGGTAAATGCGAGCGAAATCTTTTCGCTTTCGTCATCAGATAGATTTTCATAGCGATCGAAAAGCTCAATCGATTCAAGTAATTCCCCTGCGCCAGCTATCAGCGCAGCTTGAACTTGAAGAGCAGAGGTGTGACGATCCACAATTAAAGAGACATCTTGAGTAGCCGCAGGCATGGTGAAAATAGCTGGCGCACTCTTATTTCCTTGGAAGGGAAGTTCTGACAAGATGACAGCAAATGCGCAACTCCTTGCTGGGAGTCCCAGAATCTCGAGTATCCGCGGGTGCAACTCTCCAGCGTGAGCAACGGCTTTACCTGCTACTTGCAACTCTGCGCATCTACCAGGGTGCCAAGGGGCTAAATCCGACTCTACAATCGTCGCGGTATTTCCAGTAAGTTCGATAATCGATAACGCCTGCGTTACGGCATCTGACCAATCGAATTTCCTCCCTTTGCCCCACCAGCCGTCACGCTCCATAGAGCCCGCGACGACAGCTCCAACAAAGAGTGGCTGCGCAGGTACCGAGGCATAGATTCGCTCAATTGTCTCTGGCGACGGTCGTTGATCTGTAGCAACTTTGCCAACATGAGGAAGTTTTACAATATCTCTAAAAACGGTTCCAATTTCAAATATCGCGACCTCTTTTGCACCACGATTTACATTACGTTTTGCCGCATCCAGTAAACCGGGAAGTAAATGCGTGCGTAATAGCGGTGCTTGGTCAGACATCGGATTGGCGAGTTTGAAACTTGCGGCCCTGGGTCCGACAAAGCCCAACAGATCCACGGTCTCTTGGTTAACAAATGGATAGTTATACACTTCAGAAAAACCTACGTGAGCAAGATAATTCGCTACACCCCGTTTGCGAATTTGCAATGGCGACAACGTTTGCGCCGCTTTACCGATGGGCAGGCGACCTACTATCGAATTGAGGCCAACTAAGCGAGCGACCTCTTCAACTAAGTCAGATGGTGTCAGAAGATCACTTCGCCACGTTGGTGGTTGAACGAACCAAAGCCCCGGGCTCTTTTCTCGAATCGCACATCCGACAATTTCCAAGTTCTTCGCAACTTGATCAATCGCAACAGCGATACCAAGCAACTCAGAGACAAATTCTGGACGAAATTCAATGGGTGGCAGCTCTGCAATTGAGCCGTCGGTGGCACTGCCAACGTAGGTGGCTCCACCATGGGCTATCAGAAGATCAACCGCTCTCGCGCTAGCAATCGCAGCAAGCGCTGGATCCACGGCCCTCTCAAAGCGACGAGATGCTTCAGAGAAGAGCTTATGAGACCGCGAATTCTTTGCCACACCGATGGGATCAAATCTGGCCGCTTCAATCACCAACGACGTCGTCTCCGATGTGACTTCAGAATCTATCCCGCCCATTGTCCCGGCTAGAGCAAGAGCGAGTCCATCGTCACTGACGAGAATGTTTTCCGGAGTCAGTGTACGCAATTGCCCATCCAGGGTTGTGAAATTCTTCTCTTGTGTAGCGCGTCGAATGTGCAGTGACCCAGAGATCTTTTCTCGGTCAAAGGCATGAAGTGGTTGACCAAGTTCCAACATCACATAATTAGTAATATCAACAGCGAGGGATATGGAGCGCATTCCACATTTTTCTATACGCCGTTGCATCCACATTGGCGTTCTAGCGGACGCATCAAAGTTCGAAATAGTGCGAAGGTAAATGATGCTTGCTGCGGTCGAATCTTCAATAGCAACTTGAACCGCATCCGGTGTTAATAAAAATTTTTCGCTATCAACGTCTTTCACCGGATCGTGATAATCCACTGATAGCGCTGCCGCAATTTCACGAGACAACCCGCGAACCGAAAGGGCGTAACCTCGATCTGGATTGACGGCTACATCAAAAATTACGTCTGAGATTTCTAGTAATTCAATGGCATCGTCGCCGGGTTTCCCATCGGGGAGGACGATGATTCCCGAATGATCACTGCTGATGCCGAGCTCTCGACCAGAACAGATCATTCCATTACTGGTATGGCCGTAGGTTTCTCTTGCCGCAATCGCAAAATTTCCAGGTAAGACTGCTCCGGGTAAAGAAACGACAACTAAATCGCCCACACCGAAATTCGTTGCCCCACAAATTACGTATCGAGTTTCGGATTCACCGCAATCAAGGCCGACATATCGAATTGGTTTTTTCTGTCCTTTCACCTCTTCAACAGTGAGAACAAGCCCAACAACTACAGGACCAATCAAATCTTTACCTGAGATATCCACGCCATCAACTTCAAATCCAACAGAGACAAAGGCTTCAACCAACTCATCTACCTGAATACCTTTCGGTATCGCTGCATACTCTCTCATCCATGACAACGGAATTTTCATTTGATTCCCGTCCCAAATCGCTGAGAAAAGCGGATATCGCCTTCGACTATGTCGTGCATATCTGAGATGCCATGACGCACCATCAGCGTTCTTTCAAGCCCCATTCCAAAGGCAAAACCGCTGTATTCGTGAGGATCTATACCGCATGCGATGAGAACTTTTGGATTCACCATTCCGCAGCCACCCCACTCAATCCAACGCCCATTGAAGAAGAAGTCAACTTCTGCGCTCGGTTCAGTAAAGGGGAAGAAGGATGATCGCAAACGCGTTTTAACCTCTGGACCAAAAATCGATTGAGCGAAGTGATCCAAGGTACCTTTGAGATCGGCCATAGTGATGCCTTTATCAATAACCAAGCCTTCTACCTGTGAGAAAACAGGTGTATGCGTGGCATCAAGTTCATCTGCACGATAAGTACGCCCAGGGCAGATCACGTAGATAGGCGGCTTCTCATTCAGCATCGTTCGTACTTGAACCGGAGATGTATGGGTGCGCAACACTAAGTTGGACTCAAGGGGTTCGATAAAAAATGTATCCTGCATCGTTCGAGCCGGATGGTCAGCCGGGATATTTAGCGCGTCAAAGTTAAGCCATTCAGCTTCTAATTCAGGACCTTCCGCGACTCGATACCCCATCCCCAAAAATAAATCACAAATTTCATTCGTTAAAATCGTAAGCGGGTGCAATCCACCTCTCACTACTCGCCTAGCTGCAATGGTGACATCCTCACGCTCATCAATGAGAACACGCGCATCTCTGGCAGCTTCAAGCATCACCAATTTTGATTCATATGCTTCCGCCACTGAACCTTTAGCTTGACCAATAATCTTGCCAAACTGCGATCGCTCTTCCGGAGAGAGCGTACCTAGCACCTGGTTAGCTTTTGCGATTGGTGAACGATCGCCCATGTGGGCCAATCTGACCTCTTTAAGCTCATCCAAAGACTCTGCTCCGTTGATCGCTGATATCGCCTGTAGTTTGGCAGCTTCGACATCGTTTGCAGAGAGAGTCATAGTTCCAAATCCTACTAATAAAACTTTCTAAACTAATCAGATCTCGGTGGCAGTCGATAGCTGATACATCGCGATTGATGCAGCGCTGGCTACATTGAAACTCTCCGCAAAGCCACGCATTGGGATGGAGACTCGATCAAAGCTCTCTGGCAATTCAGGAAGTCCGCGACCCTCGTTACCAAAAACCAAAATTTGTGATTCGCTCTTATCAAGCGCTTCCATTCTTTTCTCGCTCGCACCATAAAATCCTACGAGCGAAAGAGCTCGCGCTTGTGCAAAACTCTCCAACTCCTCAACCGTGATACCTTGAACAATCGGAATATTCCATAGTGATCCCGCGGTAGCCCTTACGACCTTCGGACTAAATAGGTCTACGCTCATATCGCTCAGGATCACAAGGTCGAAACCGCAGGCATCGGCCGCCCTAATAACTGTTCCCGCATTTCCCGGATCTTGGATCTGCCAAAAATAGGCTACTTTTTTCAGAGGAATTGTCGCAAGTCGATTCAGATCTGGTTCCAAAAATTTGCATAATGCGAGGATTCCTTGCGGTGATTCAGTCTCCGCCATCGCAGTCATTACTTGATCCGAAACCATAATAATTTCGTGGACATTGAGCACCTCTGCCGCGATTTCAGCGCGAACCTTTGCCAATCCACTTTCAGTAAAATAGAGTCTTTCGATCATTGGCGCCGTAGCAACTTTTGGAAAGAGGGCTGATCGAAGTGACTGCAGGCCATCCGCCACAAAAAGGTGTTCTAGGTTTCGTTGCTTTTTACCCCTAGGACCCACAAGAGCCTTCACTCGCTCGACATGCGGCGATTGAAGGCTCGTTATAGGTGCGTGAGTCAATTACTTCAGTTAAGCAGTTGCAACGTGCTCGCGAGCCAGATCTACCAGCGCTTTGAAGGTCGCAGGGTCATTCGTTGCCATCTCTGAAAGAACGCGGCGATCAACCTCCACTCCAGCAGCCTTTAGGCCTTGGATGAAACGATTGTAGGTCAAACCATGTTCGCGAGACCCAGCATTGATCCGCTGAATCCAGAGTTGTCGGAAATCGCCTTTTTTATCTTTACGATGGTCAAAGGCGTAGACCATACTGTGAGTGAGTTGCTCTTTCGCTTTGGTGAAAAGTCGGGAGCGTTGACCGCGATAACCAGCGGTACGTTCTAAAGTCGTGCGACGCTTTTTCGCCGCATGGACTCCGCGTTTTACTCTTGCCATTTTCTACCCCCTACTTCAGACCAAGCATGCGCTTGGCTGTCAAAGTTACGGTCTTGTTTCCTGCCACTTTTCCGCTCAGGCGGCGAGTGATTCGAGATGACTTATGCTCAAGAAGGTGGCGCTTGCCGGCCCGTTCATGCATGATTTTTCCGGTACCAGTAAGACGAAATGTCTTCTTGGCTCCGCTATGGGTTTTCATCTTTGGCACTTCTTACCTCCTTGTAGGATCAGATTGATCTGATCTCATTGCTATCTAGTTACTTACTAAATCTTTAAGAAACGACCTCTTCAGTCGTCTCTTCCGCAACCTGTACTTCGACTGCAGCCGGCTTTGATGCCGCTTTTTTGGATACCTGACTCTTCTTAAGAACTGGACCCAAAACCATCGTCATGCTCTTGCCTTCTTTCTTCGGAGCAAACTCCACAAAACCAAATTCCACGATCTCTTCCGAGAGCTTCATGAGAAGTCGATAGCCCATCTCTGGCCTGGTCTGCTCTCTACCCTTGAATTGAACAGTTACCTTCACCTTGTCCCCACCTTTGAGAAAACGCTCAATATGAGCTTTTTTTGTCTCATAGTCATGAGGTTCAATCTTCAATCCAAAACGTATCTCTTTAACCACGATGTGGGTTTGATTCGCTCTAGCTTCCCGTGCCTTCTGTGCGATTTCGTATTTGTACTTTCCGAAATCCATGATCTTGCAAACTGGAGGCTTGGCATCTGGAGAAATTTCGACGAGATCGAGTCCAACTTCCTCAGCCATAGCTAAGGCTTGAGATGTTTCTACGATTCCCACTTGCTCTCCGGAAAAACCAATGAGACGAACCTCGGAGGCTCGAATCCGATCGTTGATTCTTTGTTCGGCGCTGATAACTCTTCCCTTCTCAGTGTGTATCTAAATCAGTCTTTACCGAGAGGAGGAAGCCGCGCAGAAAAAACCCACGTAAAGCGGGCTGATCTTGACCAACCAGCCGAAGCCAGTGAGGTGGGAGCGACTAACTCCACTTGATGTTCTTATCCTACAACGAGGTGAGAGCAGAGTGAAATCTGAGCCTATCCCCCGATGGCGTGAACTCCGCCATCAACGTGAATGATCTCTCCTGTCGTCTTTGGAAACCAATCTGAGAGCAGAACAATCGCGCCGCGCGCCGCTGGCTCTGGGTCACTCACATCCCAAGATAACGGGGCGCGATGATCCCAGACATGTTCGAACTCCTCGAAGCCAGGAATTGATTTTGCTGCAATGGTCTTGATCGGGCCTGCTGCAATCAAATTGACTCGGATATTTTCGCGGCCTAAGTCTCTGGCCAAATAGCGATTAGCCGATTCGAGTCCAGCCTTTGCAACGCCCATCCAGTCATATTTCGGCCAAGCAACAGTGGCGTCAAAGGTCAGCCCTACGATGCTCGCACCTGTGGCCGGGAAAAGCTCTTTCGTTGCCATTGCCAATGACTTATATGAAAAAGTCGAGGTATGAAGCGCAACTGATACATCCTCCCACTCTGTGTGAAGAAAGTTACCGCCCAGCGCTGCTTGCGGTGCAAATCCAATGGAATGTACGACTCCATCTAGGTGTGGAACATATTTCTTTACTTCAGAAGCAAGAGCCGCGAGCTGATCCGAGTTAGTGATATCCAATTCAATCACCGGAGCAGCCTCCGGCAATCGGGCCGATATTCTGGTAGTCAAGCTCAACCCGCGGCCAAAGCCGGTCAAAATGACCTTAGCCCCTTCCTGCTGAGCTAGTTTTGCAATATGAAATGCGATCGAGCCATCCGTTAAAACGCCGGTTACTAGAATGTTTTTGCCAGTTAAAAGCGCCATCAATGCCCCATTCCCATTCCGCCATCTACCGGAATGACTGCACCGGTAATATAACTCGCATCCGGTGATGCAATAAATTTAACGACTGATGCAATCTCTGCTGGCGATGAAAATCTAGCTAACGGAATCTGTCCAATATATTTTTGCCGTAATTCTTCACTTAACCCGGAAGTCATATCTGTTTCAACAAACCCAGGAGCGATCACGTTAAAGGTGATCCCGCGCGAACCATACTCTCTCGCCATCGCTCGACACATACCGACCAATCCACTCTTTGTTGCAGCATAATTTGCTTGTCCAGCAGATCCCATAAATCCAACTACCGAACCTATGAAAATCATGCGTCCGGACCTTTTTTTCATCATAGACGGGAGCGCCTTTTGGGCAGTGCGAAAAGCGCCAGTCAAATTTGTATTGACGACATCCGTAAAGTCGTTTTCGCTCATTCGCATCACCAGTCCATCGCGGGTAATTCCTGAATTAGCGACCAGTACATCAACGGGCCCATAGCTAGATTCGATTTCAGCGAAAGCAGCTTCAACGCTGGCTTGATCCGTGACATCCATCTGAACTCCATGTAATCCGGTAGGAACTTCGCCGGATCGATATGAGATAACAACGGTATCCGTTCCGCCCGAAAAGGCCTGCGCAATTGCCAGTCCGATTCCTCGGTTACCCCCGGTAATAAATATGACTCTAGGAGTATTACCGAAAGGGAGATTACCTGATTCTTCGTGCATGGATGCAGATTAACGCCTACTCGTCCGTACTTACAGGAGGCGCGAACTATCACAAGAGCCTAGGCTTACCTCATGGCTAATGCGGGTAAGGGGAAGAGCAGTAGAACCGAGGCAACTATCTCGATTACAAATGCCCAAGAATCGCTCAGTAATGACCAACGAGGCCGTCAACGTCGTTATTTCATTTCCATGATGGTGCGTACGCTCTGCTTCATTGCTGCAGTTTTTCTCCATGGAACATATCGTTGGATTGCCATGGGCGGGGCCGTTATTCTCCCTTATGTTGCAGTTGTCGTTGCAAACGCCGGTCGTGAAAATATCTCGGGTCCAAATGCGATTGTCAAGAATAGATACAAGGCGATTAACGGCAAGAGCCCCGACGGAGCAATCAAAGATGAATTTACAATCTAAACCTTAATTTAGCTCAAATCCCACTTCCTGTAGCGAGAACCTGTCGTTGATAAAGATCAAAATACATTCCCTTAACTGCCACGAGTTCATCGTGACGGCCCCTCTCGACGATCTTCCCAGCCTCGAGCACTAAAATTTGATCAGCCCGTTGAATCGTAGATAAACGATGGGCGATCACAATGCTTGTTCTACCTTGTAGAGCAACCTCGAGAGCCGCCTGCACAAGCGCCTCATTCTCTGAATCCAAATGAGCAGTAGCTTCGTCCAAAATAACGATACTTGGCGACTTGAGTAGAAGCCTCGCAATCGCAAGCCGCTGTCGCTCTCCCCCAGATAATCGATGACCTCGTTCTCCAACGACTGTATCCATGCCATTAGGGAGAGATTCGATGAGGTTCCAAATCTGTGCCGCTTGGCAAGCGGAGCGAATCTCTTCAGGCGTTGCATCTTCTTTCGCATATCGCAGATTTGCCGCAATAGTGTCGTGAAACATGTGTGAATCTTGGGTGACCACACCGATTTGGTCGCGCAATGAACGCAACGTGAATTCCCTGAGATCGTGATTATCGATCAAAATCCGTCCCGCTGATACGTCATAAAGCCTAGGAAGCAAACTAGAGATCGTGCTTTTGCCAGCACCGGAAGGTCCAACAATTGCGGTCAATGTGCCGGGAGCGCAAAAAAACGAAATATCCTCGAGAATTACCCCGGTTTCCACAATCTCCTTCTTTGCCGCCATCTCCAACGATGCCAACGAAATCTCTGCTGCTTTAGGGTACGAAAAGGTGACGTGATCAAAACTGACCGATGGCTGATCTAGAGAAATATCTAGCGCCTCTGGTTCATCTTTAACCATAGGTTCCAAGTCCAAAACTTCGAAGACGCGTTCAAAGGAAACAAGCGCGGTCATGACATCTACGCGGACGTTTGTCAGGGCAGTAAGTGGCCCATAAAGTCGGGCGAGCAATGTCGTTATCGCCAGCAAAGAACCAACAGAAATTGACCCTGCAATTGCCAGGTGACCACCAATTCCATAGGCGATTGCCGTAGCAATCGCAGCAATTGATAAAATTGTCAGGTAGAAAACTCTACTTAACATAGCTGTTTGAATCCCGATATCCGCCACATTTCGAGCCTTCAACCGAAAATTTCTCTTCTCATTCTCTGGTCTGCCGTAGAGAGAGACAAGCAGGGCTCCCGAAACATTAAATCGTTCAGTCATGATGGATGACATCTCTGCGTTTAACGAAAATGATTTTAGGGTCAGCATTTGAATCTGCTTTCCAACCCATTTTGTCGGCAATAAAAATATTGGTAGCAACAACAATGAAATAATCGTGATCTGCCAAGAAAGTAAAATCATTGCAGCCACAATCAGCGACATTGTTAAGAAATTACTGAGCACTCCAGACAAGGTGTCGGTAAATGCATTCTGAGCACCGATTACGTCAGAGTTAATTCTTGAAATCAATGCGCCGGTCTGTGTTCGGGTAAAGAAAGCAATGGACTGTCGTTGGATGTGCTCAAAAACTTTTGTTCGCATCTCATAAATTAATCCCTCACCAATTCGGGAGGAGAACCATCGAGAAATCAGGTTCACGCCTGCGTCCAGTACTGCCAAAAAACCTACGAGAAGCGCTAGCTTGGTGACGAGTGCGCTATTTTTAGGAATTACACCGTGATCTATCAAATTCTTCAGGAGCAACGGAGAGGCTACCGTGAGAAGTGAATCGATAACGATGGTAACGAGAAAAAAGAAGAGATAGAGCTTAAATGGTTCGGCAAATCTCCAAATTCTCTTGACTGTTCCCGGGTGTAGCTTCAATTCCTTCACGGAGGGATCACGAGTGAGAGATCTCATTGCCATCCTGGCTCCACCGCCTGCGACAAGTCTCGATGACATGGCGAAGCTCTACTGTGACTTAAACGGTAAAGCCGATAGCGCGCAACTGCTCCCGACCATCGTCTGTTATTTTATTCGGTCCCCAAGGTGGCATCCATACCCAGTTGATCGTGACATCCGAGGTGATATCCGCTAAAACTTGACGGGCTTGATCCTCGATCACGTCCTGGAGCGGGCAAGCAGCAGAAGTGAGCGTCATATCTAAGATCGCGACATTAGCTTCATCGACTTTCATGTCATAGACCAGACCCAGATCAACGACGTTGATGCCCAGCTCTGGATCGATCACGTCTTTAAGGGCCTCTATTACTTCATCCAACGAGGCTAGTTCTGCGCTCATGCTTGTACTCCATTCTGAATCGCAGCATCTTTAAATGCCATCCAACCCAACAGAGCACACTTTACCCGCGCTGGGAACTTAGAAACACCGCTTAACGCAATTGCATCTTCCAGAACCGCCTCATCTCCAACGGCACTTCCTTTGCTTTGCATTAATTCAGTAAATTGATTGAGTATTGAAAACGCCTCATCCGCCGTTTTGCCCAAAACTAAATCACTCATTATTGATGTACTGGCTTGAGAAATAGAGCACCCAACCCCACTCCACACTAACTCAGAGATTACGTTCTCTTTCACCGTCACACTGAGAGTAACTTCGTCGCCACAACTTGGATTGACATGATGAACCACAAAATCGCCAAATGGAACACCTTTGTGATGAGGATTTTTATAGTGATCCAAGATGACATCTTGATACAGTGAATCTAGATCCATTATCGCTTCCTAAAATAATCTCTGGCGGCCGCAACCGATTCTAAGAAAATTTCCACATCATGGGAATCGTTATATAGATAAAAAGATGCTCGAGTTGTTCCCAATAGTCCTAATTTTTTTAGCAACGGCCAAGCACAATGATGCCCCGTCCTCACGGCAACACCGTACTGGTCCATTACTTGTCCAATGTCATGGGGGTGAAGTTGATCAATAGTAAAAGAGATAACCCCGCCGCGTTGATGAAGCGTCTGCGGACCGATCACGGAAACCCCGTCCATGCTCTGCAGCCCAGTGAGCGCCAGCTCGGTTAGCGCCATCTCATGATCATGAATTCTGTCCAACCCCAAATTTTGCAAATATTCAAGACCTGCTGCCAACCCAACAGCTTGTGCCATATTTGGGACTCCGGCTTCAAACCTTTTAGGAACGGGTGCCCAAGTGGCGTCGGTCATTGTGGCGGTTTCTAGCATCGATCCACCATACAGAAATGGCTCCATCTGCTCCAACAACTCTAGTCGTCCCCAGAGAACTCCTATTCCGGTAGGACCGAGTGCCTTATGACCGGAAAAAACGAGAAAATCAACGCCGAGTTTTGTCACATCTATAGCCATGTGTGGGACGGACTGACATCCATCCAAAACTACAACTGCCCCAACCGCATGAGCGGCGGCGGCTATGGGGGCTAGATCAGGAATTGAACCGAGAACGTTCGATTGATGCGTGATCGCAACGACCTTACATTTGTCAGTAATTACCGAGTCAATCCTTGATAGGTCGAGTGAGCCATCACTATTGACTTCAAACCATTTAAGCACCGCTCCAGTGCGTTTAACCAATTGTTGCCATGGCAGGAGATTGGCGTGATGCTCAAGTTCGGAGAGGACAATTTCATCTCCCGGGCCAACATGGAGATCACCAACAGTGCGCTCGAAACTAACGGCAAGCGCATTGAGGCTCTCGGTCGCACTTTTGGTAAAAATAATCTCGGAGGCCGAAGCGCCCAAATAATGGGCAACTACTTCGCGCGCGCCTTCGAATGCAGCGTTAGCCTCTTCGGCCAGTAGATAACTCCCCCGATGGACCGCAGCATTGTGATTGCTATAAAAATTTCGTTCGGAATCGAGAACCTGAAAGGGTTTCTGACTCGTAGCCGCACTATCGAGAAAAACTAAATCTCGATCTCCTCGCATCTTTCTGCGAAAGATCGGAAAGTCCTTTTTGATCGTATCAACATCGAGGAGATCGAGCCCTATTCTCATCTTATTCAGTGGCGTATTCGGCATAACCATTCTCTTCAAGTTTGGTCGCTAGCTCAGGTCCGCCCTCTTCAACAATGCGACCGCCGGCAAAGACATGAACGAAATCTGGTTGAATGTAACGCAATATGCGGGTGTAATGCGTGATCAACATTATTCCTAGATTTTGATTCCCTTTAACGCGATTAATGCCTTCTGAAACGATTCGAAGCGCATCGACATCGAGACCCGAATCTGTTTCATCGAGAATGGCAATCTTTGGCTTCAAGAGCTCCATCTGCAAAATTTCATGACGCTTCTTCTCTCCGCCAGAGAATCCTTCATTGACATTACGTTCAGCAAATGCAGGATCCATGGATAGTTCGGACATGGCGCTCTTTACTTCACCAACCCAAGTGCGAACCTTTGGAGCCTCTCCCCTAATCGCCGTCACTGCGGTACGTAGAAAATTAGAGACCGAGACACCGGGAACTTCTACTGGGTACTGCATGGCCAAGAAGAGTCCAGCCTTTGCACGTTCATCTACCGTCATAGCCAGTACATCAAGGCCATCGAGTGTCACGGTACCTGATGTCACCGTATATTTCGGATGTCCAGCGATCGAATAGGCAAGCGTTGATTTTCCTGAACCATTTGGACCCATGATCGCATGAGTTTCACCGGAAGCAATCGTTAAATCGACTCCACGCAGAATCTCTTTCGCGCCCTCTTCAGTAATAACTGATACGTGCAAATCTCTTATCTCTAAAACGCTCATCTTCTTCTGATTCCTATTCTCGGGCTATTCACTAACGGATTGACTGGAGATCGTGACGGTATTTTCAGATCTTGTGACTGTGAAAACTTCAAGTGGCATGGTCGCTGGCAAGGTAATAGCCGCGCCGCTCCGTAGATCAAATTCCGCGCCATGCAGCCAACATTCGATGGCGAAACCATTGATATCCCCGTCAGAGAGATCGGCATCAGCATGGCTGCAGGTATTGGCAATGGCGAACACTTCGTCACCGATTCTCGCGACACAGACCTTCTTGCCATCAACTTCTATCGCTACCGGCTTATTCTCACGAAGCGTCTCTAAATCAATCGTTGTCATGCTCTGGCCTCTGCCAATTCGAGATCGATACGATTCATGATCCGCTCCTCTAGATCCGCGATCGCAAGCTTTGAGACAATCTCGGCAAAAAACCCACGTATCACCAGTCTTCGAGCTTCGTCCGCAGGAATGCCACGAGAAGATAAATAGAACAATTGCTCATCATCGAATCGACCAGTAGTGCTCGCATGGCCAGCACCCACGATATCTCCTGTTTCGATCTCTAAATTAGGAACAGAATCGGCGCGAGCACCATCGGATAAAAGCAAGTTGCGATTCAATTCATAGGTATCGGTTCCCTGGGCTGACGCTTTGATAAAGACATCACCTATCCATACCGTCCGAGCGGAATCACCATTGAGTGCGCCTTTGTAATTAACGCGCGATTTTGCATTGGGAACTGAATGCTCCACGTGAACTCGATGCTCCAAATGTTGACCTTCAGTTGCAAAATAAAGTCCGAAGAGCTCTGCGCTACTTCCTTCGCCTCGGTATTCAACGGTTGGCAAGAGTCGAACTACTGATCCGCCCACGGTGATGACGAATGAAGTAAAGGTCGCATCCTTCTCTAAAATTGCGTGGTGCGTGGCAACGTGGACGGTTTTATTCGACCATTCTTGGACGGTGACGAAGCGAATATTGGAACCTTGACCGAGGTGGATTTCGATCTCTTCCGCTAAAACGCAATCTCCAGAATTTTCTATGACGACCGTAGCATGTGAGTTAGCGGCGGCCCGGATTAAGACTCTAGAAGCCTCTGGAAGCATCCCGATGACCTGTCGATTGAGCCGAATGGGCTCTGAAATTTCGGCGTTTGCTTCAATACTGACCAGAAGCACCTGACTCGCGGACTCATGAACCCGCAGATTGACCCGATCATCACTCGCGCCGAGACTTGGCGTTTCGCTCGCTGGCACGTGAGTAATCGACACACCTGGCGCAAGCTCTCCTGGGGATCCTGCAGTAGCTGCAGTACCTGCAGAACCTGAAGTACCTGAAGTAAGGGAGATTCTGTCCTGTAGCGGGACATCACCATCGTGCAAACCAGCCAACCGGTTCAGCGGTGTAAATCGCCAAGGTTCTTCGCGACCGGTGAGGGGAAGATAATTAGTTGTCGCAAGAGCCATTAGCCAACTGCACCTTCCATTTGAAGTTCGATAAGACGATTAAGTTCTAGCGCATATTCCATCGGTAGTTCTCGAGCAATTGGCTCAATAAATCCGCGGACGATCATCGCCATCGCCTCATCCTCAGATAGACCACGTGACATGAGATAAAAGAGTTGATCGTCACTAATCTTTGATACGGTCGCTTCGTGACCCATTGAAACATCATCTTCTCGAATATCCACATATGGGTAGGTGTCAGACCTAGAGATCGTATCGATTAAGAGCGCGTCACATTTCACCGTCGATTTTGAATGATGCGCACCGGGTTGAACTTGAACCAGTCCTCGGTAGGAAGTACGACCACCTCCACGGGCGACGGATTTGGAGATGATTGTCGATGATGTGTGCGGCGCAGCATGAACCATCTTTGCGCCAGCATCTTGATGTTGACCTTCGCCGGCAAAAGCGATTGACAGCGTCTCGCCCTTTGCATGCTCGCCCATCAAAAATACTGCTGGATACTTCATGGTCACTTTGGATCCGATGTTGCCATCGATCCATTCCATGGTTGCACCTTCTGCGCAGGTAGCTCGCTTTGTGACCAAGTTATAAACGTTGTTAGACCAATTTTGAATCGTCGTGTAGCGAACTCGCGCATTCTTTTTCACAATGATTTCAACGACTGCTGAATGCAATGAATCTGATGAGTAGATAGGAGCTGTACAACCTTCGACATAATGAACGTAGGAACCTTCATCTGCAATGATCAGTGTCCGTTCAAACTGTCCCATGTTCTCAGTATTGATTCGGAAATATGCCTGGAGTGGGATATCTACGTGAACTCCTTTGGGGACGTAGATAAAGGATCCGCCAGACCAGACAGAGGTGTTTAAGGCCGCAAATTTGTTATCGCCCACTGGGATTACTGTCCCGAAATACTCCCTAAAAAGCTCTTCGTGCTGACGTAGACCCGAATCGGTATCAACAAAAATTACTCCCAACTTCTCCAAGTCTTCGCGAATGGAGTGGTACACGACTTCCGATTCATATTGAGCTGCAACGCCTGCGACTAAGCGATTTTTCTCTGCGTCAGGAATTCCCAAGCGGTCATAGGTATTGCGAATATCGGCAGGCAAATCTTCCCAAGAAGTCGCTTGCTTTTCGGTGGAACGCACAAAATATTTGATGGTGTCAAAGAAAATGCCCGTTAAATCGGAGCCCCAATTCGGCATCGGCTTTTTCTCAAAGAGCGACAGACCCTTCAGTCTTAGGTCCAACATCCACTGCGGTTCAGATTTTTTCGCAGATATGTCGCGAACGACCTCTTCATCCAAGCCACGCCTAACGTTGGTTCCCGCCACATCGCTATCAGACCATCCATATTCGTATGTTCCGATGCCCTCTAAATTAGCTAGTTCGGGGTGGATATTTACGTCGGTCATGTCAGGACTCCTTGCCAGTTAGTTGATGAACTTCTGATAAATCTTCAATCGAGCTCAGCTCTTGTGTTGGGGCCAGTGCTGGGGCCTCTGTTGGGACAGGCGGGGAACTTACCGGAATGTAGGTGGTGCAGACACCTGAACCGTCGGCAATTGTCGCTAATCGTTGAACATGAGTTCCAAGCACCGTGGAAAATGCCTGAGTCTCTGCCTCGCATAGCTCCGGAAATTCCGATGCCACATGGGCAATTGGGCAATGATGTTGGCATAGCTCAATACCCATTGAGGTATTTTTGGTCGTAGCGGCAAATCCTTCTTCTGCAAGAAAGGTGGCGAGCGCTTCCACTTTGCGATGTCGGGATTTAATAGCATCCAAAACTTTACTAAACCTATCTTCCATCTCCGTTGCCCGAGATAGGGCAAATTGACTCACAAGATTCTGTGAATCTTCGCGATCGAGGCCCGACATAAACCGCAGAGCTGATGCTGCAAGATCGTCATAAGAATGCTCAAATTGCTCTCGACCGAGATCGGTGATGAGAAAGACTTTTGAAGGTCTGCCGCGACCGCGACTCGATGTGAGAGTTCGATACGGTTCTCTGGACTCCAATATTCCACTGGCCAGTAATGAATCCAGATGACGCCGTATTCCAGCTGGAGTCAAATGTAATTTCGTCGCTAAATCCGTGGCGCTCAACGGGCCATTTTCCAAAATTGTTCGTGCTACCAAGTCCCGAGTCTTGTCTTCCGCGGGTAGAGCACGCGGTTCCTCAAGAATGTTTTTCACAACGGAAGTGTTGCGTAATTAACCTAATTTAGCCAGTCGAAAAGGTCCCTATTGGATTCTCGTCCTCCATTTTCGAGAGGCAGTGCGAGTGCTTAACGAATTAGGGTTAGAGGGTGAACATCGTTAGCTTCATCTACACGGCACTTGTCGTATTGCAGGTTGGATTAGTTGTTACAGGTGGCGCCGTTCGCCTGACGGGCTCTGGTCTGGGCTGTCCAACCTGGCCAGAATGCGTATCGGGATCCATTGCTCCGGTGCCTCACCAAGCTCAAGGTCAGCTCCATGCCTGGATTGAATACGGCAATCGACTCCTCACGGGGCTTTTGCTCCTCATAATCCTAGTTTCCCTGGTCGGGGCATTTCGGTGGGGAAAGGAGAGATTGGATTGGCCTCGGATTCGACTTCTCGCCCTCACCCAAGTACTTGGAATCTTTGCTCAAATTCTCCTCGGGGGAATCACGGTTTTAACCAAATTGAATCCAGTTGCAGTTTCCGCACATTTCTTGCTTTCTATTGCACTCATCGCTTCAACCCTCTCGTTACGGGAACGAATGCTGGCAAAAGAGCGCATTCTGACCTTGGTAATGACTGGGGCTCTCATTCGAATCGTGATGGGGCTTTCGCTGATAGTTATTATCTTGGGCACTTTGGTAACGGGAAGCGGGCCCCATGCCGGCGATATTCATGCAAGGCGCTACCCGTTTGACCCGAGAACGATCTCGTGGATCCACGCAGACTCTGTCATAGCTCTGATCTCCCTGACTATCGGACTATGGCTCGTTATCAAAGTCTCTGAGAGCGTTAGCGTCCAGAATATTTTGGGTAAAAAGGTTCTCGTCTTCCTCTTCATCTGCCTCGCCCAAGGCGCGATCGGCTATATTCAATACTTTACTCGTTTGCCAGAAGCGCTCGTTGCTGCTCATCTCTTGGGGGCCGCCGTAATGTGGCTGGCAATGTGGAATATCGTTTTCACATCCCAGGCATTAACACAAATTTCACGAAAATAACGAGTGTTTTTTTCCTTGGCGTTGATAGATTGACGGAACGCGTGTTACTTCTCAAGAGAAGAACATTCGATGAAATTACCTCAATGGAGTTCAAAGAGAGCGATTTTTACAAAAGTGTTAGGAATATTCGCGTAGGGTTCTCGTAACGAAAAAGGCGAAAGATTAAAGGGAGAGAAGTTGATGGAACGCAGTCCTTGGAGTACAACAGACGATCAAGCCGTAAACGTGGCACGGGCTTTGGCTATGGATAGCGTACAAAAAGTGGGTAACGGACATCCGGGAACGGCGATGTCACTGGCCCCAGTCGCCTATACGCTATTTCAACGTTTCTTGCGCCACGACCCTTCCGATTCAACGTGGCTCGGACGAGATCGCTTCGTTCTCTCCTGTGGTCATTCTTCGCTGACGCTCTATATCCAACTTTTTCTCTCTGGCTATGGGCTCACACTTGATGATCTCAAATCTTTCCGGACTCATGGCTCGCTAACTCCCGGGCATCCTGAATACGGCCATACAAACGGTGTCGAGACCACCACAGGTCCGCTTGGCGCTGGCATTTCAAATGCAGTCGGAATGGCTATGGCCGCCCGCTTTGAAAAGGGATTATTGGACCCGGATGGCAAAACGGAACTCTTCGACCACAATATCTGGGTAATTTGTTCCGATGGTGATCTCGAGGAAGGCGTTAGCGGCGAGGCCTGTTCCTTAGCTGGAACTCAAGCCCTTGGTAACCTCAAGATGATCTACGATGACAATCGGATATCGATTGAGGGCGATACCCATGTCGCATTTACCGAAGATGTAGCAGCGCGTTATCGCGCCTACGGTTGGCATGTACTGGAAGTAAATGCACTTGCAGATGGAAATATCGATCGAGAATCACTGGAGCTAGCGCTGATAGAAGCAGAGGAGCATCACGCCGCTCCAACCTTGATCCGAATGCATAGCACGATTGCTTGGCCCGCTCCGCACGCACGCGGAACTGCAGAAGCTCATGGATCTGCACTCGGTAATGAAGAGATAGCAGCCACAAAAATCCTTCTTGGCCTGGACCCAGAGGAGAGTTTCATTGTTCCGAGCGAGGCGCTAGATCACGCTAGAAAAGTCATTGATCGTGGTCGAGTGCTACACCAAGCATGGGATAAGAAGTTCGCACTTTGGCAAAGTGAAAATCCAACTCAAGCTCAACTTTTAGAACGACTTCGCTCACGATCATTGCCAGATGGTTGGGAGTCACAGATTCCGACTTTCTCGCCAGAGAAGGCCGTTGCAACACGTTCCGCCTCAGGAAAGGTCATCAGCGCTATTGCAGGAGTCCTGCCAGAGTTCTGGGGTGGCTCAGCCGACTTGGCCGGAAGTAACAACACGAGCATCGAGGGAGCACGGTCGTTCCTCCCAACCACTTCACTCATGCCGGACGCGAGTCCCTACGGCCGTTTGATTCATTTTGGAATTCGCGAACATGCGATGGGTGGAATTCTGAACGGTATCGCGCTTCATGGTCTATCCAGGCCATTTGGTGGAACATTTTTAGTCTTTAGTGATTACATGCGTGGAGCAGTGCGTTTGGCAGCACTGATGAATCTCCCGGTGACCTTCGTGTGGACACATGATTCCATTGGTCTGGGAGAAGATGGTCCAACTCATCAACCGGTTGAACATGTAGCTTCACTTCGCCTCATCCCTAATTTGGCAGTTGTTAGACCAGCGGATGCAAACGAAACCGCAATTGCCTGGCGAGAAGCAATCACTCGCGCTACGCCAGTCGGGCTCGTGCTCTCTCGACAGAATCTTCCGGTCTTTGATCGCGAGCATTTTGCAAGCGCTGAAGGAGTTGCAGATGGCGCGTACGTCCTCAGTGATTGCGTTGGCTCCCCCGACGTAATTTTGATCGCAACTGGATCAGAGGTTTCCCTGGCCGTAAGCGCGCAAGAGCTATTAGCTGCAGATGGGATCCAGGCGCGTGTAGTCAGTGCGCCTTGTTTGGAATGGTTTGCCATGAAAGACGACGAATACAAAGAATCCGTACTGCCTTCCTCTGTCAAAGCACGCGTTAGCATTGAAGCCGGTGTCACCGCTGGCTGGCATGAATTTGTAGGCGATGCGGGAGTGACGATTGGCCTCAACCATTTTGGTGCGTCAGCCGCAGCATCCATCCTCTTCAAAGAATTTGGCTTCACAGCAGAAGCGATTGCATCTGCTGCACACACATCTATTGCAAAGGCGGGCAAATAATGTCTTCTCCACTTCAAGAAGTAAGTGACGCCGGGGTTTCAATCTGGCTTGATGATCTTTCTCGGGATCGCCTCCAAAGCGGTTCATTAGCTGCCTTAATCTCTGATTCATGCGTCGTCGGAGTTACCACCAATCCCAGCATTTTTTCTGCCGCCATTAAAGGATCCACTCTCTACCGGGAAGAGATTCTGGAACTTAAAAAATCTGGAAAAAGCGTGGCAGAGATTGTTACCACGCTAACCACTGAAGATGTGATGGCTGCATGCGATCTCTTTGCTGATACCTTCACTGCGAGTAATCAGGTAGATGGAAGAGTGAGCATTGAAGTTGATCCATTCCTGGCTCACGAAACTTCCCAAACGATTGAGCAAGGCAAAGCGCTGTGGGCAATTGTCAATCGTCCGAACCTCTTGATCAAAGTTCCCGCCACCCTGGAGGGCCTACCTGCAATTACCGCACTAACCGCTGCAGGAATTAGCGTAAATGTGACACTTATTTTCTCTGTAGATCGTTACAAAAAGGTTATCGATGCCTACATGACTGGACTGGAAGAAAGAATTGCCGCTGGACTTCCGATTAACGAAATTCATTCTGTAGCGTCCTTTTTTGTCTCGCGAATCGACACAGAGATTGATAAGCGCCTCGCAGCGAAAGATGCAAATTCTCTGCTTCGCGGAGCAAGCGCAATCCCAAATGCTCATCTCGCATATGAGGCGTTCCTGGCATCCGTTAACTCAGAACGCTGGACCCACCTTGTGAGTAATGGTGCAAATCTACAACGTCCTTTATGGGCTTCAACGGGTGTGAAAGACAAGTCTTTCGACTCCACTCGATATGTCATCGAATTGGTTTGTGCACATTCTGTTAATACGATGCCCGAAGGCACATTAAACGAAGTGCGAGAACATGGAATAGTTCGAGGGGATACGGTTACACCATTTTTCGAGAGCGCTCATCGACATTTCCGAGAGCTAGAAGCAGCCGGAATTGACTTTGAGGATGTAGTCAATTTCCTCGAAGATGATGGAGTAAAAAAGTTTGCGGACGCCTGGCAAGAATTATTGGACAATGTCAGCAACGTTAAATCTCATACAGATGGAAGCGAGGAAGCATAAATGTTATCCGTCAACGGGTCTGCTCTAAAAATTGCTACCTCAGCGAGCAAGGAAGCTCTCAACGCCATCACCACAAAGTTGGCAAATCTAGATCACACCCTCTGGGGTCATGAAGCTGAGGCTGAAGCCTTAATCCGGCTCAATTGGGTCAACCTTCCAACAAGTTCGCGTGCGCTCCTTCCGGAACTTGATGCGTTAGGCGCATGGGCGCGAGAACGAAAAATCTCCAGAATCATCCTTGCAGGAATGGGTGGATCATCCCTCGCACCAGAGGTAATTGCGAAGACTTTTAATAAGACGTTAACGGTTTTGGACACCACCGATCCGGACCAAATTACGGCAGCGATTCCTTCTGATCCGGCAGATTTACGCCATACCGTGGTTGTCGTTGGATCCAAGTCGGGATCTACGATTGAAACTGCCTCACATAAGGCACTATTTACAGAGCTATTTGTCGCTGCAGGGTGTGAACCAAAGGATCATTTTGTCATCGTAACGGATCCAGGTTCGCCTCTCGATAAGGCGTCAAGAGCTGACGGGTTAAAGGTCGTCAACGCCGATCCTCACGTCGGTGGTCGTTACAGCGCTCTCACTGCTTTCGGCTTGGTACCGGCAACTCTCCTGGGAGTCGATGCCTCAATTCTTTTAGATGATGCTGCTACTGCTTCGGCAATTTTCACTGAGCCAGACTCAGCGCCGGTACTGATCGCTGCCGCGATTTTCGATACCATGGAGCAAAATGTGGCCTTCTTCGATGCCGGGTCAGAGGTTCCGGGATTGTCCGACTGGATCGAGCAACTTATTGCTGAATCTACGGGAAAAAGTCAGACCGGACGTCTACCCATTGCGATCGAATCAGCTACCGCCGCGATCTCGGGCAGTGCATTGAGGATTGGGTTTGCCGAATCAAAAAATTCTGATCTAACTGTTCAGGGAACCCTGGGAGAGCAATTTATTACCTGGGAGTGGGTAACCGCCCTCCTGGGTTATCTGCTCAAGGTTGACCCATTTAACCAGCCAAATGTCACAGAGGCGAAAGAGCGCACTGGTGCATTGCTTTCAACCTGGAGCAACGGAAAAGTTCCCCACTTTACCTCTGCATATTCCGACGATTTATTGGAAATCCATGGCTCGAGTAAGTCAGATTCCCTCCAGGGTCAGTTGCGAGATTTCTTTGCAAAGTCAGACCAGTGCCATTATGTCGCGATTATGGCCTACCTGGCCCGAGGAATCGACGACGAGGCTCTCGAGCTCCGTTCACTCATTGCTGAAAAAAGCGAGAAGGGGACCACTTTTGGCTGGGGTCCCAGATTCCTTCATTCCACCGGCCAGTTCCACAAAGGTGGACAGCACAACGGAGCGTTCCTGCAAATCACTGGAGAGAACGATGTCGATATCGCAATCCCAGGGCAGAGCTTTTCATTTCATACCTTATTGATGGCACAAGCGCTCGGCGACGGCGAGGCGTTAGCGGACCGTAATTTTCCAGTTCTGCGAATTCATCTGAAAGAGCGCAAAGCAGGAATTCGTAGAATCATTGACGAGATGAAGAAGCTCTAAGAGAAGCGACGTTCACTCATCCCCGCGAAGTTTGGCAAGCGCATCTTCGAGGATCTTTACCGCTTCGGCTTGAGTGCGACGTTCTTTAACATAAGCTAAGTGAGTCTTGTAGGGCTCGTTCTTAATCGGGGTTGGAGGATTATCTTTATCCAAGCCAGCGGGGTATCCACATCGTGGGCAGTCCCATTCACCTGGAATCGTTACAGTTCCATCCTCGGCAAAAGAAGGACGCGTCTCATGTCCATTTGCACACCAATAGGAGACCCAGAAGCGACCAATGGCTTCACCACGTTCAGCTTCTCCCATTGGGCCCGCACCAACACGGCTACCTCGAATTGCACTTCCAGCCATCAACTACTCCTTATTTTCCTTATTTTAGGTAAAGGCCTAAGGCCACCACGCCGGCAAACCATAACCCGCCTACGACGATAGTGATCCGATCCAAATTCTTTTCAACGACCGAAGATCCGCCGTAATTCGAGGATATGCCTCCACCGAAAAGGTCTGAGAGCCCACTGCCTTTGCCTTTGTGAAGCAAAACGAGCAAAATCATCAGAATACTGGTGATGACCAGAAGAATTGATAAAGCTAAAACCACAGTGAGGCTCCTTTTATTTTCTAGGCGTAAGGATAGCGTGCCGACGTGCAGAATCGACCCAAAAGGGCGCCCTACGAGGCGGTTGACCTATAAAACTTCGCGATCCGGGCAAATTCTTCTGGATCAAGACTCGCGCCTCCGACCAAAACCCCATCGACATCAGCTTCATTCATTATCTCAATAATATTGGCCGATTTAACCGATCCGCCATAAAGGATCCGAGCCCCTGCGGCAATCTCCTCACTTCCGATTTCGGCAAGCGAACGGCGAATCGCGAGACATACCTCCTGAGCGTCCGCAGCCGTAGCGGTCTTTCCGGTTCCGATTGCCCATACAGGTTCATAGGCAAGAACAACTTTTTTCAGATCTGGCTTATGTAATCCTTTGAGCGACCCCTTGAGCTGTGCGATAACGAATTCAACGTGTTTTCCGGATTCACGCACGCTTAGCTCTTCGCCAACGCAAATAATTGGCACGATCTCGTTTGCAAGGGCTGCTTTTGCCTTAGCGGCCACGGTCGCATCGTCCTCTTGGTGAATTTGGCGTCGTTCAGAGTGACCTACCAAAACGTAGGAGCAACCGAGTTTATGTAACATCGATCCAGAGATATCACCCGTGAATGCCCCTGACTGGGAAGGAGAGAGATCTTGTGCTCCGTATGTCAGACGAAGGCGGTCGCCATCCACCAAGGTCTGGACTGATCGAATATCTGTAAATGGTGGAAAGACGGCTATATCAACAGCGTCAAAATCCTTTTCATCAAGTGAATAGGAGAGTTTTTGAGCAACGGCGATAGCTTCAAGATGATTGAGGTTCATCTTCCAGTTGCCCGCAATCAGTGGCTTACGCATCCTCTAAAACCTCTATTCCTGGTAATTCTTTTCCTTCTAGATATTCAAGCGATGCTCCACCGCCAGTTGAAATATATCCAAACTGCGAATCAGAAAAGCCTAAGGCTCGAACCGCGGCCGCTGAATCTCCACCACCGACTACCGAAATACCTACGACCTTTGTCAGACTCGTTGCAACTACCTCGGTGCCGTGAGCAAAATTAGGGAATTCAAATACGCCCATAGGACCATTCCAAAATACTGTATGACATTTATCGATCGCTGATGCAAAAGCATTAGCTGTCTCTGGGCCGATATCCAACCCAATTTGATCATGGGGAATCGCGCTAGCCGCAACTATCGTTGGCGGCGCATCGATAGAAAAGCTCGGTGCGACGACTATATCTGTCGGCAAGAGAATCTGGACTCCTAATTTCTCTGCCTTCTGAAGTATCTTTTTTACTTCGTCAATCAGCTCTGGCTCAACCAATGACTTACCGATCTCCATCCCTTGTGCTGCCAGAAAGGTAAAGAGCATTCCGCCACCGATAGCAAGGAGATCAACTTTTTCCAAGAGATTTTTGATGACGCCGATTTTGTCTGAGACTTTTGCTCCACCTAAGACAACGCCATAAGGGCGCTCCGGATTTTCGGTCAATTTCTTTAACACGTCAATCTCGGCAGCGACGAGGAAGCCAGCGACATGAGGTAACTGCTTCGCCAACTCATAAACCGAAGCATGTTTTCTATGAACAGCACCAAAGCCATCGCTCACAAAGAGATCCATGCCTTCTGCCAATTTCAGCGCGAAGGAGCTCCTCTCATCAGGATCCTTGGAAGTTTCCGCGGCTTCATAACGAATATTCTCTAGTAGTAATACATGTCCTGGCTGTAGCGCCGCCTTCTTTGCATCTGTCTCCGGGCTCACTATTTCCGAGGCAAAATTTACTGGTATTTCCAATAGATCACTCAGGCGGTGGGCAACAGGAGCGAGGCTCATCTCCGGTACCCGCTCTCCTTTTGGGCGACCTAGGTGCGCAACGATGACAACGCTTGCACCGCGATCGAGGAGATATTTGATGGTCGGTAGCGAAGCCCTTATTCGGCCATCGTCTTTGATGATTCCATCTTTGATGGGGACGTTAAGGTCGCATCGAAGAAGAACTTTTTTTCCAAATACGTCACCGGCTGATTGCAATGTAGCCAAAGTCATTAGAGCGACTGGCCCACAAAATCAACCAGATCAACAAGGCGATTTGAGTAGCCCCATTCATTGTCATACCAACCAAGCACCTTAACCGTGGATCCAATAGTCTTCGTGAGTTGGGCGTCAAAAATACATGAATGTGGATCCGTCACAATATCTGCAGAGACAATTGGATCTTCGGTGTACTCCAAAATTCCCTTGAGCGGACCTTCTGCTGCTTTCTTCATCGCTGCATTGATCTCGACGGCGCTTACTTCACGCGCCAGTTCAACTGTTAAATCTGTCGCTGAACCGGTTGGGACTGGTACCCGCAATGCATACCCATCAAGTTTGCCCTTGAGGTTAGGCAGTACAAGACTGATCGCCTTCGCAGCTCCGGTTGAGGTTGGAATTATTGAAAGCGCGCCAGCACGAGCACGTCGCAAATCTTTGTGCGGTTGATCATGAAGCGCTTGATCGTTGGTATAGGCGTGCACAGTCGTCATCAAACCACGAAGAATCCCGAACTCTTCATCCAAGACTTTTGCCATAGGTGCTAGGCAGTTCGTGGTGCACGATGCGTTCGAAATAATGTTGTGATTAACGGGATCATAATTTTCATGATTAACGCCCATAACAATCGTGATATCTTCGTCCGAAGCAGGAGCAGAGATAATAACTTTCTTCGCGCCAGCGGCGATATGCTTTGCGGCATCTGAACCTTTAGTAAAGAAGCCAGTTGATTCAATAACTATATCCGTCTGTAGATCGCCCCAAGGCAGATTAGCAGGATCGCGCTCCGCAAAAACTTTGATGGTATGACCATCAACGGTAATCGAATCGTCGGTGTAAGAGACTGGAAGTCCGAGGCGACCAAGGATGGAATCGTATTTAAGCAAATGTGCCAACGTGGCATTATCAGTCAGATCATTAATTCCAACTATTTCAAATTCTGCACCAGAGGTGAGAGCCGCACGAAAAAAGTTACGACCAATACGGCCAAAGCCATTAATTCCAACACGAATCACGAGAAACCCACCTTCTGAATACGATTAAATAATTAGACGAGAAGCACAAGGTCACCTCTTTGTGACGACCTGATCCTAGCAGTTTTGCTAGCGGGGAAATTCAAGAGTTGGTAAAAATCAAATATTCACTCAATCAAACCGAGCTATTCACCTAGCAAATCGGGAGTAAGCCCTGATTCTGTATCTGGAATTCCTAGGTCATGCGCTCGTTTGTCCGCCATGGCTAACAACCGGCGGATTCTGCCGGCAATTGCATCCTTTGTCATGGGCGGGGTTGCTAACGAACCTAATTCTTCCAAGCTCGCCTGCCCATGGTTAATCCGTAATTCTCCAGCCTCTTTGAGGTGGTCAGGAATCTCGGTTCCCAAAATTTCTAGGGCACGAGCAACACGAGCTGAGGCAGCGACGGCGGCCCTTGCGGATCTACGCAAATTTGCATCATCGAAATTCGCCAGCCGATTGGCGGTTGCGCGAACCTCTCGACGCATGCGACGTTCTTCCCAAGCTAATACGCTTTCATGCGCCCCAAGACGGGTCAGCAAGGCGCCGATCGCATCTCCATCTCTGATAACGACTCGGTCAACAGAACGAACCTCTCGTGCTTTTGCATTGATTCCCAACCTGCGGGCGGCGCCGACGAGAGCGAGGGCTGCCTCTGGTCCAGGACAGGTAATTTCTAGGGCAGAAGAACGACCTGGTTCAGTCAAGGAGCCATGTGCGAGAAAAGCACCTCGCCAAGCCGCTTCAGCATCGCAGATTCCGGCAGAAACAACTTGCGGTGGTAATCCTCGAATAGGGCGAGCATCTGAGTCTACGAGACCAGTTTGGCGGGCAAGGGCGTCGCCTTCGGCGGTGACTCGTACAACGTATCTACTCCCCTTTCGCAATCCACTGGGAGCCAAAACTGACAACTCACTGTCGTGACCATAAATCTCTGAAATATCTTTACGAAGCCTGCGCGCCGATTGGGCGGTATCGAGTTCTACCTCAATGACGATTTTTCCAGCAGAGATATGCAGACCACCCGCAAATCGTAAGAGTGCGGAAACTTCTGCCTTCCGGCAACAAGGTTTAGAAATACTGAGACGACTGAGCTCGTCTTTAACAGATGCCGTCATTGCCACGCGACTATCTAAGCAGGATTGGCTTCATAATGTGTAAAAAAACCGAGCGCAATTTTTCAACATCGTGTTGGTGACCCACAGAATCTTGAGAAACAGGTGCGATTATCAGCTCTGCCCCCAAACCCTCAACCAATCGTTGAAGCCGCGGGAGTTCATCGGTGGCCGAAGGATCTGCTACAGCATAGTCAATTTTTAGCTCGGGTAGATGGCGCAAAACGAATTCCAGGTGATCGGGTACTGAGTGCCCAGCGAACTCCTTTTTTGAGCTCGGTTCTGGCAAATTAAAAATCATGATTCGCTTGCCATGAGATTCCATCAATGCCTCTGCCTGTTCAGTGAGAAGCAGATGCGGCATGACGCTTGAAAACCAGCTTCCCGGCCCAAAAGTAATCCAGTCTGCATCTTTGATTGCAGTTAAAGCTTGCGGACAAGCTCTTGGATTTTCGGGAATGAGACGCAACGATTCAATCTTTCCTTTTGCCGTAGCAACTTGTACCTGGCCAGTGACAACTTTTTTGCCAGCAGAAGTCGTGAAAGTTCCTTCGATATCGAGGGGTTCAAGCGACATAGGCAGTACTTCACCAATAATTCGAAGCAGGCTACCGACTCGCTTGATTCCTTCTATTGGATCATGGTCAGACTCCCAAAGAGCCATCAGTAGTAAATTGCCCACGGCATGTCCGCTCAACTCCCCCTCACCAGAGAATCTGTGTTGCATCACCTCTGCCCACGTTCTTCCCCAGTCATCATCTCCGCAGAGGGCCGAGAGCGCCATTCGCAAATCTCCCGGCGGTAATGAACCAAACTCATTACGCAGTCTGCCGCTAGAACCACCATTGTCAGCGACCGTAACTACCGCTGTAATTCGCTCAGTTAATCCTCGCATCGCTCTCAGCGTCACCGCTAAGCCATGGCCGCCGCCCAAGCTCACAACCGTTGGAGCGCGTTCTGGATCCTGTTCTGGATCCTGTCCCGGAATAGCAGGCATAGAATGAGCAGAATCTGCTTTTGTTGCTGTCGAGTTAACCATCTTTGCAGATTAAAGCTCTCTACCAAGATCACGATGCACTGATTGCGCTTCGATTTTTTTCTCTCCAACCGCACCCGATCGATTAAGGCGCGTTGTTAATTCTTCGGCAATCGCAACGCTTCGATGTTTTCCACCCGTACAGCCAATCGCCAATGTGAGGTATTTTCGACCTTCCTGGAAAAAGCCCTCGGCCATCGTTTCAAAAAGCGATTGATATTTATTCAAGAAATCTTGGACGTTTTCGCTCTCCAATACTTTTTGAGAAACCGCAGCATCTAGTCCGTTGAGCGGTCGCAACTCAGGAATCCAATGAGGATTAGCAATAAATCGGCAATCCATCACCAAATCTGCATCGACAGGAATTCCATATTTGTAGCCAAAGGAGAGAATATTCACCCGAAGATCGGAGGTTGATTCATTTGCGAATAGTTCAACAATTTTCTTCTCTAATTGATGAATGTTGAGAGAGGATGTGTCGATGAGAATATCCGCTAGCGCTCGTACTTCGCTCAATCTATCGCGCTCCAAGGAGATACCGTCGAGGATCCGCTTATTCTCCTGCAGCGGATGTGGTCTGCGAGTAGATTCAAATCTACGAACGAGTGCTTCATCTGATGCGTCGACAAAGAGAACTTGATGCGAGATTCCGTGGGCGTAGATCTCATCAAGTCCGCTCCTCAGATTCCCGAAAAATTGCCCACCTCTGACATCGATGACAACCGCAATTTTATGTGTGGATGGTTCTGTCAAATCACAAAGGTCTACAAGCAATGATGGCGGCAAGTTATCGACTACATACCAACCCAAATCTTCCAATGTATGTGCAACCGTCGATCGACCCGCACCACTCATGCCAGTGATAACAACAACTTCACTCCGCTTGCCGCCCATGTCGCAAGTCTAACCGCCCAATTCTCCGGTTCCCAGATTTACTGATAATTGATCTATGTCACCTTTTTGATCGGGCAATGATTCGACGATTACTCGTGCAATTTTTTCTCCGATTCCCGGGACCGCCGCAAGCTCTTCTAAGCTCGCTTTTCTTATGGCACTCACCGAACCGAACTTTGATAAAAGCGCCTTACGCCTAACCTCCCCCAACAACGGGATCTCATCCAACAGTGATTCCAACATCATGGCAGACCGCTTTGATCGATGGAAGTTAATGGCAAATCGATGAGCTTCGTCTCGAACGCGCTGCAAGAGATAGAGCGCTTCGCTGTGGCGAGGAAAAATTATGGGGTCTTTATTCTCCGGTAACCAGACTTCTTCTAGCCGTTTAGCAAGACCCACCAGAGGAATCCTTTCAAGTCCCAGTTCAAGCAGAGCTCGATAAGCGGCCGTGACCTGCGGAACGCCACCATCAACAACGATCAACGAAGGCGGATAAGCAAATTTTGGTCTGGAGCCTCCTTGCATTTTGACTTCTTGAGGGTCAATGTCGCGCTCCGCTAGATAACGTTTCATTCGACGAGTAATGACATGGTGCATCGCTCGCGTATCATCAAATACGTGGTCGTCATCGATGGCAAAACGACGATACTCGGATTTCTTTGGTGCACCGTCTTCAAAAACGACCATTGAAGCCACCATATGTTTTCCCTGAATATTAGAAATATCAAAGCACTCAATCCGGAGAGGGACGCTGGCAAGACCTAGCTCTACTTGCAACTCTTCCAGCGCCTTTCCGGTGACGGCAGCGTCGTTAGAGCGTTTGCTGAGATACTGAATTAGCGCTTGATGTGCATTTCGTTGGACGGTGCGCATCATCTCGGATTTATCGCCACGGACCGGTACCCCAATGTGGACCTTATGAGGTGCAACCGATGAGAGCCATTGCTCGAGCGATTGAATGTCTTTAGGTTCGCGATCGACCAAGACTTCAGCAGGAATAGCAGTCTCTGAATAGATCTTTGCTAAGACCGCTTCGATCAAATCTTCCTCTTCAAGCACATCCGATAAATCTATTATCCAAGCACGAGATGCGATGATCCGCCCTGACCGAATAGAAAAGAGCGAGGCAGCCGCATGAGTAATTTCGATATGAACACCGATTAGATCCGCTGAAAAATTATTATTGAGCGAAAGTTCCGTAAATTCCGTTGTCTTCCCCAGGGCGACTAGCTGATCTCGCAATTTTGCTGCCAATTCGAACTCTTCTGCCTTTGAGGCTCGCTCCATATCTTCCTTGATTGATTCCGCAATATCGTCAGGATTTCGGTCCAAATAGGTAATGAGATTTCGAGCGAGCGTGCCATGCTCCTCCTGACTAATCCAGTCGACACAAGGTGCGGAACATTTACCAATATCCCCCAGCAAACATTGACGCTTCGTTGCCCTGGCTCGTTGAAAGTTTGAATGATTACAGGCCCTTATTGGAAAAATCTTTTGCAACACATCTACGGTTCCGCGAAGCGCCCAGGTGTTTGTGAACGGTCCGAAGTAACGATCCCCTTTTACATGTTTCTGCCGCGATACAAAGAGCCTTGGGTATTCCTCTGAAAGAGATACCGCTAAATATGGATAGGTCTTGTCATCTTTGAACTGCACATTGAATTGCGGATTTTCGGATTTGATCCAGGTGAATTCCAGCGCCAATGCTTCGATCTCGCTACCAACAATCGTCCAATCCACTCGAACGGCGGTATGCACCATCCGGAAAGTTTTTGTCGCCAATTGGGTTCCAAAATATGAATTGAGACGATTCTTCAAATTTTTTGCCTTGCCCACATAGATGACGCGATCGTTCTTATCAAAGAATCGATAAACACCCGGATCTGTAGGAATGTTTCTCGGGCGGTAGGACTGCGGATCAGAGAGTTCGGAATTTCCAGATCGCGCCACGACTATGTAAGGACTTCCGCCAAGAATTTTCCGGTAAAACTGGCTGAATTTTTCGCTACGAGTTCAGGGGTTCCTTCTGCGATGACTTTGCCACCACCCGCTCCACCCTCTGGTCCCATATCGATAATCCAGTCTGCGGATTTGATCACATCCAAATTATGTTCGATAACAATCACAGTATTTCCGGAATCCACTAACCGATTAAGCACGATGAGTAATTTGCGCACATCTTCAAAGTGAAGCCCCGTGGTGGGTTCATCGAGAACATAAATAGTTCGACCAGTGGATCGTCGTTGTAGCTCAGTTGCCAGCTTTACTCGTTGAGCTTCGCCACCTGAAAGCGTCGGTGCAGATTGTCCAAGCCGAACATAGCCAAGACCGACATCGTTGAGAGTTGTCAGATAGCGAGCGATGGCTGGAACGGATTCAAAGAAACCAGAGGCCTCTTCGATTGGCATGTTCAATACTTCGGCAATTGTCTTACCTTTGTAGTGGACCTCTAAGGTCTCGCGGTTATACCTAGCACCATGACAAATTTCGCAGGGTACATAAACATCGGGCAAAAAGTTCATCTCAATCGTGATAGTTCCATCACCAGAGCAGTTTTCGCATCGCCCACCTTTAACATTGAATGAAAATCTACCTTGTTGATATCCCCGGATTTTTGCTTCGGCTGTCTCGGCAAAGAGGGCTCGAATCTTGTCAAAGACTCCGGTATAGGTTGCAGGATTTGATCGAGGTGTTCGTCCGATCGGTGATTGATCAACATGGACAACTTTGTCGAGTTGATCTACGCCAGAGACGGTTCTATGTCGACCAGGAACGATTCGTGCGCCATTCAATTTGTTAGCAAGGACAGAATAAAGAATGTCATTAACCAAAGTCGATTTCCCTGAACCACTCACCCCGGTAACGGCGACAAAGAGTGAGAGCGGGAAAGAGACGTCAATCCCTTTCAAGTTATTCTCTTTCGCCTCTTTAATGACGAGTGCGCGTTTTGGATCGCGTTTACGGCGTTCTGTCGGAATTTCGATCCGGCGACGACCAGATAAGTAATCTCCTGTGACCGAACCGTCCGCACTCAGTAACGCCTGATAGTCGCCAGAAGATACGACATAACCACCATGCTCGCCTGCACCTGGACCAATATCGACGATCCAATCGGCCACTCGAATTGTGTCCTCATCGTGCTCTAC
>Ga0136644_10000317_pt1 | contig 38289 bp, 20 predicted proteins | sample C_130820_EF_Meta_FD_94780 | JGI IMG/M metagenome (GOLD analysis project Ga0136644, IMG submission 94780) | Freshwater microbial communities from Lake Croche, Canada to study carbon cycling - C_130820_EF_MetaG (v2) (version 2) | ecosystem: Environmental > Aquatic > Freshwater > Lake | place...
AAAAAATTTTGATATTCGTTCATTAAATCTTCATAGGTAGCAGTCGGCTGTGTGGTTAATCTTGGGTGACCATGTTTATCTTTGCCATCACCATCATTTGCATTTTGACTAAATTCGTTGGGTGCAAACGGCAGTTGCTTTTGAGGATCCGCTGGAACATTATCCACGCCAGGAATACCATGATCATGATCCATGCTTTCATCTGCTGCTTCATCGCTCATGTGATTCATTCTATCCAACATTGTTCGCATGCTATCAGCGTCTTGGTCATTTCTGCTCATGCCAGGCTCTGTTGTCAGCACTGTGGGCGGTGATTCCGTACCCAGGTGTTCATCCCCAACTGCATGTACGCCAGCCAATTGCATGATTGCATTCAACATATCGCCCAGTTCTTCACCATTAGCAGCAGTAATATTAAGTGTTGCAGGAGTCTTCGGAGATTGCATATCTCCCATTGGTTCGCATTCTTCAATTTTGTTTTCTTTAACAATATTAGGATTTTTTTCGTCTAATTCTGCTAATCTTTTTAATACATCAATCATTTGCATAGTTATGCTCCGTTTAGTGCTTTGACCACATACGTTCCTTGATCCTTAGCGATAGGACTTTGATTATTATATGGAGTATCTACATTATAAGTTGCAGGCCCTTCTGTAGGAATTTCTTCGCCTCTTGCTTTACGTTGTAATTTTAAAATATCGTTGAGTTCCTTAACAAACCCACTATTATACTTGTCGCCATAATAATCTTCAAATTTGGGGTTACCAGCTTCTTTATATTCAGGGTCATGTAATAGGGCGCCTTTTCTTGGCTCAATTTCCATTTGATACTCTTCGCTAGCCTCGCCAGGACGACGCACTACCAATCTTTGACGACTGACTTCCAAACCAGTGCAGAGATATTCTGTAAGTTCTTGTTGTGTTGTGGGATAGTCAACTACCACTTCAAAAATATGAACTTCGCAGTTGTGTATTTGTGGAAAGTCCAAGGGCAATTCCTGTATGGGAGTAACTGTAATTTTTTTAAATGCATCCACTTGATATCGTTCCAGCATGCTTTTGAGTTTGGACTCTTGATCAGTGGAAAAATCACCTGCCACTTTGACACGGAACATGTGTTTTTTTGTGGCAATGCTTTCAGATAGGTAGTCGTGGAAATTTTTCATAGTGTATTTATTTATTCAAATTCTTAAGTTTTTCTAGTATACTGTTGCGATCTGTCAATATATAGCCCTGGCCCTCTATGGGGTCATCTTCAGTATTTTTTCCGCCTTTTTTGTCAATGGCCAATTTTTTCAACTGTAGATCCACCATTTTTAATTTTTTATCTATTTTATTGGATTTGGCCTGTATGGCTGCATTCATCATTTGTGCAGCCACTTCAAACATTTTGGTACCATATCTAGGATCCACGTTCATGCCCAAGTCCATGAGATCATCATAGGCCTGTTCGGCTTTGTTGGCCAAAGCATCCAATTCAGAGTCTGCCATGTCTCCCAATCCCCTGACCCGGGGCAGTGCTGAAGCAATTTTATCAAATTCTTCCAGCTGGTCTTCAAGATTGAATTCAGCCACAGCAAGCACGTTGGTGGGAGGAGCAATGGGTGGTTCCTTGGATGGAGGTAGGTCAAACACTTCTTCTAATCGTTTTGTCATAATTTTACTTATCGTTTTTTCTTGCCCATATTTGCAAAAATATCCAACTCATTGAGCACACGGAATTTCATGCCACGCTGTTTGCAAAATTCACCAGCAGCCTGCCATTTGGCCATGTTTTTGACATACTGTGCTTGATTGTAGGGGTTTTTACCCACACGTTCCAATATCATTTGATTTGAGGGTTTGATTTCAATCACTTCCACATGAAACTTTTGATTTCGATCCAAATATTTGATTAAAAAATCTGGCACATACACAGTTTGTTTGCCAGTCAACGGATCCTTGTAAGGTATTTTTATTGGTTCACTTGCCCATGATTCTATTGCATCATTATTATCGCAAAACATGCAGAATGCAGTTTCCCAACTGCTACGACAATAGGGAGTGTTTGATCCTGCGTATTTTTGCGGATTTTTTGGAGTATACGGACCTTGCGCAAATTTTAAACTCATGCCAGTATATTACGTTGAATCAAGGAATTGGGAGTGGGTTTGGATCCAATACCAAGAAAACTGGATTTGAATCTATTGTAATTCAAAATCTGCGTGACCAGTTCAGTCAGCTGTGCGCCGTTGAACTTTGACAGCCCGTCCAAAGCTACAATGGGATTGATGTTGTCCTGTAAAGCTTGCCGTATGATTACAACACTGATTGATTCTGCTGCCACTGGGTCAAATCCCTTGGATGCAAAAAATCCTTTGACAGTGTTAAAGGTACCAGGGCTCAGTTGCAGTGGAAATTGATACTGATTGCTGAAATTCTGTGCAGTGCTGTCCACAGTGCCCTGATTGGGTTTGGGTATTGATGGTAAATTGCTGAGATAATTGCTGTTGATGATCATGAAAAACCGCCAGTGCCAAAAGTGGTAGTTTGAACGGTACTGGATGAAACCACAGTGTCACCTTGTCTAGGACCTTGTGAACCAGGTTTGGTCAAACTGATCTGAGTGGCGCTGATTTGCCCCACCACGTTGCCCACTATTAAATTTTTGATGTTGAAACCATACACATTCCATGCTTGCCTTGGCTGCTGTACCAAAAGTTTGAGTTTGTTTACTGTGCTCAAAACCTCCCCCAGTGAAATGCTGTTTTTCTTTTGTTGTCTATAGTAATCAAAATTGGGTCTAGATATTTCATATCTATTACCAATATAATCCTCTTCCAATATTTCTTTGCTTGGCACTTTGGCATTTGGCAGCGGTGATGCAGTATTATCATACACTGAATTGTCACCAAACAAAGTTGCTTCCTGTTGTCCTGCACTGGCAAATCCGCCATCTTCATTGGTTTCTATTACACCTGACTCGTAAACAACATCTTCATAAACCACTGACATTTTGTTGATCATGGTCTTGGTGCCTTCGCTCTGCGACAATTGATCATGTTCCCATGTGCTGATCAAAGGATTGACCAAAGTGATTTTGGTAAAGTCATTCTGTGTGGGACTGCCACTTCTATGCAATAAAAATATATCAATGCTGTCCAAAAAATATGGCTGACCGCTGCCACTAGAATCAATGGCAGTTTCCAAACCATAGCTGTAATCATATGTGCCATATTTGGTGTCCGAATATGCTGTTGATAGCCTTATTTTTGATCTACGTTCGCCGTACCTACTGTCTGCATAGTAATATTTGTAGTAATTTTCCCAAAATCCGTTGGTAGCGCCACCACGATCATCATGAAATTCCACCGTGACTGGCTCGTAGTTCAATTTGGTCTGCACATTGGTTTTTCTATTGTATTGATTCAGGACTTCTGTGCTGATTTTGAACTTGGGCAAAGTTATTTTATTGGCCAGCAGGGCAGTGAATCTAGGATCCCAACTGTTTGTGATTAAATTTTTGATATTGGCATTGACATTGAATTTGACAAAATACATGTAGGCCATTTTGGGCACATTTTTGTAATTGTCGCTGAGGTACAGTTGCTTGGCATGCTGAAATCCCGTAAAGACAACATTGCCTGTAGAATCAACAAAATTATCACGTAAGATGGTCATACGATTATTTATTCAATAAAAAAGCCCAGATTTTATCTGGGCTCGAGTTGGGCTTGAAATTTAAACTGCGGATCTTGCTTGTCCACGGATCACGGGCTGTGATGCAGGCAATAGGTTGCCGTCTACTGCGGTTTGATAAGCATTATCGAAACAAATTGCTAAATCAATTTCCATCGCATCGCTTTTGGCATAGTCATTGCCGCTATATGTGGCTTTTTTGATCCAACAGCCTTGCAGTTGGAACACCTCCAACACCGTGGGAGTGAATTGACCATTGCCGCCGTCTAACAGCTCAATGCCCATAAAGAACTTATAGTCCTGTCCACTGAACGCACTGCTTTGATTGTAAAAATCAAACTGCTTCTGCATCTGCTGTCCCACGAGATTGGTCACATTGTTGTTGACATCATCTCGCAGTTTGAGTGTGATGTCTCCAAATTTGGCTTTCCCAGCCAGTTTAACTCTGCTGTTGTATACATCCAATGTAACTTCATCAAATTCTGGTGCGGGCCTATCCACAGTCATCACCTGTTTGGTCAATTCTGTTGCAGGATTTCCAAATGTTCCAAAACCTGTCAGCGTGACTCTGAATCGATATCCCAACTTTGGCATCAAGAGCCCTTGGTTGGTCGCGCTTTGATTGACAGAAAGTGGAACTGTGAAATTATTTAAACTTGATGTTGCCATTTATTACTCCTTGTTCTTTTTATGTTTTATCCCACTGCGCTGGAAGGGCTGCCCTGTGAAGTGGCTCCGTAATTGCCCTTGCCTATGGCTCCAGTGCTCAACAGTCTCAACGGTATGTAGATAAATTCCACTGCCTTGACTGGTTCAATGGCTATGTCCACCCACAATTGATTTTGATCAATTCTTGTAGGCGTGTTATTGGATGTGTCACAAACCACCACGTAATCGTACAATCCGCGTTGTGCCACCAGTTCCTGCATCAAACCCTCAATCACTCGTTTGATTTCATTGCGTGTTTGAGTGTCATTGGGCTCAAACAAAAATGGTTTGGACAGTGTGCTCAATTGACGTCTAATGTAATTTACCAATCGAGCCACATTGACTCTGTTTAGTGCCGTTGAGTTGGCTGCTCGAGTGTACTGTCCCATCACAGTGATACCAGACCCTGGCAGTGTGGCAATGGGATTGATTTGCACTGTGCTTTGGCTCAAGACATCTCTCAGCCCTTGATACAAACTTACAGGTTTAAATTCACCTGTGATGCTATCTATATAGCCCACTGAATTGGCATTATTAACCAACCCTCTGTTGGTGCCAGCTGGTGCAAACCATGGATAGCCCACATTGTCATTGTTCACAACCACTCTCAGCATCATGTGACTGGACGGAACCACTACGTTGCGTCCGTAGTTGTCATTGGTGTATCCGCTGGGGTAATACACTGCTAGGTAAGGATCATGCGTGATAAGACCTTGCTCGCCGTCACTGACTGCACCCGTACCCTTTCCGTAGTTTTGCAAACTGGTGCCAGTGGGCTCCAAACGCATGGGTGTGTCACCAATCACAAATGCTGTTTGTCCAATGTCTTGATTTAGACTTACCATGTCTGGTATCAGCTCAGTGTATCCTGGGGTCAGTATCAAACTGTAGTTCAAGGTATCAGTGTCTCTAACAGAATTGTTAGTGCTCACTGAACTTTTAAGAGCCACGGTCACCATGCTTCTTTGTGCCAATCTACCAAAATTGGCCACTTTGTGATCATTCATGCCGCTCACTGTGACCCAACGATCAGGAGCATATGTTAATTGACTTTCGTTGCCGTTGTTGGGATTAGTGCCATTGATATTGACATGGTTGACCATGTACTGTTTGATCACGTTGCCACTTCTACGTGTGTTCCACAATTTGGATCCTTTGGGATATAATCTTGCATCAGGAGCGTCTGCATCTAGATATGTGCTGACCAACAAGTCTGTGATGGGAGTGATGTATTCCATATCATCTGTGCCGTTATCGCTCCAACGAGCATCACCAAATACCCAACCATTGGGACTCACGTGATCAGTTACATCCTGTTTGATCCAAGTTTTTGAGGTTAGATTGTACATGTAAATTTCTTGACCATACATGTCAGGTTCGCCAGCATCTACCCATAGGTCGCCATTAACTAGAGGAGTGCCATCGCTTTGAACAGTGGGCTGACTGGCACTAACTATAGGTCCTGCTGGATCTGTATTGGGGTATGCTCCGGCTGTTCTATATCCTACCCAAGCAGACCCGTTGTTCCACAATATGTCAATGTCATGCGTTCTTGTGTCAAACCATAAGGCGCCGTCAGCAGGGTAGCTGTTGGGTGCATGGATTTGACTGATATAGGTCAGTGGTGCCCAATTACTGGCCTGATACGTAGTTACCCCGTTAGTGAGAATGTCTGAGCTGGATGCAATGTAAAGATTGGCAATGTTGCCGTTAGACACATTAGTGTCTGTAATACCCAGTTTGGCCAATGGGCCATTGCCATTGCCTGGCTGACCATCAGCCAGTTCTATTTCACCACCAAGAGCATGACTAAATGTCAATGTACCATTGACAAAGCTGGCCGACACTTGCGTGAGGTTAGTGTTGGTATTGATTGCTGCTGCTACATTTTGTGCCAAAGGTACTGTGTTGGATCCAGGTACACTGATCAACTGTGTGCTACCCCATTGGCCTGTTCTCAAAGTTTCTTTGACATAGAAATTCAATGTGGCTGCATTGTAAACAGTACTGGAACTCACTGCAAATGTGGTTGGACCAGTATGCTCGCGAGTCAGTATGAAGAAATCTGCATTGTTGACCCCGTTGTAGTCATAGAGCACAACAACAGAATTTTGTTTGATGTTTAAGCCGCCCTTGGGATCCAAACCTGCAATTGCTTCCTGTCTGCTGCCATACTGAGGAGTATTGACCAAAGTCCACTGAGCAGTATCACTGTTGTAGTATTTTAAATTCCAACTGGCTCCAATGTTTATGGGGGTGTCACAGATCCAAACACTGCCTGTGGCAGTGTTGGCATTGAATGCAGGATAGTTGAAATGCTCACTGATCTGCAGAGCTTTGCCGCCGTCAAACCCTTGACTCACTGGTACCCACCCGTTGTTAGCTGATTTGTAGTACAACTGTGATTGAAGGCCATACAAGTCAGTGGGACCATTTGGCAAGTACATGGCATAATCGCCAACTTTGCCGTAAGTGGCCAACGGTTCACCATTAGAATAGTTTTGCAAATTGGAATTGTCAATAATAGTGACTGGAGTGTTGACCAATGCACCTTCGCCGTTGTTGAGTGCAGCGTCCCAAACATTGATACCAAATTGTGTTTTACTAGTTGTGTCCAACCAAAATTGTCCGGCAAGCGGTGTACCATGCGGTATAGTTGATGATCCTTTGAGCTCAGTCAAGTTGATGTTGGCTCGCACTATGTAGGCTCTGCTGGTTATTCCCAAAACACTGTAGGCAGCTTGCAGTCCATACTCGCTGATCTCACTGCCATTGATGGCGTTTTTTCCGGAGTCAACATCAAAATATGGAGTACCAAATGTATCCACCAAATCCCTCTGACTGGTTATTGAATACACTGTGCCTGCTGTGCCTGCTGTGGTGCCTTTAGCAGTGCCAGTTTGACTGGCATTTTGCTTATCTTGCCCAGTCGCTACAAAGATTAGAGGTATAGTACCTAAACCTGGTGGTGTATAGAAACTTTGATCTATTACACTTACATTTACACCTGGCGATTGTATTGTTGTTGCCATCTTTCAAACTCCTTAGTGGATTACTTTGTTTTATTTAGCGGGAATTTAAAAAAATAGCAGTAAATAACAGTGCCAAAAGGCGCTAAAAAGGGCGGTGATGAGAAAATTATGCAAAACCTGTGGTACCAATCCCGTGGCCGTAAACTATTACAAAGGTGACCAAGTTTATTATAGACGCCAATGCGATCACTGTGCCAAAGGCAGGAAAAACTTTAGGCCCTTATGGGCATTGTCTGGATACCAAAAGAAAAACAATTGCGAAAAATGCAACTACACATCAATGTATCAAGAACAGTTCAATGTGTTTTACATTGACGGCAATCTAAACAACAACAGATTGACCAACCTAAAAACCATATGTGCTAACTGTCAAAGAACATTACATAGAGAAGGGGTCAAATGGCGACAAGGAGATTTGACCCCAGATTTTTAAATGCAGATCATTTCAAAACATTTTCAAGTTGAAAAAACAAATAGTCTATGGTGCTGTCATTGGTTATGACATGATCAATGTCTACACCAACCCAAGCTGTTTCACTAGCGTGTATGCCTAATTTTTCCAATTTGGCCCTACTCAAAGCCCATGAAATATTTCCTTGTTCGCCTTGGTTGGCACTGACGGCATCATTGTACCATTCGGGTTCAGGACCCCTTTTTATGCGTATCACCATGCCCCCCACATTGTGAATGGCCTGAATTTCGTTGGGAAATCTAACGTCACTGATCACAATGTTGTCTTGGGTTTTTCTAATCTTGTTTTCCAAACTGGCTATCCATATGTTGTCATGGAAATATTGACGCAGTACATCTGTACCCCAATATTGCAACACCCATCTTGGCGTGAGGTTGTGTATGTCCAACCTTTGGCTCCACCAGGGATCCACCTGCTCCCGCCATTTCCTAGACTCAACTGTTCTGCCATCTAACAGTATGCGATCCCAACCAAACACACATGACACTGCATCTTTGAGAGAGGAAGCAAAACTGTCTCTTCTAAATCCGTGATAATTGCAAAGATAATCAGCTGCTGTATCCTTGCCTGCTGAGATAAAACCACAAAATCCTATTACTTTGGCCATATAACATCCTTTAGATATTACATTCTATAAAATTTTATAGGTAAAGTCAATGAAATTGATTTAATTATCCAGTGACCCAGGTCAACGGTGTGGAGCCGTCTTTATATGTATTTAGATCTAATTCTAAAGCTTCCATTTCTGCCTTGGCTTCTGCTTTGAGTTGACTGCCATTTAGAGCGCTACTGCCCTGTGGTCCAGCAATGGCTGGGAATTTTTCCCTAGCTTGGCCCAATATCATTTTGGCATTGGCCAGAGCATAATCTTTTAACCATTGCCCTGAATACACATCCTCCAACAAATTGAAGTCGGGTCTATGATTGTACATCCATACCAAAATGTGCTCGCCAGCATGTGGGCGTTGGTGTATGACCAGTTTGTGACTGGTAGAATTGTAAGAAAAATTTATGTCACTACCAAACATTTTGCCCACTTGTTTTTGATAGCCTGCAAACGCATAGTAGGTGGCCAAACCACCCATGTTGGTTGATGCCAAGAGATAGGTGTTGCTGTAGGCCAAATTAAAGGGTTCAAATATGGTTCCGCCGTCGCCACCGCCAGATCTTGAACCCACGCTTCTTCTAAACAGTTGTCTTATACTGACCACTTCTTTGGGCATGATGTATTCGTTGGTGTCCAATACTAGATCCAAAAATCCATAGCTTTCCTCCACAGAATTGGAAGCACGTTGCCGATATTTGGCCAGGGCTCGATCTATGGAAATATTGTAGTCGCTGGCATCCAGCTCAACATCCACCAAGTTGCCACCTAGAAATGTTTTGATATATTCCACTATCTGTTGTCTAGAATTTTCAGTTTCGCTGTTGTACATAGTTCTATTTATGCAAATAAATACACTTGAATAGGAGACACAAAATTCCCAAACTGAGTTTATATAGGCCAGAAAAAGGTCTTGACTTTAAATTTATAGATCGAACAGTTAATGAACGCTTTCAAGTGGGCGGGGTGGACTGTTTGATACACAAGTATATTGGGCCAGTATCGCCCACGGGGGATACAGTCACTCCCACGACCCCAGTGACCAGTCAAAATTCTGTGCCTGAATTGGGCATTCAAGATGTGCTGTTTATGGAAAATCGTGATAGAAAATATGCACCTGATGTTTATGTGATTAGGGGAATTTACACCATGCAGGATTTGGATTTTAATCTAAGTCAGTTTGGTTTGTTTTTGAACAATGATACCATAATGATGCATTTCCATCTTGGAACCAGTGTGCAAGCATTGGCTAGAAAAATAATGCCTGGTGATGTGATTGAACTGCCACACTTGAAAGATGAATATGGTCTCGATGACAATCTAACAGCTTTGAGAAGATTTTATGTGGTACAGGAGGTGTCTAGACCCACTGCGGGATTCAGCGTCACCTGGTACCCGCATTTGATCAAGGCCAAATGTGTGCCGTTGGTTGACAGTCAAGAATTCAATCAAATTTTGGAACAAGATTCTGGAAACAATGACGGCAGTACACTAAGGGATCTCTTATCCACATACAATCAAAATATCAAGATAAATGAGCAAATTATCCAACAAGCCACCCAAGACTCGCCCATGAGTGGCTATGAAACTAGAAGTTTTTACGTCATGCCAACAACGGATTTGATCAGTGATGCCAGCAATGATTATGACAATGCCAGCATGGATCAGTTGTCCAAAGATGCCAGCATCGTTTTGCAAACTCCCAATAAAAATATATATATAGGGTATCTAACTGGAGATGGAGTACCACCCAATGGATATCCTTTTGGTTCAGGTGCTGTGTTTCCCTCCGCACCTTCACAGGGCAGTTATTTTTTACGAACAGATTATTTTCCCAATGTGCTGTATAGATTTGATGGCACCAATTGGCTGCTGTTTGAACAGAATGTGCGCATGACCATGAATGAATTTGGTGTGCAAGACACAACAGCGGCGCCTTTCATTGGCAATCAAATACGTCAAACACAAAAGGCTTCTTTTATCAACAATGCCACAACCAGCACCATCAATGGTCAAATGGTCAAAGAAAGACAGGCTTTGAATCAAGCTTTGAAACCAAGAGCCGACAACTAAGGGACACAGCATGGATCACTTTTATTCAGGCCAAATACGAAGATATCTCACTCAGTTCATGAGAGCCATGAGCAGTTTCAGTTATCAGGACGGGCAGGGCGCACTGCATCAAGTGCCTGTAATGTACGGAGACCCTAATAGGCAAGTGGCCAATATTTTGAAAAAGAACTCAGAAAACACATTGCCTGCTGCCCCTTTTATTGCCTGTTACATCAAGGCACTGGATTACGACCAAACCAGACTGCAGGATCCCACCTTTGTCAGCAAGGTACACATCAAGGAAAGAAGTTTTGATGACAACATAGGAGACTACACCTACACACAGGGTGTGGGCTACACTGTGGAACGCATAATGCCCAGTCCTTACAATTTGACACTGACTGCTGACATATGGACCACTAATACAGATCAAAAGCTGCAAATCATTGAACAGTTGGCCTACTTGTTCAACCCCAGTTTGGAAATACAAACCACTGACAATTATGTGGATTGGACCAGTTTGACAGTGCTGCAATTGAAGTCTACCGTTTGGTCCACACGTCAAATACCTCAGGGTGTGGAACAAAATATTGACATAGGCAGTTTGGTATTTGAAACACCCATTTGGATCACACCCCCTGCTAAGGTCAAAAAGTTGGGCATCATTACCAAAATTATTGCAAATATTTTCAGCGATGATCCCAACACCATAGCCACCAACTACGGTGATTTGAACGCAGTTTATGCAAATTTAGGCACCAGCGAAGCAAGATCAGTGGTCACACCAGGCAACTATGATCTCTTAGTGTTGAACAATGTGGGAACTCTTTTGCAAAACAGGGTAGCCACAGGCAGTGCCTACAACTCACAGCCCACCAGCAAATACAACTGGTACACTCTACTCAATCAATATCCCAACAAATTCAAAGCAGGACTCAGCTATGTCACGCTGAAAACTGCCATGGGATTGGACATTGTGGCCTATATAGCTATAGATGCCATTGAAGACACCAAGATACAGTTGACTTTTGATCCAGATACTTTGCCCAGTAACACAGTGATCAATGCGCAGGTGGGCAACAGTACAGTGAGTAGGGGCACAATTGATGCCATCATCAATCCTGAAACATTTAGACCAGATTTGCCTGCCAATGATACTAGATATTTAATTTTGGAAAATATAAATCAAGTGTCTGAGTTTGCTGTATCTGCCAGTTATCACGGACCACAGGCTTGGAAAAACAGTGATCAAACCAATTTTCAAGCTCATGCCAATGACATCATACAGTGGGACGGTGTCAAATGGAACGTGATATTTGACAGCACCGCTGCCACTCAGGTGTACTATGTGACCAACATCTACACAGGTGTTCAATATGTTTGGCAAAATGACAGTTGGACCAAGAGCTATGAAGGAGCCTATAGTCCTGAAAATTGGAATTTGGTGTTGTGATGCGCGATCAAGTGATCTGCAGCGGCGGCTTGTTTTTGGCTCAAGACACCATGAGGTTCATGCTACTGCTGAGAACACAGGGAAAAACAGCAGGTACATGGGGTTTGGTGGGCGGCAAAAAAGAACCAGGCGATGTCACAGCCTCAGATGTGCTGCATCGTGAAATTAGAGAAGAAATTGGCATGATTCCCGAGATCAAAAAAATCATACCACTAGAACTGTTTACCAGCAACGACAACAATTTTGAATATAACACATATGTTTTGCTAGTGGGATCTGAGTTTGTGCCCACACTGAATGGTGAGCACAGCAGTTATGCATGGTGTGCTTTTGATCACTGGCCCAAACCTCTACATCAAGGAGTCAAACACAGTTTGGCTAATAGAGTGGTTCGAGCCAAACTTCAGCTATTGCTGGATCTTTTGAATTGATACAGCTATATCAAAGGTGCTGTGTTTCAAAGGTATGGGTATTGGGACTGGCAGTCCAGTCATAAGTGGAGTTGGGCCAAAACATCATGTCCATGCCAGGTGTGGGAGGTGTGTTAAATATCCATCCCGTGTTGTTGCCCGCATCAAAATTGTAATAGGGCACATTGGTACCTCCATAGTAGGTTGAGTTATATGCATAGCCTGGTCTAAAAGCCGTACCTGACCCTGTGCCCGTGTTCACTGTGCCAGGTGCAAACCAAAGATATTTGTCAATGGCATTGCTGTCTTTGATGGTCATGTTGTTGACCACACGTCCATCATTGAATGTGCCCCTATGAGGTTTGAGCACAGAAATATTGAATTGATAACTGGGCGAAACACTTTGCAACACAGTGTTGTTGGCAGTGTTGTTGTAGCCATACCAATCGCTGTTTGAATCGTATGGTGCAGCAGTGTCGTTGTAGGTGAAATTCACAAAAGTGGTGGTGCTTTTGGCTGTGAATTTGAATATGGCGGGTCCCAAACCTGATGCTGCCAAATCATCAAACTGTGCTCTTGATGGCACAAGCCCTGTAAAATCCGTACAGGGGTTGATGGTGATAGTAGGAGTGGGCTCCTCAGAGCTTTTTTTCCAACTGCCAATGGCAATGTTGGTGTATGTGCCCATGTAGGCATTGAACACGCTGCCATCGTAAAAATATATATAGTTCTCACCATAGCCAGAGTCTGCTGAAAAGTAATTGGTCACCGTGGAGGGAAAAATCACCAAAGAATCAGTGATGCCCAGGCTGCCCAAATAGAGACTGGCTCCTTGTAGGTACACACGGGTATAGCCACCAAAAGAAGTGGGGCCTATGGTGTCTTGAATGGTCAAACTAGTGGCAGTCAATGACACTCGATTGTTTGTATATGGATGTGTGTTCACGGAAATGTTACCCCCCATGAACTTCAAATCACCATATTTACCAACCACAATGTACTCGCTGGTCACATTGGGTACATCTAGGAAGGTATTAAAGTAGTAGGGATATAGTGAGCTGTATCCAGAGGATTGTTTTAATCCTGGCTGATTGGTAAACATCACATATTGATACGTGCTGGTACCCACAACCACTGGTATCATTGAGGAGGCGTAAATAGAAATAATGCCACTGCCTTGAAAGTAAAGTTTGGCATCATAGGTAGCAAATTCGCCACCCATACCCCCTATGCTATAGCCTGTGGATGGTATGATCAATCCTCCCAACTGATCATACACTGAACCCGCAAAATAGTTCAAATTGGAGTTTCTCAAGGTGTCACTTGCTGGTGATGTATCATTGGCGCAAAAGATCATGCTTGCACCGAAATAAATGCTCATACCTGTTCGTCCTTGCCACGTGTATTCGCCAAGGTCAAAGTCGTAGCCTTGATATTGACCAAATATCAAAGTTTGCACCAGCATGGGTGATTCTTCTTCCAAATAGGATTCAAATCGAACGCTGCTGTAGCTATCCATACCATAAGTCGCCTGATCGCTAAAGTCAAAAATCAAGGCATTGAAGTTGGGGCTGGTGCTGGTGCTCACTGCCTCAGTTTGACCTGGTTGGTGTGGCACCTGATTGCCATAATTCCTCAGAGTTCCTGGTAGAACGGTAACACTGTTAAGGTAATAGTTAGTGAAGTTTATTATGCTTGGAGCATAGGTCAAATTGGGGTCTGACGGACTCACTGTGGTAATGGTCAAACGTGAGTTATTGCTGGACCACAAAACGCCGCTCCAGCCAGTGATATTGAACGCAATAGGCTGAATAGTGTAGTTGTCAGTGCCATGCACAAATGTTGATTGTGTTGGGCTGGATGCTGAATCAAAGTTTACAAATTTAAAACTGGGTGCTTGCGCCCGGGTGTTCAAAGTTTGGTCCACCGTGCCTGCTGTCACATATAGCCCAGCGATGCTTTGTGTTGAGCCTTGAATCACATAGTAGCCGCCCTCTATAATGATGTTGGGATTGAACTGGCTCAAAACATCTATCTGTGCTGGTTGTGCTGGATTACCGCCACTGAAACGAAATTCAGGTACTAGATTATAGACATTTTGGTTTCTGTTGCCAGTGAGCATGTTGTCATTTGAAAATAAATGACCCGCTTCCCTGTGGGCTATTTTTACTGTTGTTGATGGCTGTGACGAATACAAGGGATATCCCGTCAACCTAGAGCCGGCAATGCGTCTTGTATCCAAACCTGCCATCACCACAGTTGTAGAATTGTCCAAAAGAACACGCTGATAAATTTCACCGTTTTGCTTGATGATCAAATAGCAGGCAGGGCTTCTGCTGATTATGGAACCAAGATGCAGTATTGCGTAACTTTTACTTGTCCATGCTCCATGATTTTTAGTTGTGATGTTGACTGTGATTGGACCGCCCGACTGCCATTCATACACATAAAAGGCCAGTGCATCAGGAAAGTTCTGTGCGGCAGTGTACCCTATGGTATTGGGATATTGATTCAGAAGGGTTATGCAATAGTAGTCAGGAGTGTTAAATATCACAAAATCATTTTGGTATGGCCTTTTAGTGGAGCTGCTGTTGTTGTAATTACTGAGATCTTTTATTATTGAAGAACTAACATCACTTGATGTTTGATAGTACCCAGCCCAGTTTACGCCAATGGCTATGTTTGGCGGTGTGTCCGATGTACTGGCTCCAGTCACCAAGTTGCCAGTATCCGAATTCACATACACATTCAATTTGTTGATTGTAGCTGTTATGTCAAAAACATCTGTTTGTATCATGCCGTTGATGTAAGGCATCAGACCTTCCCTGCTATACTCACTCAAAAAATTGAACAGTATCGTGGGGCTGCCCAAGATAGTAGTGTAATAAGTCGTGTAATAGGGCATGTCTTTGACTACAAAATAGCCATAATAGTAATTGTTACTTTTGTCAACACTATACCGCAAAAAAATGTCATTGTCACTGTATAAATCTAAGGTGCCCTGGATGAGACTGAAGCTTGGGTACTTGATCAATTTAGTGTTTGTTATGCCCAATGCGTCGGCGTTTGCTAGGTGTGTAGTGACTCCATCCCCGTACACTGTGCTGATTGTGCCACTCACCAGTTCAAATGACAACCACCAAACTATCTGTGAGCTGCCTGTCAAAAACACATTGGCGGTGTTGTTCTCACAGAAAACCACAGCAGCGATCATCTGTACATTGCTCACAAAATAGAGATTGACTCCGCTGCTGACGCTGATCACCAACCGATTCAGCTCGGAGGGGTCGGTGTTGGTGGAGGAGGGGGTGGATGAATACCCATTGAAATTGATGACCCATCCCTCGTAGGTTGTTGCATAATTAGTATTTCCCCTCCATGGCATCCAATTGGATGCCATGCCCGTGGTGTTGTGCAGGAGGCAAAAAATAGGGTATTTGATGGTGGTGCTGGTGGAATATTTTGCTTGCCAAAGAGAATTGGGATAGTAGCCATTGGCTTCGGCCAACGGAGGAAACACAATGTTTTTACAAAAAGTCATTTGTGGGTAGTCGATATCCCATCCAAGTCCATGCTGGCAGCCTGGCCCTGTTGGCAGTGTGCCTGGCGTGGTGCCATCACATACAAAATCACCCAATAACGGAGAATAACCTTTAGCCACAGCAGAGGGCAGAGAAATTAGGGTTCTTGTGTTCCCAATCGTGTCTGAGAATCCGTCAATTATGTAGATGTCAATTATATATTGGGACGAAATGTTATTCCGTGAGACCCAACTTGGCCGTTGGTTGGGAGAGGACAATATGCTGTAGGTATCCGTGTTGTTCACCAAACTGGTTCCAAATCCCAAGTTGTAGATGGGTATATAAACTGTGCGATTTGCACTTCCACTGTATGACCATATGAAAATAGGGTTTGGCTGACCGTCAAGGCACTGCCACTTTATGCCGCCAAGTAGGGCGCCGCTGGCGCCATCCTGGCCAATGATGCTGAACTTGCCTGAGGTATAATCTGTTACCCCATCACCACCACTGATATTGATGTAACTGCGAGCACCGGTGGTGGCATGTTGTTTAAAAATTATTTCAGCATAGTAGTCTATCGAGGACTGATTGTAATCTGTTACATACACCAACCCTGCTGTCAAGCTGTATCCATTGAGATCAAATTTTGAACCTTGAAAGGTAAAAAATCTATCGTTGGATAGTACAAAATCGCTCAACAGCTTGTACTGAGATCCAATTTGCTGATGAAAAAACGATATGCCTATTTCTTTACCGCCGGTGTGCAAAAGCATTGGTTGTTCAACACCCTGGGTATTGTATAGACTGTACAAACAAATTCCTCTATATTTGGAGTTGAAGGTACTGGGGTGGTAATATTGAAAAGAACTCTTAGTGGTTACACAATTGCTGTTGATGGTCAAGGCATTGATGCGCAATACTTTTGTTAGACCAAAAAAAGTGTAGGAGTTCCAACTGTCAGAGCTGGTGGTGCCGCTCAGCATTACAAAGCTGTTGATGGTCAATGATGCACTGGGGGTGAAATAGAGCCCTCGTAACTTGTACTCGCCAGGCTTTATAGTGATGTTGATTGTGTTGTCAAATTGACCAGTGACGGAGTTCCAGTTGCCATTGTTGATGTATGCTGTGTCATAATAATTGAGTGTGGTGTTGGCTGCGGCACCAGGATACGAACCATTATTGGTACCATTGGGACTGCCCACTGCCCAATTTAGCGCGGTTGTCCAACTGCCGTCTCCGCCCTTGCCAGTCCAGTAGTACACATATTCTGCTGTTTTGGTGGTTGCCATGCCTGATACCTGTTATGACACCACAACGGACAAGATGTCCCAGGTGTTGCTTTGACTGCTGTACATGGCACCCAAATAAATCACACTGTTGGGTGACGTGATTTGAGGAGGAGATGCCCCCACTATTTTGAATTGATTGGTACCAAGACTCCAATTCAAAGTATAACTAGATGCGGGACTGTTGAAAATCTTGATAATGAATTTTTGTCCGTCAAATGCCACATAGTTGTTGGGATAACTGAAAGATATATTGGTCACATTGCCAGTGGCTGTGAACACATAGTTGTCAAATGCACTGGCATCAATGGTCAAACTGGTGCCAGTGCTGATGCCCACTCTAGGCAGGTACTGACCCTTCAAAGTTTGAAACGTGCTGATAGTAGCTGAAGTTATGATTTCTGCACCACCCACATAGCTTTTAACGCCTGCATACAGACTGCCGCCTATGCCAACGCCGCCTCTAACCTGTAGAGCTCCTGTGTTGGTACCGGTGGATTTAGTGAAGTTGTCAATTAAAAACGTGCTGGTTGTGCCTGAAGAACTGATATTGGAGTTGCCAAATCCCACTTGGACACCATTCTGATAAATGCTGCCGCCCACATAGAGATCTCCACGAATACCAGCACCCCCCACCACTTGCAAAGCACCAGTGGTTGTGGAGGATGCTGTGGATGTGCTGGTCACTAGCACTGTGCCAGACAGTGTGGCCGTGGTGGCTGTGATCACACCACCAATATTGAGGTTGCCGCCTATACCCACGCCACCTGTGACAATCAATGCACCTGTTGTGGTTGAGGTAGATGTTGCAGTGTTCCTTATGATCACTGCACCAGTGACTGTGATCACACCGCCAATGTTGAGGTTGCCGCCTATGCCCACACCACCTGCCACAGTGAGTGCACCTGTTTGTGTACCAGTACTAGTGGCAGTGTTGGTGATTGATATGGCATTGGTGGTTGTGGAACCTCTGTCAGTTACAGATTGCAGTGTACTGGTATTGGATATGGTCACAATCCCAGTACTGGTGGTCACAGCTGTGTCAGTGCCAGCCAATATTTTTGTGACTACTGAATTACCAATGGTGGCTGTGGTAACAATTTGAGCGCCACTGATGTAGCTAGCCGTTCCAACATACAGGGCTCCGCCTATGCCCACACCACCTGCCACAGTGAGTGCACCTGTTTGTGTACCAGTACTGGTGGTAGTGTTGGTGATTGATATGGCATTGGTGGTTGTAGAACCTCTGCCTGTCACTGACTGTAGAGTGGATGTATCAAATATGGTTATGTTGCCAGTGCTGGTGGTCACAGCTGTGTCAGTGCCAGCCAATATTTTTGTGACTCCTGAATTACCAATGGTGGCTGTGGTCACAATTTGAGCACCTGCAATATAGCCCACTGTGCCCACATAAAGTGCTCCACCAACGCCCACACCACCTGTCACAGTGAGAGCACCTGTGGCAGTACCTGTACTGGCGGCAGTGTTGGTGATTGATATGGCATTGGTGGTCGTAGTGCCTCTATCCGTGACTGATTGAAGTGTACTTGTAGTTCTAATGGTCACAATGCCAGTGCTGGTATTGACAGCAGTGTCAGTGCCTGCAATTAGTTGTTGAATACCAAATGTGCCTATTGTGGCTGTGGTAATGATTTGAGCACTGCCCACGTAACTGGTTGTGCCCACATAAAGTGCTCCGCCTATGCCCACGCCACCTGTCACAGTGAGAGCACCTGTGGCAGTACCTGTACTGGCGGCAGTGTTGAGTATGGATATAGTGTTGGTGGTACTATTGCCTCTACTGGTGATTGATTGCAGTGTACTGGTGTTGTAGATAATCAAGGTACCAGTACCCGTGGACACAGCTGTGTCAGTGCCTGCAGATATCACAACAGCACCAGTCAAACTGTTGAGACTGAGCACTCCAGGAACTGTAGCTTCAGTAACGACCTTACTGCCGTTGGCAAAAATGCTCCCACCAGCATAAAGGGCTCCGCCCAATCCCAATCCACCACTAATTATGACAGCGCCTGTGGTAGTTGATGTTGAAGCGGCTGTGGAAAGCATTGTGGCCGTTGATATGACCGCAAGTCCATTTTTGACTCTAAAATCTATTGTATTTGCCATTAGTTTCCCTTTCCACGTAACAGCTCAAATTGCAAATTTATTTATCAACTGTGGGATTTATGAGGTTATTGTGAACCTTGTCAATTTTACCACCATGGTGCTGTTGCTGATAGGAGTGAACGTTATGTTTAGATTGTTGTTGGCAATTGTGGCATCATAGGATCCCAAAACACCATTATTGGTTGAAATACCATATTCATTGATATAAGATATGCCGCCGCTGTGGAACACACTGATTTCAGATATGTGTACATAATTGGTTCCAGATGTCGCTTGACTGAAATATTTGGCAGATCTGTATGTGCTAGTGCTGAACGCATCCAAAATCACTGCGGATGTTGATGATATGGGGTCACTGGTATAGGATGATACAAGAGTATTACCATACACTAGGGCATTGATAGTACCTGTAGTTTGTGGTCCAATGTACACTGTGCCGCCAATGCCTACCCCACCAGCAACGGTGAGTGCGCCAGTCGTGCTACTGACACTGACCGCAGTATTTGCAATTGATATGGTGTTGGTAGTGGTTGCTCCACGATTGGTAATTGATTGCAGTGTACTGGTGTTCCAAATCAACACGTTGCCAGTGGACGTGGTCACAGCTGTATCTGTACCTGCTGTGAGTTTGCTCACACCAAAATTACCTATTGTGGCTGTGGTAACAATTTGAGCTCCACTGATGTAGCCAGCTGTTCCCACATACAAGGCCCCGCCTATGCCCACGCCACCCACCACAATCAAGGCACCTGTTTGTGTACCAGTGCTGGTGGCAGTGTTAGTTATTGATATAGTGTTGGTGGTTGTAGAACCTCTGTCAGTTACAGATTGCAGTGTACTGGTATTGGATATGGTCACAACACCAGTGCTAGTGTTGACCGAAGTGTCAGTGCCTGCTATGATCTTGGACACAGCAAAAGTGCTTATTGTGGCCGTGGTCACAATTTGCGCACTGGCCACAAAGCTGGTCGTGCCCACATAAAGTGCTCCACCAACGCCCACACCACCCACCACAATCAAAGCGCCCGTTTGTGTACCAGTGCTGGTGGCAGTGTTGGTGATTGATATGGCATTGGTGGTTGTGTTGCCTCTGTCGGTTACAGATTGCAGTGTACTGGTATTGGATATGGTCACAATCCCAGTACTGGTGGTCACAGCTGTGTCAGTGCCAGCCAAGATTTTGGCAACACCAAAATTACCTATTGTGGCTGTGGTAACAATTTGAGAGCCACTGATGTAGCCAGCCGTTCCCACATAAAGTGCTCCGCCTATGCCCACACCGCCTGCCACAGTGAGTGCACCTGTTTGTGTACCAGTGCTGGTGGCAGTGTTGGTGATTGATATGGCATTGGTGGTTGTGGTACTTCTATCCGTGACTGATTGCAGTGTGCTGGTGTTGTATATGGTCACAACTCCGGTGCTGGTAGTCACGGCTGTGTCAGTGCCTGCTATGATCTTGGTCACTCCAAACTGGGCCAGTGTGGCTGTGGTAATGATTTGAGCATTGGCTATATAGCTGGTCGTGCCCGCATACAGGGCTCCGCCTATGCCCACCCCTCCAGAAACTATGAGTGCTCCAGTTGTGGTACCTGTTGAATTTGTTGTGTTGTAGGTGGATATCACATCATCAGTGACAACATTTGTGGTAGTCACTGTGGTCAGCTGAATCGTAACTATGTTGGCAGTAATAGTGCCTGACACAAACAAATTTCCACCAATACCCACACCGCCAGTCACAATCAATGCACCAGTGTTGGAGGAGGTACTAACAGTATTGTTGTTGATTATGATGACATTGGTAGTGGATGATCCTCGGTTGGTCACAGATTGCAGTGTGCTGGTGTTCGAAACCACTATTTGATTGGCAGCTGTATTGATCGTGATCATAGTGTCAGTGCCTGCTACCAAAGTCACTGTACCAGTCAATCCATTGACGTTGGATACTCCGTATTGTCCAATTGATTGTGCTGTCAATACTGGACTGGAGCCCACATAGATGCTGGTAGCAGTGATGGCTCCACCAACATAGAGTGAACCTCCAATGCCCACTCCACCTGTCACTGTGAGTGCTCCTGTTGTGGTTGATGTTGATGTGGCTGTGGATTTGATTGACGCTGTGCCACCAACACTGAGATTGGCCCCAATGCCCACACCGCCCACCACAGTCAATGCGCCTGTTGCGGTACCAGTACTGTTGGCTGTATTTGTCAAAACTACTGCATTGGAGGATGTGTTGCCCCTGCCTGTCACTGACTGTAGAGTGGATGTATCAAATATGGTCACATCACCCGTGCTGGTGGTCACAGCTGTGTCAGTGCCTGCTGTGATCCTGGTTACCCCAAACTGGGCCAATGTGGCTGTGGTAATGATTTGAGCACTGGACACGAAACTGGTTGTGCCCACATAAAGTGCACCGCCTATGCCCACGCCACCTGTCACAGTGAGAGCACCTGTGGCAGTACCTGTGCTGGTTGTGGTGTTAACAACACTTATTGCAAAATTGGTGGAACTGCCTCTACTGGTGATTGATTGCAGTGTACTGGTGTTGTATATGGTCACAACTCCGGTGCTGGTGGTCACAGCTGTATCAGTACCTGCTGTGATTTTGGATACACTATAATTGCTTATAGTGGCTGTGGTAACAATTTGAGCGCCACTAATGTAGCTAGTTGTGCCAACCCACAGCGCACCGCCTATGCCCACGCCACCTGTCACTGTGAGTGCTCCTGTGGCAGTACCTGTGCTGGTTGTGGTGTTAACAACACTTATTGCAAAATTGGTGGAACTGCCTCTACTGGTCACTGTCTGCAATGTGCTGGTGTTTGATACTGTGACAATGCCACTACTGGTGTTGATGCTGATATCTGTGCCCGCCACTATGGTATTGACCCCAGAAGCACTCAAATAATCTTTAATGGTAGCCGTGGTAACAATTTGAGCCCCACTTATGTAGCTGGCTGTGCCCACATAGATAGCACCGCCAATGCCCACACCGCCTGTAACAACCAATGCACCTGTTGTAGTTGAGGTAGATGTTGCAGTGTCCAGTATAGTAACTTGAGTGGCTGTAGAAAATACCACATCTCCAACGCCATCAGGATCTATCAATATATTTGCATTGCTACCAGTTGGGCTTGTTATGTTGGTGGTGATGATATTGCCACCAACTGACAAAGTTCCCGCCACTGCAATGAGACCAGTCAATGCATTGATGCTAAAGGATGCAGTGGTGAACAGTGCTTGATTGATCCTTGTTGAAGAGTTTTGACCAACAAAAGTGGGATAGAAAATTGAGTTGGTGTTGGTTGCCACAACCAAAACTGTGCTGGCTGTATTGGCAGTGCCAATCAAATCACCAATGAATGTTGTGGCAGTGACCACTCCAATAAAATATCCATTACCAACCACGTTCAAAATACCAGTGCCAGTATAGATGCCCGATGGATAGTTGATCAAGAGTTGATTATTCTGGTTAAGGGTCATGCCATTAACAAGATCTCCGCTGGAATCATTGAAGAACAACAAATTTCCCACATATTCCTGCAGCAATATTCTACTTGCGCCTATCAAAGATATGTTGGCTCCACTGAATGGAGTACTATTTGGACCAGTTATTTGATTGTTTCTTATTACCTTTATATCTTGGTAAATCTGCGACGTGGCGGGTCCAGACAACACTAGTCCACTGGCAGGCAGGCCGTTGATATTATAGGAATTGATCAACACCTGTGCGTCCACAGTGTCATAGGCTCCAATTTTCAGTTTGCCTGTGCCTGCTTCAATTTGAAATTTGTCTGAGGTCAATACTGATTGACCATTTGATGCAGTATTTTGATTTTCAGGATTGTTATTTTTGACAAAAGTCAAATAGTAACTGGAAGTACTGCTGGTAGACACAGTTTGTACTTGACTAGCAGTGGTGGCAACTCCCTGCAAATTTCCAATAAACAACGGGGAAATCAGTGAGCTTTCTGTTCGCAAATTGCCCAACACATCCATATTGCCGCCAATATTGACGTCGCCACCAATTCCTACTCCGCCGTCAACAATCAATGCTCCTGTTGAGCTGCTGACACTGGCTGTTAGATTTACCAAATGTAATGTGCTGGATGTGGTGGATATGAATTTTGCTTCAAATTGTTTGATAGTACTGGTGGTAACTATCTCAGACCCATTCACATAGCTGGCAGCTGCCACATACAGTGCTCCGCCTACACCCACACCGCCTCTAACTGTCAATGCACCTGTGGCAGTACCTGTGCTGGCTGTGCTATTAGTTATGGATATGGCGTTGGTGGTTGTTGCGCCTCTATCTGTGACTGATTTGAGAGTACTGGTATTCCAAATGACCACTGCACCAGTAGCTGTGGACACCGCAGTGTCAGTGCCAGGTGTTATTGAAGATACAGATGAAGCCTGTAGTGCCACTTTGACGCCATTTGAATAAATGTCACCAGCAGTCAGTGTACCACCAATGCCTATACCACCAACCACATATAGTGCGTTACTGACTGTAACAGCATAATTTGATGCTGTGCTGGTGATTATAACTGTTTTTACTGTTAGGGTATTGCCAATAAATGCACTGTTGGTCACTGTCAGTGCCACATTGGTGCCTGTGAGGCTCAAAGAACTAAATGTGGCTGTTGTAACTGACAGTGCTGGTAATTTCCCCAATATATAGGCATCTCCCCCCACATATAAATCTCTAGAAACACTCACACCACCTGTCACAGCCAATGCTGCACCTAGACCTGTGATGGGGTTTACATTGTTTGAACTGTTGATCACAACATTTTTTATTGTGGCTGTGGCACCAACAGTTAAATTCTTGACAATGCCCACACCTCCCGCCACAGTCAATGCACCAGTAGTTGTGCTTATTGACTGTGTATTGGTGTTGATACTGAATCCCACATTGGACTGCCATTGATTGTTATCATAGCCGTAAAGCAAATATGCCCAAGATGACAGTATCCCAGCGTCTCCAATCAAAAGTCCTGATAAATCTGCATCTTGCCTATTGTTGGTACCACCTGGGCCTGAACCAGTACTCAGTGCTATCAGTTTGTCGCCTGTGCTAATTGTGACATTGTCAACTGTAAATTGTGTGCCATCCACATACAAATTGCCTGCTATGTAGGTGTTACTGTTCACATACAGTGTTTGACTGACTACCATGTTGGTAGCAGTTAAATTTTTGATTCTTGATGATTCTATTTGTGCAAATGTATTCACAGTCAAAGTATTGACTATGATTGTTTTCAAACTGGACAAATCACTGGCAAACTGTGGTGCGCTGGCACCCCCATTGCTGATCAGTACTTGACCACTACTTCCTGTATTGATAAATTTGGTTGATCCAGATGCCATTTGATAAGGAATCTGTCCCACATTGCCATCTTTTAAATTGGTAGCTGTATTAGCATATCCAACTACATTGTCACTATAACTGATCCAAACAACAGTGTTGTCAGCAGCAACAGACAAAATTTGGAAAGGATTACCTATGGGCAAAAATCCAGTGGTACCCGTAGACTGCTGCACCAATAGACTTTGTGCGGCGCCGCCACGTATATTGCTTGAAGTGCTTACATTTGAAAATATTTCAGTGGCAGTAATAACCCCCCTAACCAACATGCTGCCGCCAATAATTGCGCTCTTGCCAACCTCTAAATTTGCAGAAAAGGAAGCTGTTGATTTTACGGAAATATTTTTAGCTATGGATATGCCGCCAGCAATTTGCACAGCTCCGTATGTGCTGGTACTGGTGGATGCAGCATTGGTACTTTCAACTACCAACCCCGCCTTAACTACAAAATCATTATTGAGTAATGTTGCCATATTATGAGTTGGCTTTAAAAGGCCATGGTAGTCCTAAAATAAGTGACCTCTGTTGATGCGTATTTGGGAGTAAAAAACACGCTGACTGTGTTGTTTGTTTCTTCTGCACTAAATTCTCCCAGTTCCCCGTTGTTGGTCAGCACACCATACTCAGTGGCATACACTGTGCCTGAATTGTCTACCATCAGCAATATTTCAATTACTTCTATGTTTGCTCCTGATTCTATTTGAACCAAATACTTGGTTGATCTAAAATCTCTAAATGAGTAAGCGTCTATCACTGTTGTTGCAGTAGTATTTATTGTCATCCTATTGGAACTCATTATTGAAGCCCCAATCTGAACACTCTTTGCATACACAGTGCCGTTGACCCCAACCCCGCCTGACACAGTTAGTGCCCCAGTGTTGGTACTGGTTGAACCTATTGTGCTTTGAATTGATATTGACTGATCAGTGGTGTTACCCCTTGCTGTGACTGATTGCAGTGTACTAACATCACTGATCACCAAATATCCCAAACCATTGGCTGTGGCATTGGTTGCAGTGATTAGAATGTCAGGACCTGATGCCACTGTTTCATACAAACTGGATGTTGTCAACACATATTTGCCAGCAGCGTATATGGTGCCACCCACTACCAAATCAAGACCAATGCCCACACCACCCGACACAATCAGTGCGCCTGTGGTGCTTGATATAGCATTTGTGGTATTGGCTATACGAACTGATCCCGTAGTAACAGCACCTCTAGATATCACAGTGTCAAATGTACTAATGTTTGAAATTCTAGTTTGACTATTGACCGTGATCACGGATATATCCGTGCCTGCAGTTATTGACAAATTGGTTTGTGCGTATTGGTTCAATGTGGCTGTGGTTATTATGTCAGCACCGTTGATGGTTCCCGTATTTTGAATATAAACAGCACCAGACTGCAAATTACCCAGTGACAAATTTTTACTGGTCAATGTCCAAACAAATCCATCCCAGGTGTAGATATTTCCATTGAGATTGAAAGTTTGATTGAGTACGGGATTTGATGGAAAACCTAATGGCATAATTGTTACTCTTTATAGTTGTGCGATCTGTATCCAGAAAGTGCTTGTGCCGTCTTTGATGTATTGATACTCGGCCAGTGTTTTACTGTTGATCCAAAAATCTCCAATGTGAGATACCAAAGCAGATGGAGTTGATGTGCTCACAGTGACTCTGGGTGAATACAACAATTTGTTTTCATCAGGATTACCGTCTTGGCTATAAATGCTGCCTTGTACACCCATGCCTCCAGCCACAGTCACAGCACCGTTGGTAGTTGAAGTGGCAGCAGCAGTTGACCTTGCATTGATTGTGTTTGTGTCCAATCTTGACCCAACATAAACATTTTTGCCTACGCCAACACCTCCCACCACTCTCAACGCACCACTACTTGTGGATATGCTGTCCAAACTGCTATTGATTGTGGCTGTAGTGAACACTGCTGTTTGCGGCACAGTTTGACCAATTATCATGTTGTCAATGGTACCTATCACATTCTTGGGATTGATTGTGACAGTGCCATCATCCACTGGCGCCAATACTATCAGTGCATTACTGCCGGTGGCGTTCAAATTGCTGCCCACAAACACGGATCCTTTGATACCTGCTCCGCCATAAACCTGCAATGCACCTGTATTATTAAATGAAGATGTGGCTTCGTTGTAGTAGCTGGGATCTCCCACAAAAACTGTGCTGCTCAGTGAAGTCTTGCCAACTCCGTCAAAGTAAAATATGCCACCAATGCCCACTTGATTGTCTTGGCCATCTCTTATAAGTTTGCTATTAATACTAACGTTGTTATTTCCAGTACGCATGTTTGAGCTGACTGCATAGCCCAAGAAAAAATTGAAACTGCCTGTGGTCAAATTGGGAGCAGCAGTATCGCCCAAGAAAAAATTGCGTTGACCATTGTAAAAAGACTTACCCGAGGCATTGCCAAATGCCACATTTGAATAGGTCACAATTGATCTACTGACAAAACCTGCAGTCACGGAGCCAGTTCCAAAACTACTTGAATCTATGGTCTTATTCACTCCTCGAATCAAACTGTAGATTGAATTTGTTGCTAAACTATAATCATCATTGGGAAACACAAATGTGTACAGAGTGAGAGTATTAGCACTAATCGCATCAACTAGGTAATTTTTTCCATTCAAATTGGTGCCCAAACTGCCAGTAACTCCGGAAATAATGATTGAAGACCCCGTGGTTAATCCATGATTGATTACAGTCACTGTGGTAGTAGTGCCTGTGGTAATTTTGTTAATAGCTCCCACAAGCACAGTGCTTACTGTGCCAACTCTTTGCAAACTGCTGTCGCCAATGGCAATAGTGTTGGTGAGATTGGTTCCAGATGATAGGGCATATCTGCCAATGGCTATGGAATTTTGAGCTGATTGTAGGCCTAATAATGCACTCCAACCAATGGCGATACTGTTTTCGCCATCAAAATCCACGCTGTTGGTTTGTGTAGCGGCCACGCCAGTTAGAACTATGTTGTTGGAACCTTTGTATCCTTGACCAATAGTGATTCCATTGACATTTATATCATCGCCGGTGTATAAGCCATTGGCTATGCCTATTCCGCCATTGACTACCAGTACTCCAGTAGTTGGGCTCAAATTGACTTGAGAGCCTGAAATAATTACAGTGCTGGTTCCAGTGCCCACGATATTGATATTTTGATCTGGCACATTACTGTAAATCGCTCCCTTATCAAATTGCAAATTACCCAAACTGGAAACATAAGTTATCAACGATCCGCTGGTAGCCACCAATGTGTACCCCGTACTGGTTGTGGGAGTTGGGCCAAGCTGATTCTGGGCTTGACTTAAATTGGTAAACCCAGATGGTGAACTGCTATTTTTTTGAGAGCCGCTGACTAATAATGGCATGTTATTATCCTAATTTATGCATTAGCTGTTTCCAAAACACTCAGAGTCAGTTGCAGTACATTGTTAGCGTCTGCATAGGCCTGTATGCTATCCAAAGATTCCACAATCATTTTGCCGCTGAGCGGCGAAGCTGCATCATTAGCAGGAACTGCATAACTCATTACCAAGGTACTGGTTGTTCTAGCAGCTTGAGCTCCGTTACCTTGCGCATCCGCTAATATTGGCCTATTTCTAAAATGGCTGAAACTCACATAGTGCGTTTGTGAACTGATATTGGCCACTTGTGCCATTAATATAATGGCAGTGGTGCCAATTGGCGCAGTGTATACTTTGGATGCAGTACCTGTGGTCAATACTGCTGTTTTTGTCTTAAACGTGTTTAATGGTAATTGTGCCATTTGTAAAATCCTTTTTTAAGTTATCGCTAAAATAAACGGTGTCATATTAGCAAACAACGATTGAGTAAATGTTCTTCCTGAAATAACTCCTGTGGCCTGACTGATAACTAACCCAGGTCCAATTCTAAAATCTCCGTTTTGATCAGTGGAGGTAAAAAACACCTTACCACTATTTAACTGAAGTGTTTCCCTGCCCTGTACAGGATCGGCCTGTCCAAATTGTGGCAATGCTCCATAATTTGTGCCTGCACCCACATATTCAAACACATAGCCGCTGGCACTGATATAGCTTCTTTGATAAAAATTCACAATGGTACCATCAGGAAACAGTGTGGGATCATTGACTGCCTCGCCCAGTTCCACAATGTGATAGGTATCTTCTCTACTCCAATAGCTGAGTCCAGCATATATCATGTTGTAGTTGCCGCCAGTTTCCAAATCATAAATCAGCTGCTGCAGAGTCAACCCCACATCCCTAGCACATTTGTCTGCTTGATTACCAGTCATGGCATTGGGATTATATACCGATGGATAATTGATGGCAATGTACGCCAACACTTCAGCCTGTATAAATGCTCTATTAGCATTGATAATGGTCCACGATCTTAGGTTGTCCACAGGGACAACACTGGAATTGGTAACAACATTTTGAGGTCTTAGATTGAGTCTACTGCCCACCTGCCCAGGGCCGTTACGAATTATGTTGTTGAGCAATGATATACCGCTGCCAACTCTACTGGTGATAGTGTTTGTGTCTGACGGTAAAGCATTGCCCAAAATGGGTTTTACATTAGTTTGCAACGGCACATATTCAGTGTTTATTGTGCCACGTATCAAACTGCTGGTAATGGTGGACAAATAACTGAACGCTGCCACAGTGGCTGTTGATTCATTAGGTATAACACTGTAATTGGCATCATTATTAAAATAATATATGCCTGATTTGGTGCTCTGTGAATTTCCACCTGTCAGCATGTCAAAGGTCACGGCATCAATCATCAAACCAATATCTGTCGCACATCTTGTGGCAGTGAATGCACCCAAACTGCCAAGCACACTGGGGTAATTGTTGTAAGCAAAATTGACTACACTGTTTTGTATGGCAGTTTTATTGCTTTGTAATGAAACAGCATCTGCTATCAGTGAATCCGATGCAGTGATTGGTCCGCCATATACCACACTATTTGTGACATCTACGGGGCCGTTGATCAATATGTTTGTTATGATGTTGAACAGTTGTGCCACCCGAGATTTATTATCTCCACTAACATAATTGGTTGCTGTGGTGGCCAAATACTGAACTGATGCAATGGTAGCTGTACTTTCTGCCACTAGAGCAGCTGTGGAAAACCCAGTATCATACTGTTGACTCCAATATTGCAATCCGCTAAAAGTCAAATCACTGTAATTACCAACGCCGCCATTGAGATTGTAGTACAAAATATCTTCCGCGACAGCATCCACTATCAAACCCGTGTCCCTATAGCATTTGCCATCAGTGAATACAGAGGCAAAATTGTTGTTGACATAGGCAATAATTTCGTTGGTCAAAAAGTCAATGTTGTTTTGTATCAGTGATATGGCACTGCCTGCTCCAGAGGGTACTGCACCAGACTTAATGATTGCTGAAGCAGGAACTACTGACAACGCTGAGTTTATGTTAGTGGCTGTGAGAATAGTGGTCAAATAGCCAAATTCCAAAGTCACAAAAGATGCTGCATTACTACCACCCACAAGTGTGGAGTTGACATATTGTTTGGAATAGTTGCCCACGCTGGGCATGATCATTTGGTTGCTGATAATTTTGTTGGTCACAGAATTCAAATATTTCATGGCCGCTGCATGAGCAGCTATCTGATTCACTGTGGGACCTTGATAATTTGTATTTGAATTTGCAGATAGTATGTTTGAATTCAAAAGATATGGGTTGTTGGCCACGCTGCTAGTCAACACAGTAAAGTAGCTGTTTCCCGCAAAGTACAAGGTAAAATAGTTTGGGTTGTTGGGAAAAGCAGCACCGCTGAGCAACGGTTGGCTCAAAGTGATGCTGTTGAAATTCACATTGGACACCACAGTACCAGTGGCTGCATACCAAATTTTATAATTTTGATTGATCACATACTGACTGGAACTGTTAGCCAAAGTAACTCCGTCTGCCTGAACATAGCTGCCAAATTCATCATGTAGGTAAGGGAAATTGTCATAAGGGTAACCAAATTGATCCAAAACATACACTGTGTTGCCCACGTACACATTGGTTGTTGGGATGTTGATGAGATTTATGGATCCCGCAGTCAGTGTGCCAGTGCTGGGTTGGGAATTCAAAAATCCATACAAATACACTCCCAAATCTGCTAACTGTGGGGAGTTATAAGAATTCAAGAAGTCGTTTGGTGATACCACTTCCATGACCAGACTTATATGAGGCCGATTGGCAGCATCTGGCACAAACACTTCAACATTGCCAGCTTTATCCGGCCAAAAACCATTGGGATAATATTGGTCCAAGCCGTCAATACCTGGACTGAATGGGTATGCTCTAAACGCTGGATTATATATGGTGCCGCTGAACGCACGTTTGCCATAACCATCAGCTACCAAACAGATGTCTCCAAAGTTGGCATTGCTGTTTACAATACTGGCAATCCCTCCATGATCTACCTGTACACCAACACTGCTAAAAATAGTAAATACCGATACCAGCTGAGCGTAACCATTATTGGTAATTCTAACACCTCTGCCGCCTTGACTCAATTGTGTAAACGCATCATAAACAAACGACTGAATTGGGCTACGGTCGCTGATCACTGCGCCGTCAACCAAACTGCCACCCATGCCGCCAATTGGGTCTGTTTTTCTACTGTCCCAAGTGTTGGGACTGCCAGTTTGTCGTAGACTGAAATCTTCTACCTCATTTTTTTGTAAGGGATAGACTAACGTATCACCAAAGTAAATTGTGGAATTGATGCCAAATCCTACAGTGGCCGTACTGAGCCCAATCAAATACTTTTTGGAAGTGTTGGTGTTAGAAATATCCTGTATGTAGGTCACTGTGGGCGCCAATTGTACATCAAGACCATTGATTCCAGTTAGGGCAAAAATACCACTTCCAACATAAATGGGAGGAGCAGCATAAGGACCTTGTTCAATAATTGTACTGATGATGCCAAAATTTCTATCAACTGCTTGCTGTGCCACATAGTTTTGACCGTTGTCAAAGAAAGGATTGATAATCTGTGTGGCCACTGTGCCTGTGATACTGGTCACTGTGGAGTTAGCTATGATTTTTTTGGCTATGTCGTTGATGTAGCTGATTGCTGCTGTGGTGGTGCTCACTTGCTTGGATACATAGTTGTAGCCTTGATTCCAATAGGCCAACCCAGCTTCAACACTTTTTTTGTTGCCGCCCAGCAGTATGTCCTGACTCACAGCATCCACCATCAAACCTGTGTCTCTGTAGCACAGATTTTGATCATATTTAAATGCTCCAGTATTGTATTGTTTGTCGATGGACTCCAACACTTCTGCTACCAAATAGTTTCTATTGGCCACAATTATGTTATATGAAATAACAGCATTTGACAGGGTAGAGGCATTCAAGTTTATGGGATTATAAATGTACCCTGTTGGACCTGCGCTCAAAATATTGGTAATAGTTGATATGGATTGACTGATTGATGTGGGTATTGTTGCTGGCAATGTAGATGTGGTTATTGGTTTGACAATTTTTTGTAGACTAGGTGCAGTTGATCCAGATAACAAGTTATTGATCAAAGAATTCAAACTGTTTAGTGCAAAAACTGTGGCTGCTGTTTGATATGGTATGTAGCTGCCAGTAGAGTTAGGATTGAAGTAAGAGAATCCCACTTGTATAGCCTGCCTATTGCCACCATGCAAAAGATCAAAACTCACACTGTTAATGATATTGCTGATATTTTTAATAAATGTTGCAGTATTTGAAGGATTAAAATTCAACCCATTTGGAGATTTGGTATATGATAAAACTTCCTGTTGCATATAGTACTGGTTGGCTTGGAGCAGTGCATATGCATTTTGAGTTGATATCAAATTACTAGATGGGCCGTTGGCAATGACTAGATCTGACCACCCAGTGGTCACACCGCCCATTATAGTAGTGATAATATTGAATTCTCTGCCAATCACATTAGCATCAGAAATTGTGCCAGGTTGTATATTGGTGATTTGAGTAGCTGTGGAATATCTAGATATGCCCAAAATAGCATCAGTTTGAGGAGTGATATTTCTTGCCACCTTGGCTGCTATAGTGCCCAAATACTTGACGGCCAAAGTGGTTGTTGTAATTTCAGACGGAATATTTGTGGTGCTTTGGAAGTAGTATTGTATGCCTGCAAATGTGCTTTGACTAAATGTACTAGATGTATACAGCAAGTCTGCAACAATGCTGTCAATCAATAACCCAGTGTCTCTAGCACATTTTACCTTGTTGTATGCTAAGTATCCATTTGGTTGAGGACGCACCAAATTGTAGTTGATGTAATTGACTGTTTGCTCTTGAATAAACTTTCTGTTGGCCTGTAGTAAAATTTCTGCACTGACATAGGCAGCATCAGGTCCTGTACTTTTGTATACTGGAGGTGCTACATTAGGTCCTTCAACAATTATATCTGTGATAATATTGAAACAGTTGTTAATAGATGTGGCTGCAATGTTACCACCAGTAAGCACAGTGTTGATAACTTGACTGGCTTGCGGTATCAACGGAACTGCTGGCAGCACAGGACAAGGGTAATTGGAAATCACTGCCTGTATAAGACCAGTCAAATAGCTAATGGCTGCTGTACATTGTTGTATAGTGCCTGCAATATAGCTTATTGTTCCATTCCAATAGGCCTTGCCTGATTCAACACTTTTTTCATTTCCTCCAAATGTAATATCATAGGCCACATTTTCAATCAAAATTCCACTGTCTCTATAAGATTTTTGAGGGTTATAATCAAATTTTCCCGTGTACATGGTAGTATTGACGTAGGCCAACACTTCTGCCTGTATAAAGGATCGATTGGCATGCAACAGTGTCCATGCATTGATAATATTGGTGCTGGTGTTGGTGTCTAGATTTTGCGGAACTTGTGCAGGAGCCGATACTGCACCATCCACAATGATCTGTGTAATTTGATTGATCTTGTTTTGTAATATGTTGGATTCATTCAGGGTGGCACCAGCTACTGGGAACACTTGAGTCACCGCAGTTTGGTAGGTGCTTGGTACTGAATTGCCTGTGACAATATATCCTATCAGATTTTGAATGTAATCATAAGCTGCCACTGTTTGGGTCAATTCAGTTGACACCACAGAAGATGTTGTATATCCATAATAGTATGCACCAGATTTTATACTTTGTACATTGCCTCCATTGACTAGATCAAAAGATAATGCATCAATAATATAGCCAACGTCTCGTCTGCAAGTAGAAGAATTAAATACCAATAATGGATATTTGGTTTGAATGAAAGATACTACTTGATTTGTTAATGTTGACTTGTAAGTCTGAAGTGTAGCAGAATCGTTTAAAATAGTAGCAGTAGTTGATGGTAATCCGCCATATTGAACTTGATTACTAATGCCAGCTACTCCGTTGGTCAAAATATTTGTGATTGTGCTGAACAATCTGGCAATGGTTGATTTATTGCCTGCATTCAAATTCAACTTCTGAATATAAAAACTCAAAGTGTTAACGGCTGCAATAGTTGCAGTGCTTTGTGATATAACATTGCCTGTGTAGGCACCTTGACTCCAATATTGCAATCCACTGAACACACTGTCGCTGGTGCTGTTGTGCAACATGTCCATGCCAATGGCATCCACAATCAATCCAGTATCTCTATAACAACTAGTAGTATTGTAGATGAACACACTGCCTTTGTTGTAGGTTTGTTCTAGAAAACTCACTACTTGAGCTTGTAGGAATGGTTTATTGGCCAACATTAGAGTTCTTGCATTGAAGAAGCCTATATTTTGTTGTCCACCGCCCACACTCTGGCCCAATTCAAGTGATCTAGCATTGGTGTATAACCAAGATGCCCCCGTATCTGTGGCAGTGTAGGCAGTATAAAGCACAGGTTTTGAAATGGACAACAGGGCTGTTGCAGAACTGATTGTGCCTAAATAGGTAATTTGTGAACTCAATTGACCCGTATAGTAAGTAGTGTTTGAACCAGCTTTGCCAATATTGATAAATCCATTTAAAGGTATATTGTCCACATTGACCACAATGGAAGTGGTATTGGCCACCCATGTGCCACTGCCTACCACAACGGGAACTTGTACAGTTTCGTTGGGTACAAACATTGTGCCATCAATTAACCAAGGACCTGAAACGTTGGTACAATTTTGTATATAAGGACTATGGAATAAATCAATTCGATCATTACCAGTCAACGGTGGGAATGCTGTACAATAGGCACCTCTGTTAGTCCCATTAATGTAGTCATTGCCTGGCAATAGTCCACTTCGTCCGTTTAAAAATTGCAGGTGTTGAATGTAACAGCCAGTGTCTACGTGGAACAAATCCTGTGTTTTATTGATGGGTTCAATACACGAAGTTCTAATATCTGACCCAACAACACTGGTATAGGGTTTGAGACGTATTGGATTATTTTCCAAATAGTATCCAGGTGATACTTGAATCTGTGTGCCTGATTGAAAATAGGGACTTTTTACAGCACCACTGATGGTTCTACAGGCCCTACTGGCGTCCATGGCTCTGCCATCGTTGGTGTCATTACCATCCATTGTGACATATAGTACATTTGTGGTCACCGGCGCTGTTCCTATTGGATTGCTGCCTCTGACTCGTATTTCGCCAAATACATCAACCACTCCACCATTACCCTTATCAGGAAAATCAATTCCTGAATTTGGACTCAGTGTCAAATTGCCAAAGGTGTTTCCAACAAATTTTGAATATATATTGTCCAAATAGGCAGTGGCCCAAGTCTGTGTGTCACTGCCAATAAAATTGGTGCCTGATGTGGCAGGAAATATACCACCGCCCACATTGATATCTCTAGCAATTCCTGCACCGCCTGCCACCGTGAGAGCTCCTGTTGATGTGCTACTGGATTGATCAGATGCATATACCTTGACTCTGTCTGTGATCAATCGACCATTTAGTGCATTGTAGGTCAAACCTCCTGAATCGGTAGGGCTGGCATTGTCACCATACAATAAGGCGCCAACTGCCTGCAGTCCATTGGCATCAGTGAATATTGGATAAAAAGTTTGATCCGCATTGTTTGGTATCACATGAATGGATGTACTGGTTGTGGCAGAATTAGCAGATTGAATTCTACCATAGATAAAACCACCTACTGCTAGATCTTTCTCAATGCCCACGCCGCCTGGAAAGTAAGCAGATGCCAGCTGTCTATCAGCAGTCGTACTGAATACAGTTTGATCAATGTCAATGGGGTCTTGCCCCGTGTGATTGTTTAAGTTACCAACGTTGTCTGCGGTATTTTTGATCTTGGTCAGCGTAGCGCCAGCGTTGTCAAGTATGTTGAAGGAACCGTACAACAGTTTTACATTACCATTTTCTACGGTAATAGAGGTTGCCGCATCGGAACCTCCGCTGGCTGGTGCAATGATCCGTGTACCTGAAATTGTTGGCATTTGTGAGTTCTTCCTTAAGTATATTTATTCTGTTAATTGATTTGCAGTTCAACTGAATACAATATTGGAGGCATATGAGATATTAATGTCATCACAATATTTACCTATCTATGCGGTAGGCATCAAAATGAAAAAAGGCTCCAAAGAGCCTTTTTCTAATCTTCCAATGCTGTTAGATGGTAACAGAAAGATTCAATGTAGTGCCAGTTGCAGAAGCAGTGGTCCATTTTGCGGGACCATTTGCCACCAAATATGTACTGTTGGTACCAGTTTGATAACGGACCACAGTTGCTTTTCTTGCAGCTAATTTGCTAATCAAATACACTGCACCAAAAAAGTCAGTAGCAGTCATGTTCATCTGACCCTTGGCCAAACTGTTGGTAGCCGTGGCCACTAGTTTGACTCTACCGCGACCTTGGCTATTTTGCACCAAATATGATCTGCTGCCTTCTTGCTTGATAATGTCGCCGCCTACCACAGCACCGGGTGTGCCAGATACTGTGGACAAGTAAGATGCAATTGTAACTGCATTTCTACGATTAGTTGTTAGGGCTGTAACAAAAGTTGTCGCAGTACCTACAGAACTAGGTGTGAAGCTAATTGTTATTCCACTAGTGGAGATAAATCCAGTACCAGAATTTGTAATGTTTAAACTTTGTATACGGCCAGTTCCACCATTATATAAAACTGTTGCAGTACCTGTTGCAGCAATGCCGCCAGTAATTTGTGTACTGGTGCTGGCTGACCATGTTACCACTGTGGTAGTACTATAGCCACTATTGGTTGCAGTATTACTCACAGTTAATAAAGAAATACCTTCGCCGCCCACTGATTGAATCAGGCCAACTCCAAATTTCTTATCACCAAAAAATCTCTTTTTAAGAGGACGTCCCATTTTGTTTCTCCTTTATGTTTGTGACAGTTCTATTGCCTACGCGGATGGTTACCGCATAAACTCTCATTTAAGAGCGAACTCAATATTTACCTATTTTGAAAAATTATTCAACAAAAAACCCACCAAAGTGGGTTTTTGTTAGTTTTTAAACTAATATTACTGGAAGCTAACAGTTGCACTTGTGATTGCAACTTTGCCCAAGTAATCAGCTGCATTACCCAATGAACTTGCTGTGTTGTTCAACTGCACGTAGCCATAACGTGTCAAGAAGCCCACAACTGGTTCAAAAGTAGCTGGATCCAATACAACACCAGAACTCATCAATGGAATATATGGGCAGTAGAACGCGGCTGCATCAGCCTCAGTAGCACCCTTATATCCAATCAACACTTGGTTGTTGTCAGTGGTATCTGACAAATATGCATCAACATAAACTCTCATTGCGCCATTCAATGTGCCAACAAACTTGGTGTTTGTGGGAGCTTCGAATGTGCCTTCTGTTGTTCTTGCGAATGCAGAAGTTGTTGCGCTTTGCAAAATTGTCAATGCTTGGTTGGAAACCACTGCCCAGTTGCCTGCGCCGCGTCGTGTACGCTGTGCAATCAAGTTGGCCACGCGGTTGATTTGAATAGCTAGAGCAGCATGCTCGTCACCCACGAATGTCGCTGTACCACTGACCAATGATTGATCATATGTTTGTTCAACACTGGCTAAACCACGCAAGCTGGCCAAGATTTCTTGATCAATTTCAGCTGTGATCTCTTGTGCTAGAGCAGCCATGATTTCTGCTTCAATGTCAATGCCTTGTTGGGCTTGTGCATCTTGAGCAGCTTCAAAAGTCCAACGTGCGCTTAGTTTGCGAGACTTAGCTTCAACTGGTGCTTTCAAAATCTGGATACTCATGCGCTTGCCTGCACTGCCTTCCAAGCTGCTTGTGGAACCACCGCCTGGCACTGTAGTATTGTCGTTTCCAGAATATGCTTGAGCAATTTTGAATGGGCTCAATGCTTCTTCACCTGCTGTGACTTCGTTGCTGCTATCAGCATAACGAACACGCAGTGTGTGGATTTGACCAACTGGTCCAGTCATTGGTTGTACGCCAATGATTTCGTTGGCGATAACTGTTGGCATAACACGACGGATAACTGGTAGAATAACACGATTAAGTGTTGCTACGTTACCTGCACTTGTTGCACCTGCTGTTGCGCTTTCAGCCAAATACTTGCG
>Ga0136644_10000320_pt1 | contig 38022 bp, 37 predicted proteins | sample C_130820_EF_Meta_FD_94780 | JGI IMG/M metagenome (GOLD analysis project Ga0136644, IMG submission 94780) | Freshwater microbial communities from Lake Croche, Canada to study carbon cycling - C_130820_EF_MetaG (v2) (version 2) | ecosystem: Environmental > Aquatic > Freshwater > Lake | place...
CTCACTTCTCATTCCTCACTCCTCTCTTCACTCTTATCTTTTATCTATTATCTATTATCTATTCTTCCCCGTCAGCATGGGCACAAAGGAGAAAGCTTCAAAAGATTCTTCTTGAATGGTTCCATCGGCCATTTTGGTCAAACGCAACATCCTTTGCTCAGAACCCTCGTCTAAAGGAATAACCATGCAACCACCTGTTTTTAATTGAGCCAGTAATTTTGGTGGAATAAAAGGAGCAGCTGCAGTAATCAATATTTTATCAAATGGGGCATAGGTTGGTAGCCCTTCAAACCCATCCCCATAAAAGAATTTGGCACTAAAATATTTAGTCCGAACATAGAATTTGCTTTTCTCGTCAAAAAGTTGTTTTTGTCTTTCAATACTAAAAACCCGAGCTCCCATTTCTGCAAGAACTGCTGACTGATACATGCTACCCGTTCCAATTTCAAGAACCTTTTCCATTTTTTTTACTTGCAACAACTGAGACTGGTAGGCAACTGTATAAGGATGTGAGATAGTTTGATCCGCTCCAATATCAAATGCCCTATTTTCATAGGCAATTATGTCAAATCCTGAGTCTAGAAAAAAATGTCTGGGTATGGCAGTAATAGCATCCAACACATTGTTGTCTGTAATGCCCTTTTCCCTTAATAAATCAACCAACTGTTTTCTCAAACCCTTGTGTTGGTAAGTATCAACGTACTCTCTTTTCATAAGCAGAACGAATATACCACATCCAATTGGGAGAAGGGTTTGATTTGGGGATATGTGAAAAGAATACTCCTGTGAAAAATTTCTTCACAGGAGTATTCTATGATGGTTATAACTATTAGTTCAGTTGCATGTCTGCAATAATCCTAGCAATTTTGGCTTCTAATTGGGCAAAACTTTCGTCAAAAGCTGCTTTATTGGGCAAATTGGTCTTTACACTAAAATAAAATTTAATCTTAGGTTCGGTTCCTGAAGGACGTGCCGAAATTTTGCTACCATCTTCTGTGATAAATTGCAATACATTGCTTTTAGGCAGTTGGATGGGCCAGGTTTCTCCCGTAGCGGGATTACTTCCTTTTTGCAATTCATAGTCTAACAATTGTACCACTTTAGCCCCATCAATGGTTGCTGGAGGATTGTTACGGTACCCATTCATCATATCGGCAATTTCCTTTTGACCATTCATACCCTTCTTTGTAATACTGATCAAGGTTTCATAATAGAACCCATATTGAAGATAGAGTTCAATCATTTTGTCAAACAAAGTCAGGCCCTGATCTTTGGCATAAGCAGCCATTTCACACATGAGGGCTACTGCACTAATGGCGTCTTTGTCCCTAACCTGGTCTCCAATCATCAGTCCAAAGCTTTCCTCACCCCCAATTACATAATTTTCTTGACCGGCTTTTGCTTTTATCAATTCTGCAATCCATTTAAAACCAGTAAGCACATTATAACAGGCAACCCCATAATCTGCGGCAAGGTCATTGATCATTTGAGTGGTCACAATAGTGGTAATCACCATATCATTGGGTTGGGCAATTCCCTTTGCTTTTCTTGCCTCCATCATGTAATTACAGGCCAGTACCGCGGTTTGATTACCATTCATGAGCACCCATTCACCATGGTGATTTTTAACTCCAATGGCAACTCGGTCTGCGTCTGGATCTGTACCCAATAAAATGTCGGCATCCAATTCTTTGGCTAGTTTTAAACCTATGCCCATGGTAGCGGCTTCTTCTGGATTGGGATATGCCACTGTTGGAAAATTACCATCTGGAGTAGCTTGTTCCTCAACTATGGTTACATTGGTAAAACCAAATGATTTTAGTACTTCAGGAACCAAGGTAATACCGGTACCATGTATGGGAGTATAAACAATTTTTAAATCTTTTTGTCTAGCTATTACGTCTGGATAAACGCTAAGCCCTTTTACCATGTTGATATAAGCGCTATCCATATCCTTACCCAAAATGCTGATATTGGCATCGCCACCGCTCCATTTAACTTCATCAATTCCTGAAACAGCTTCTACTTCTATGATCACGTTTTTGTCATGTGGAGGCACTAATTGGCCACCATCATTCCAATAGGCTTTATAACCATTATACTCTTTAGGATTATGAGACGCGGTACAAACTACCCCCCCATTACAACCAAGATGGCGAATGGCATAACTCAATTCAGGGGTGGGACGCAGGGCTTCAAACAAAAAGACCTTGATTCCATTGGCTGCAAATACATTAGCTGTTGTTTCAGCAAAAAAGCGACTATTATTTCTGCTATCATGCGCAATAGCAACCTTAATCTCAGCTTCACCATAAGTCTTCTTTAAATAATTGGCAAAGCCTTGGGTGGCCATGCCGATGGTATATTTATTGATTCTATTGGTGCCAACTCCCATGATTCCCCTAAGCCCACCTGTACCAAACTCTAGATTTTTATAAAAGGCATCAGCCAGTTCGTCTTCATTATTTGCCTTCAATGCAGTAATTGCATCTTTAGTAGCTTGGTCATAATTGCCACTAGTCCAGACATTAACCCTTGATTGTATTGCAGCGTCCATAATTCAAATTTTTATTGATAGGTAAAACGAAGTTATATAGTAGAATATTTTACAATTTAATATTCCTTAAGAATATTTGACAAGAAAGTTAGTCTTTTGGGTAATCTTTATCCAATATAAGCACCCAAAACATCTCCGTTAGATACTTCAACCTGAATATGATCCTCAGGTGTAGTTGCAATAGACAAGCCAACATAATCGGGTTTTACGGGATAGAGTTTATGCATCCTTTCTACCAAAACCATGGTTTGTATTGTTCTAGGATAATATTCCATCAAGGGTTTCAATCCATATAATAGTGTTTTTCCACTATTGGCAACATCATCAATTAATACCACATTTAGGTCATTTAAATTGAGCTTTTCACTCAAACTGACTTCTTTTGGAAGATCCTTGTCTAGACTTACCGAGATATTGATTACCTGATTTTTAACATAGGGTTTTAAAAAAGAAGCAATTTTTTGGGCAATGACGGTCCCGCTATTTCTAACCCCAATTAATATGATATCCGCCTCACTTCCGCTAAGGTTTTCAGCTAATTCCAATGCCATCCTATGTAATTTCTGGTTGGCCGATTCCTGATTGAGGATATATTTTTTCTCAGACATAAACTGGTTTGAATTTCAAAAATAAGCACAATAAAACCATTCCACAATCCAATTTACAACAACGCAAAACCGCTATCTTAGCGGCACAACTTTTGCATCATGGCCTTTCTACCACAAATCCTATTCTTGGTTTTGACCCTTGTTTCTGTGTGGCTATTTAGTAAAAAAGCCCTTGAAATCAAACGCAATATATTTTTAGGGAAACCAGAAGACCTAAATAATCACCCAAAAGAACGCTGGAAGAATTTGGTCTTTTTGGCATTGGGACAAAAGAAAATGTTTAAGAATCCCTTGGTGGCAGTAATGCATTTAGTAGTCTATGCTGGCTTTGTCATCATCAATATTGAAGTACTTGAAATTGTATTAGATGGTCTTTTTGGAACGCATCGTTTGTTTCTACCTATTTTGGGGGGAGTATATAGATGGTTGATTAATGCATTTGAAATTTTGGCATTTTTAGTATTGGCTGCATGTGTTATTTTTCTAGTAAGAAGAAATGTGATCAAGTTAAAACGCTTTATCAGCAAGGATTTGAATGGATGGCCAAGGTCTGACGCCAACAATATTTTAATTATAGAGATTGTTTTAATGTCTTTGTTTTTAACCATGAATGCCATTGACCTTGTGCTTCAGTCAAAAGGTTTGGAACATTATCAGCCAACCGGCTCATTTTGGATTTCCAGCCAAATGGCACCTTTGTTTCAAGGGTTTAGCACTGAGGGTTTAGTGATCTTTGAACGTATTTGCTGGTGGCTGCATATTGCTGGCATATTTGCTTTTTTAAATTACCTCCCATACTCTAAGCATTTACATATTATGCTGGCATTCCCAAATGCCTATTATGCCAGACTAGAACCCCAGGGAAAAATGCCCAATATGGTATCTATCCAAAATGAAGTGTTATATGCCATGCAACCGGAATTAGCCCCCTCTGATGCGGCTCCGCACGCACGCTTTGGCGCAAAAGATGTATTTGATCTAAGTTGGAAAAACCTATTAGACGCATATAGTTGTACAGAATGCGGAAGGTGCACATCGGCTTGCCCTGCCAATATCACTGGCAAATTATTGAGCCCACGTAAAATCATGATGGCTACACGTGACCGTTTGGAATCTGTGGGCAAAAATATTAATGTCAATAAATCATTTGTAGACGATGGTAAATCATTGTTGCATGATTATATTAGTACAGAAGAATTGCGTGCTTGCACTACTTGTAATGCCTGTGTTGAAGCTTGTCCCGTGAGCATTTCACCACTTGATATTATTTTGGAATTGAGGAGGTCATTGATCATGGAAGAAAGCAATGCACCACAAGAATGGAATGGCACATTTAGTAATATTGAAAATAATTTTGCACCTTGGAAATTTTCTCCTGACGACCGCGACCAATGGATTGCTGAAGTCTAAACTAAACAAAGGGATGGTAGATTATTCTATATAATTGCAATAAAGCAGTTAAAAGAAAAACAATGCCCATAGTAATATTTAAGCTCTTATTAGAAGCTTTGATTTTTTGAACCAGCCATTTTCCTCCGTGGATATACACCGCGAGTCCAGCAATAGTGCCATTTCCAGCACCAATGGTAAATAAGTTGAAATCAATAGAAGTTACAGCTAATCGTTTTGTTTGAATCATTACAGAAGTCCAAAGTACCCAGAAAGGAATTTGAACAGGATTCAAAGCACTCATACTTAACCCAAGTACAAAGCGGTTGAGTTTGTTATTAAGCACTAAAGCTTTGGATTCAGTTGTTTGTTTTTTAGCACTGATGATGGCCATCATTCCCAAGACCAGAAACAATAAAACGGTTAGCCAACCTAGACCCAGATACACCCTACGATGTTGTACAACCCAGTCCATCCCGGTAAGGGCCAAACGCAAATAGACCATTTCAATTATTGCCACCCCAATAGCAAATTGCCAAGCCTTTGAAATACTTTCTTGCAAACCCACTTGTGTAGCGGTGAAACTCATATTTCCCAGGGGTAATTGCCCTAAAAAACTAACAAGAAATCCAAAGACAATTGTCAAAGCCATACCCAAATATAAGCCCAATTGAAGCTAGTCCTTAGCCAAAATTTCTATTTACTGTTAGTTTTATAATTGCCCATTGAGCACAATCAGAATTTGCAGTACATTCGTATAAACTCTTGTTATGAAGGTGCGTACCATGGCAGAAATGATGCAAAGTGGAGAAACCCCTGAGATCTTATTTTGGGTGGGTTGTGCTGGTAGTTTTGACCAAAGAGCCCAAAAAATTACCAAAGCTTTTGCTGCCATCTTAGATAAAGTGGGTATCAATTTTGCCATACTTGGAAAAGAAGAAGCTTGTACGGGCGATCCTGCTAGAAGGGCTGGAAATGAATTCCTATTTCAAATGATGGCTTATCAGAATATCCAAATTCTAAATGGATATGGGATTAAGAAAATTGTGACTACTTGCCCTCACTGTTTTAATACCCTTAAAAATGAATATCCTGAATTGGGTGGAACTTATGAAGTATTGCACCATGCCAGTTTTTTACAACAATTGATTGACGAGGGTAAAATCAAAATCAAAGAAGGCGGAGACTTTAAAGGAAAAAAGATTTCTTATCACGATAGCTGCTATTTAGGCCGTGCCAATAATATTTATGAAGCACCAAGAAAAGTATTAGAAGCTTTGGACGGTGAATTGGTAGAAATGAAGCGTTGCAGAAGTAATGGGTTATGCTGTGGAGCAGGGGGTGCCCAAATGTTTAAAGAAGACGAGCCAGGAAACAAGCGCATCAATATTGAAAGAACGGATGAAGCTTTAGCCACTGGCGCTTCAATAATTGCGGCAGCTTGTCCTTTTTGTAATACCATGATGACAGATGGTGTAAAAAACAGGGAACAAGAAAATAGTGTAGCTGTTTTAGATATTGCTGAGCTCATTGCGGCCTCAATGGAATAAACTTTAAATTTGTGGTATGAATCTAGATTTTGAACAATATTTGCCAACTGATTTTCATCCCAGTTCCAGGATTTGGATTTATCAAAGCAGCAGGTTATTAACCATGTCTGAGGCCCTAGAATTAGAACCTTTATTGGAAAACTTTGTAGCAAGTTGGCAAACCCATGGTACTCCAGTAAAAGGATATGCCAATCTATTATTTGGGCAATTTATTGTAATCATGGCAGACGAAACTGCAGCAGGTTTAAGTGGTTGTAGTACCGATAGTTCTGTGCGTTTAATTAAACAAGTAGAAGAAACATTTAAAATTGATCTGTTTAACCGTCAGAATTTGGCTTTTATGGTAAAAGATAAAATTCAATTATTACCATTAGCGCAACTGCAATATGGTTTTGACAATGGGTTTTTAACGGCAGACACCCTTTACTTTAATAATTTGGTAGCTAATAAAGCCGAAATGATTGAAAAATGGTTGATTCCCATAAAAGAAAGTTGGTTGGCAACAAGAATTAAGCAATCGGTTTCTTAACCGGCACAGCAGGTTGTTTATTGGCTTTTACCTTATTGATTATTTCCTGTTTTTGCTTATCAGAAATGGCTTTTTTCTGTACTAATTTGTTGAGCTGGTAGGAAAGGGTTAGTCTAAAATTCCTGGTGTTACTACTACTAAAACTTTCTATGTTAAAATTGGTTCCATAAACAGAAGAAAAATACTGTTGTGCCCTGAAAGGATCCGCAATATTAATGCCTACAACTAGCCTTCGTTCAAAAAATCGATACATGAAACCAAGATTCATGGTCAGGTTACTCCTACTTCTACCCTGAGGATCGGCAAAACTGCTAAACCTTGCAGTGCCTTCCATGGTCAACAAACTGTTTGGATTATAGGTGTATTGAACAGTGGTATAAAAACTTCCTCCATCTTGGTATTTATACAATAACTTTTCAGCTTCTGCATATACATTATAAGAATAGCCAAGGCTACCATTCATTCTAAACCACTTATTAAAGGTATACCCGCCCCATGCACTGGCTTCGTATTCTTTTCTGTCTGCAATATTCACATAGGTAATAAATGTTTTACCCCCACCCGCCAAGGTTCTAAAACTATTGATCACTTGTTTTACTTTATTATATCCCACAGAGGTATTAATATAGTACTTACCCTTCATGAGAGAAAAATTCCAGTCAAAATTATCGGCCAAGGTTGGCAATAAAAAAGGATTACCAAAACGTAGATTATAAGGATCGCTATAGTCAATATTGGGGTTTAATTCTCCTAACCCAGGTCTTCTTATGCTAGCGCGATAGACCAACGCGGTATTCATGGTTCTGCTAAATTCCTTTCTGATGGTAATATTGGGGAGTAGATTCCAATAACCATTTGATACATTGGCTGAATTGCCTTTTACAAAGTCAAAATTAGTTTTGGTCTCTTCTGCTTGCGCCCCAAAAACTAAGTGTAACTGTTGTCCAAATACAAAACTGAATCCAGCCCTGATGGTGAAGATGCCTTGATTGAAAAAGAAATCATTGCTCAACAGATTATTGGGCACAAAAATAGAATCTGTTTTAGAGAGAAAGCTGGTATTAAGGGTATTGTGAAATCTACTAAATTGATAACTGGTGCCAGAACTAAAATTCCCTTTGTATAACTTTAGTGGTTTATTATAATCTAATCTTAGAGAATAACCTTTATTATATGTATTGAAGTATTGATTTTGAGTAGAGTCTACTCCAGTTGGCACATAAGAACCACTTAGAAACTGCTGATAATAATCCTTGTCATTGTCATTTTTTCCATCATTCCAAGAACCAATAAAACGTAAATATTCTGCTAGGTTCTTTTTATTTTTCAGGGTATAAGAACCCGATAAATAATGACTGTATCCTGTTCCATTACTGGCGTTTGTTCTAGTTGATACTTTATAGATTTCATCATACCTATTGATATTGGTATACGCTGAATGACTGAGATTGTCAAAATAGCTTAAGTTACCCTGATAAGTTAGATTGAATAAGTTATGAGGATTGGTTTGATAATCCGTTTGCAACCTAAGACCAGGTCTTAAATTTTTATTATCATAATTGGTTTCCGTATTGAATTTATTGGTACTATCTGCGTAGAAATTTTGTCTTTTGGAATAGCCATTGCCCACAAAACTGCTTGCGCCAAGACTTATGGTTCCAGCAAAGGAAAATTTCTTATTCCTATAACTTAGATTGGTTGAGAAACTACCTTCTCCCCTAGTACCGGCACTTAATATAGACCTACCAACCCAACCAATTTTGCCCTTTTTGGTAACTATATTTATAACCCCACCCGTTTCTGTTGCGTATTGTGGTGGCGGATTGGTCATCACTTCTATTTTCTCAATACTATTACCTGGCAAACTTTCTAATAAATCTTGTAATTGTTGGGCAGTAAGATCGGTGGGTTTGTCATCAATCAAAATCTTTGGTTCTTTCCCTTTTAAAAGAATTTTACCATTGGGATCATTGCTAATAAGGGGCATATTTTTGAGTAGCTCAGCCGTTGTTGCACCATTGCTCAAAGCAGACTCCCCAACATTATAGGTTAATTTACCATCCTTGTTTTCAATCAATGGTTTTTCAGAATAGATAATTACTTCACCCAGACTATTTGAAACTTCACTCAGTTTTACATCACCAAGGTTAAAGTCATAACGCTCTTCTCTTAAATAAATACTATCTAAGTTTAAAGCGCCAAAACCCATGGCAGAAACATTAAGTCTAAAATACCCTAAGGGTAATTGTTGAAATTCAAATGCCCCATTTTTGTCTGTTAAGGCCGTAGCAGTCTTAATGGTATCACCCATTAGTTGAACAGAAACTGAAGCAAAAGGAACTGCTTTACCCGTTTTTGATTCTAAGACATTTCCCATGATAATCCCCAATAATTTTTTCTGATTGGCAGTCTTGTTTTGCCCATGAACATACATCACAGAAATTATTAATAAGAAAAATAACAGGGTTCTAACCATGAAAAAAGGATATTTGCGCTCTGCAAGCTATTTCAAAACCGATTGTTCTACAAAATTCTAGTACCATCGGTTGAATACACAAAAATAACCTTTATGTACCTAGTTTATGGCATAACCAATTGTAATACAGTAAAAAAAACCTTGGATTATTTAAAAACCAACGGTATTCCATTTGAGTTCCATGACTATAAGAAAAAGGGACTTAGTTCTGAAATTCTAAAAGAATGGACCACGCAAAAAGGATGGGAGCCCTTATTAAATAAGAAAGGAACCACATGGCGTTCCATGGATGTGTTACAACAAAAGAAAATTAAAGACATTCCCTCAGCCATCACTTATTTATTGGCAAATACCAGTGCCATTAAAAGACCCATTGTAGCACTTGAAGGCAAAATCATTGCCATTGGTTTTGACGAGTCAAGCTATGCGCTTTTGTTTCATTAAATTATTTCAAAAATTTATGCAGGGTATTTTCCAATTCCGCTCCTCTTAAATTCTTGCCTATAATATTTCCACTTGGATCAATTAAGAAATTAGTGGGTATTGCGCTTACGCGATATATCATGGCCGGAGAACCAGGTCCGTCTTGGGCGTCAATCAAATTGGTCCATACTAGTTTATCCGCCTTCATTGCCTGAATCCAATTGGCTTTTTCCTTGTCAATTGACACACCTAAAATGGCAAAATTCTTGTCTTTGAACTGTGCATATGCTCTAACCAAATTAGGATTTTCCTGTCTACAAGGTCCGCACCAACTTGCCCAAAAGTCTACTAATACATATTTACCCTTAAAAGAAGAAAGTGATACAGATTTTCCATTCACGTCTTTTTGGGTAAAGTCAACCGCTTTACTACCAATTGTACCAATTTTGGACTCCAAAATACTGTTCTCAATGGCTTTAGCATAAGGACCCGTTTTTGCCATTCCCTGTAATGGAGCATAATAGGTTTCTAATTCTGCAGCACCGCCATCGTATAATGGACTAAGCACATATAAAACAAATGGACTAACCGCAGAACTTGGTTTTGATTTGGCAAAATCTGCAGCATTTTTTACAACCAATGCTTTTGCTCCACTAAATTCTTGTAACAAATTATTCCTTTTAACAGCATCCTTCTCTTGATTGATGGTTGCAGCCAAGCCATTCAATTTGTTTTTAAAGGGATTGAATTGTTGTTTGAAAAATTCATAATCGCTTTGTATGGCAGAACCACTAAAAATCCATCCAGATACATTGTTTAAATCACCTGTTAGACTCAAGGAATCATTAAAGATAAAAATATCAGTCACTTCTTTATATCCTTCAAAACCTAATTGATACACATCGGGTTCAGAAAGCAAAGCTTTTAGTGTAAAAGAACCATTTCTAGAAATGACAGAAACCGATGATTGTCCATTACTACCTGAAACCAACACCACTTTGGTACTGTCTTTTAGCCCATTAATTCTTCCAGATAAAACAAACTGTTTTTGATTGATTTGCGAAAAAGCAAATAATGGCGCTAAAAACAAAAGGAAGCATACATATTTCTGCATAATTATTTAGAATGACGTTGTTTTAAAATTGAAACTACATGGTCTAAAGAATAGCCCTTGGCATTCAGTAAAATTAAATAGTGAAACATTAAGTCGGCTGCTTCATTAAGAAATAATTCCTCATTTTGATCCTTGGCTTCAATGACCAATTCAACCGCTTCTTCCCCTACTTTCTGTGCCATTTTATTCAACCCTTTTGCAAATAACCTAGCCACATAGGATTCTTCAACTGAGGCTTTTTTACGAAGGGCAATAATGTCTTCTAAATAATTTAGAAAATTACTATTATGGTTTTTCTCCATCCAACATGTATCTGCACCTGTATGACAAACGGGGCCCTTGGGATGTACTTTGATCAGCAATGTATCATTATCACAATCTACCGCAATAGACTTAAGTTCTAAAAAGTTGCCAGACGCTTCTCCTTTGGTCCAAAGTCTTTGCTTGGTTCTGCTGTAAAAGGTAACCCTTCCCAATTCCTCTGTTTTTGAAAGGGCTGCTTCATTCATAAATCCCAGCATCAAGACTTTGTCTGTATCAAAATCCTGCACAATTGCAGGAACCAAGCCATCCGCATATTTTGAATAATCTATTTTCATAACCTACTTTATAATCTAATTTCAATTCCTTTTTCTTTCAAAAAATTTTTCAATTGGCCGATCCCAATTTCCTTGAAATGAAAAATACTGGCTGCCAATGCGGCGTCCGCTTTGGCTATTTCAAAAACGTCTTTAAAATGCCCCATGGTACCACCGCCTCCTGAAGCAATTACAGGTACGGGTAATTCATTGACCAACTGTCCGGTGATATCAAGTGCAAAGCCCTGTTTTGTTCCATCATGGTTCATAGAGGTCAAAAGTATTTCACCAGCCCCCAAATCTACGGCTTGTTTTGCCCATTCTTTGCATTTGGTATTGGTTTTAACACGTCCCCCGTTTAAGTAAACATACCAATCCCCATCCGCTTCTAGTTTGGTATCAATGGCCAAGACAACGCACTGACTGCCAAATTCCCTTGCCAATTCTTTGATTAAGTCTGGCCTTTTAAAGGCCGATGTATTTACGGAAATCTTGTCTGCTCCGTTTTGTAAGAGTGTGTTAACGTCTTCTACACTACTGATTCCTCCACCTACCGTAAAGGGTATATTGATATGGTGTGAAATCCGATTAACCAGTTCACTCAAGGTTTTCCTCTTTTCATTAGTGGCTGTAATGTCTAGAAATACCAGTTCATCCGCGCCCTGGCTAGCATAAAAAGCCCCCAATTCAACGGGATCACCCGCGTCTCTGATATTCTCAAAGTTTACCCCTTTTACCGTTCTTCCATCATGGATATCCAAACAGGGTATGATTCGTTTAGCTAACATGGGCTCTAATTGGTTTACATAAGATATTTCAAATCTGACAAAGCTATTCTTCCTTCATAAATGGCTTTTCCAACAATAGCACCAGAACAACCTATGGCTTTTAAAGCTTGAAGATCTTCCAAGGAACTCACACCACCACTAGCAATAAAATAGGCTTTTGGATAGGTTGCTAGTATTTCTTGGTATAGTTCTAAAGAGGGACCTTCTAATTTGCCATCTTTACTTACATCGGTACAAAATACTTGTTGCACTCCTTTTGACAAATAATCACCTAAAAAGTCTAAGATGGCAATCTCAGTAGTTTCTAACCAACCTGCAACCGCAATTTTCCTATCCTTTACATCGGCCCCAAGCAAAAATTTATCCGCCCCATATGCTTCTAACCATTCCACAAAAAGGGTTGAAGATTTTACTGCCAAGCTTCCAATGGTAGCAAAAGCAGCACCAGACTCAAAAACAATGGCAAGATCTTTTTCTTGTTTGATACCCCCTCCAAAATCAATGATCAAACTGGTATTAGCTGCAATTTCTTGTAGTACCCTCCAATTTTGAACTGTTCCAGCCTTGGCTCCATCTAAATCTACTAAATGCAGTCTTTTTAACCCGGCTGCTTCAAAAGCTTTGGCTACTTCTAAGGGGTTTTCATTATAGATGGTTTTTTGGGCATAATCACCTTGGGTGAGCCTAACACATTTACCATCTATAATATCAATTGCGGGTATTATTTCCATGATTTTTTGTTATAATTCAATAAAGTTCTTGAGAATGGTTTCACCCACAGTGGCTGATTTTTCAGGGTGAAATTGTACTCCATAAAAATTGTTTTTTTGTAATGCCGAGCTATAAGGCAAAACATAATCAGTGGTTGCAATACTATGCGCTCCAAGTGATGCATAATATCCGTGTACAAAATAGCAATAGCTATTTTCTGCTACCTGATTAAATAATGGGGTTTTAAGAGTATAAATATTATTCCATCCCATTTGGGGCACTTTAAAATGAGATTGACTTGGGACAGATGGTTGAAACCTTTTTACTTTTTCTTCAAAAATACCCAAGCAATGGGTATTGTTCTCTTCACTATGTGTACACATTAATTGCATCCCTAAGCAAATGCCCAAAACGGGTTGTTCTAAGTTTTTAATTAATTCATCCAACCCTCTTTCACGCAGGTAATGCATAGCAGTACTAGCTTCTCCTACTCCGGGAAAAATGACTTTATCCGCTGCTTTAATCAATGCTTGATCATCTGTTACCATCGCTTCTATACCAATTCGCTCTAAGGCATAGAGTACTGATTGAATATTGCCGGCATTGTATTTTATTATGACCAATTTCATCACTAGCCTTATTGTACTGTTCCCAAAAATTGTTTTACAGTGGCTTTTAAATCAGTAGCTTCTTCTAAAGCTTGAATAAAAGCAGTGCCAATAATAGCACCATTAGCATGTTTTGAGGCAGACTCAAAAGTAGCCCTGTCTTTAATGCCAAAACCAACTAGCACGGGATTTCTAAGTGACATATTAGCTAGTCTTTTCAAATAAAGTTCAACCGCGTCAAAGTCTTTATCCTTTCCGGTAGTAGCAGATGAACTTACTGCATATAAAAAACCCGTACTCAGTTCATCTAATTTGCGTATCCTGGTTTCTGATGTTTCAGGAGTTACCAGAAAAATAAAATCAAGACCGTGTTTTTTAATAATGGCACCATATTCCGTTTCAAATTCATATTCTGGCAAATCTGGCAAGATGAGCCCATCTACCCCTACAGCTGCTGCATCAGCACAAAATTTTTCCATACCATATTGCAATACCGGATTCATATAACCCATCAATATCAAGGGTAAGTTTGAAAGTTTACGCAAATCCTTAAGTTGGTCAAAGAGTACCGCAATGGTCATGCCATTTGCAAGGGCTATGTTACCACTATTTTGTATCACAGGCCCATCAGCTAGTGGATCACTATAGGGCATTCCTAATTCAATAATATCTGCCCCATTTTCACTAAGGGCTTCAATGATTTCTAAAGTACTATTTAACCTAGGGTAACCAGCGGTACAATAGACATTCAATATCTCTTTTTGCTTTGTCGCAAATAAATCAGCTAGCCTGCTCATGATAATTTCTTTGTTATTCTGTTACTATGCGTGTAAATCCAACTCATTGATATAGGTAGAAAGGTCTTTGTCTCCTCTTCCACTCAAACAAATCACTACCCTATCTTTTGTTGTAAGATTCATTCTTCCAAGCACTGCAAAAGCATGTGCTGTTTCTAAAGCAGGTATAATTCCTTCCGTTTTACTCACATGAAATGCCGATTCCAAAGCTTCTTGATCTGTGGCACTTAAAAATGTACCTCTACCTGTCTCAAACAAGTTTGCATGCATCGGCCCAACGCCTGGATAATCCAAACCTGCAGAAATACTATGGGGTTCTACTATTTGCCCATCTGCGGTTTGCATCAACAAGCTTTTGCTACCGTGCAAAATTCCAGGTTTACCCAATTGGGTAGTAGCCGCACTCATACCACTATGAATTCCTAATCCAGCCGCTTCTACGGCTACCAATTGAACACTTAATTCATCCAGAAAATGATAGAATGCACCAGCTGCATTAGAGCCACCACCTACACAAGCTACTACATGGGTTGGTAATTCATGCCCCGTTTTCTCTTTTAACTGCCAGCGAATTTCTTCACTAATCACACTTTGAAAACGGGCAACCATATCTGGATAAGGATGAGGACCTACTACACTTCCAATAATATAATGGGTATCTACGGGATTATTGATCCAGTCCCGAATAGCCTCATTGGTAGCGTCTTTGAGCGTTTTGCTACCACTAATTGCTGGCACTACCTTGGCTCCTAGCATGCGCATTCTAGCTACATTTGGAGCTTGTCTTTCAATATCCTTCTCTCCCATGTAAACAATACATTCCATGCCTTTTAAAGCACAAACGGTTGCCGTAGCCACTCCGTGTTGACCAGCACCTGTTTCAGCAATAATTCTGGTTTTTCCCAGTTTTCTAGCTAACAGAATTTGCCCAATGGTATTATTAATTTTGTGTGCGCCTGTATGGCACAGGTCTTCTCTTTTAAGATAGATAGTACTATTAAATTCAGCACTCAATCTTTCAGCTAAAAATAATGGGGTGGGCCTGCCTACATAATCTCTTAATAAATGCTGGAATTCTTTTTGAAAAGAAGACTCATGCATAATCTCTAGATATCTAGCTTTAAGCTCTTCTACATTCCGGTGTAACATCTCAGGAATATAAGCTCCGCCAAATTGCCCATAATACCCCTGCTCATTAGGTGCCTGAAAACTTTCATGTTTTTTAACCATCTCTATCCTCCTTTTATTGCCTTTATAAATGATTCAATTTTATCCATGTCTTTCAAACCAGGTGCTAGTTCAAATTTGCTATTGATATCAACAGCAAATAGGTCTTTTGCAACCGGCTCTTTTTCAAATTCCTTCAACAGCGCTTCGTCTTCCGGTTGTATGCCACCACTTAAGAAAAAAGGCTTACGCACATTTCCACCCTTTAACAAATCCCAATTAAACTTTTTTCCAGTTCCACCATATCCTGCTCCTTCTGTATCAAAGAGAAACATGTCTGCCGCTTCTTGATAATCCTTAGCTCTCCAAAGTATCTCTTCACCTTCCCTTAATCGGAAAGCTTTAATAACTGTTACATAATTGGCAATCTGCTCACAATACCTAGGATTCTCATCTCCATGCAATTGAACCAAATAGAGTCCGCATGCATCTACCATTTGTAACACTTCTTCAACAGGAGTGTTTACAAATACACCAACTTTATTAATATGCTTCCCTTTAATTTTTTTGAGTTGCTCTTTACTCATATGGGATAACACATAGCGAGGAGATTTGGGATAGAAAATAAATCCTGCAAATTCAACTCCCAATTCGTCTAACTGGAGTACTTGCTCGGCCTTGGTCATACCACAAACTTTAATACGCATATTAGCTTGCTTTTAGTTGATTGACAAAATCAGCAAAAGCAACCGAAGGGTTAGCCTCTTTCATAAAATTCTCTCCAATTAGAAAACCCTTGAAACCGGCTGCACGTAAAGTTACAATAGTATCTACATTGCTAATACCACTTTCTGCTATGGCGGGCTTGTCTTTTGGAATTTTTGATATTAGGTCTAAAGAAGTTTGAATACTTACTTCAAAAGTTTTCAAATTGCGATTATTTACACCTACCATGTCTACTTCCTCACAAATATGACCTAATTCCGATGCATCATGAATTTCCAGTAACACTTCTAAACCAAGCAAATGCGCCAAACTAGCCATTTCTCTAACTTGATCTACTTCTAAACAAGCAGCAATTAATAAAATAAGGTCTGCTCCCATGGCTTTTGCTTCATATACTTGATAAGGATCAACCATAAAATCCTTTCTCAATAAGGGAATCTCATGAACCCTTGCCGCCATTAAGTCTTCTGACCTGCCTCCAAAAAAATCAGTATCGGTTAATACTGAAACGGCACTTGCAGATTGCGCATAAGCACCAGTAACAGCTACTACATCAGCTGTACCATTGATTACTCCTTTTGAAGGTGACTGTCTCTTAAATTCAGCAATAATGCCTGTTCTAGATTTATCTTCTAAAAACGCTTTGGCGGAATAAGTTGGCCTAGTAAAGTGAGGCATTTGCTGCAGCTGTTCCAAGGAAACTTGGGTCTTACGCAGTTTCAACTCTTCCTTTTTACGGGCTACTATTTTTTCTAATATATTCATGACTGAAGAGATATTAATTTTTCTAATGAGGCTAATGCCTTTCCTGATTCAAGGCTTTCAACCGCTGCTAAATAAGCGGATTCATAATTGGCATATTTACCCGTACAATTCAAAGCCATAGCGGCATTGGCTAAAACCACTGCATTTTGTGCCCAGGTTCCATTGCCTTGAATAATTTTCCGGAAAATGGCGGCTGATTCCTCCACGGTATTACCCCCATAAATATCAGACTGCTCTACCATTCTTTTACCCAATTCTTCCGGCGTATACACCCGCTCACCTAAATTGGTAATAACTTTGGTGTCACTGGTAAGAGAGATTTCATCATACCCATCAAGGCTATGAATAATGGTAAATGCCCTTCCAGTTTGTTGTAATAAGTAATTATAAATCCTTGCCATTTCAAGATTATAAACACCCACCAATTGAAAGGCTGGAGATGCAGGATTTACCATGGGACCCAGCATATTGAAAAAATTGCGCAATCCTAAGTTCTTTCTTATTGGGGCTACTACTTTTAATGCAGGATGAAAGAGTGGCGCATGTAAAAAACAAATATTGGCTTGTTCTAATTCTTTTAATAAGCTATCATGATGATTTTTGTGTTGATAACCCAGCTGTTCCATTACATTAGAAGACCCACTAATGGAGCTTGCTCCATAGTTTCCATGTTTGGCCACTTTTTGTCCAGCACCCGCCACTATAAAACAGGCAAGTGTAGAAATATTAAAGCTGTTTTTTCCATCTCCCCCTGTTCCAACAATGTCCATTACTTCATACCCCTTGGTGTCAAAATGAATACTCAGTTCCATCAATGCATCGCAAAAACCTTGCAATTCTTCAATGGTAATGCTTCTCATCAAAAACACCGTAATAAATGCGGCAATTTCAGTTTCATTAAATTGACCACTAGAAATTTGCACCAAGGCTTGCTTAGCGTTTTCTCTACTCAAAGTTTTGTGTTCAAATAAATATTGTAATAGTTTCTTCATAATACTTAACTATTTTTTTAACCAGTTTTTCAAAATAGTGCCTCCTTCAGGAGTAAGAATACTTTCTGGGTGAAATTGAACTCCCTGCACATCAAAGGTTTTATGTTCCAGTGCCATAATGTATCCGTGTTCTTCCTGAGCAGTGATGAATAGTTCTTCAGGAAAATCTTGTTGATCCACTACCCAACTATGATACCTACCAACAATAAAGCTGTCTGCCAAACCTTCAAACAAGCGAGATTTTTTTTCATGAATGGTTAATTGTTGAACAGGTGTTGCAACCCCATGGTATACCGAACTCAAATTGGTTAAAGTTCCTCCAAATGCTTCCCCAATTGCCTGATGACCTAAACAAACACCCAAGATAGATTTAGTAGCAGCATATTCCTTGATTAAGGGCAATAACAAACCAGCTTCAGAAGGAACGCCTGGCCCAGGTGATAATAAAATCTTGTCATAATTCTTGACTTTTTCCAAAGGCAATTGGTCATTGCGATAAACGTCTACCTTATTTCCCGTAATCTGTTCAACCAAATGAACCAAATTGTAGGTAAATGAATCGTAATTGTCAAATACTAAAATCTTCATAATGCTAATACTTCAAATGCTAAATGGCTTCTGCAATAACGATGGCTTTTTTAAGCGTGTTTAATTTGTTGTTTACTTCTTGTAATTCGTTTTCTGGAATACTTGCGGCCACCACTCCCGCACCTGCTTGATACACTAGTGTGTTTTTCCTACTTAAAAATGTACGGATCATGATGGCGTGGTTGCAGGTTCCATTAAAACCAATAAAACCAATACCCCCACCATAATAGCCCCTAGCCGTTGGTTCAAAACTATCAATCAATTCCATGGCTTTAAATTTGGGTGCGCCACTCAAAGTTCCAGCAGGAAATGTTTTTGCCAATAATTCAAAAGGGTTTTGTCCTTGTTCAACCTTCCCAGTTACTTCACTCACTAAATGTATCACATGGCTATAATATTGGACTTGTCTATAATGACTTACCACCACTTCTGAGCAACAACGGCTCAAGTCATTTCTAGCAAGATCAACCAACATCACATGTTCTGCATTTTCTTTGGCGTCTTGTAACAATTTTTCAGCCATTGCTTTATCCGTTGCATCGTCTCCACTTCTCTTAAAAGTTCCAGCAATGGGGTGAACAACAGCCTTTCCATCTTGAATAATTAATTGCGCTTCAGGAGAAGAACCCATTAACTTATAATCGCCATAGTCAAAAAAGAATAAATAAGGAGAAGGATTTACACTGCGCAAAGCGCGATAAACATTGAACTCATCCCCTGTAAAACCTTGACTAAAACGGCGACTCAACACAATCTGAAACACGTCTCCCCTAAAACAAGATTGAATTCCTTTTTGCACCATTTGCCTATATGCTTCATCAGTCATATTAGAATCCTCCGCGCCACTTATGCGGAAGGGATATACAGGAACGTCTTTGCTTTTAATCAAGGACGCTACCATATGTAAATCAGATTCTAATCCAGCCACTTTGTTCTCACACAAAAAGAGCTCGTCTTTAAAATGATTGAACACAATTACATATTGGTATAACCGATAGCGCATCAAAGGAATATCCGAATTGGTTTTCTTGGCATTTGAAAATTGGATGCTATCAAAAAACTGAACGGCATCAAAACTGGTATAACCGTACAAACCTTGGGCAAATGCAGCTTCTCTATCTTCTGATGCAACTATTTCAAAATGTTGCATGAATTCCCATAAAGTATTGGCTGCGTCAGATGGTTGAAGTAGGGCCGCTTTTTGGGTTTTTTGACCCGGCAACTTAAACTCTATGCTATTGGTAGAAGTTAACTCCATACCGGCAATGGCATTTACACCAATAAAAGAATAACTGTTCTCTGCAGCGTGGTGATCCGTACTCTCTAAAAGTACCGTATCTCTATACCTATCTCTTAATCGCAAATAAATTCCAACGGGTGTAAATATATCCGCTAGCATTCTTTTGCTGACTGTTTCTAATTTGATTTTCTTAACTGACATCTGATCTATTTTCTAATGATTGTTCTTGTTTGGTCATGGATAAAAAAAGCCCCGGCAAATTGTCGGGGCTTTGAATTTATTTCAAAAAGTATTGGCTATGCCGTTACAATCCCCGTAAAGAGTTTGTATGCCACCACCAATATTTGTTTGTTACTTGATTCATTGCTTTGCAAAGATGGTAGAGAATTGTATTTAAACCAAAACTTTCTTAAAAAAAACAAAACCGCTCTGAACCGGGGTCCAAAGCGGTAAACACTATGAGAAAACTTGTTTGATTATTTGCTTTCTGCAGTATAACCATATACCACAGGATTTTTACCCCCCATTGCCCTGACATAGGCGGATAATTGACCTCGATGATGAATCATATCAAAAAAGAAGAACCACATCATACTGCTTCTAGAAAGTGTAACAAAAGTTTTACCCTCAATTAACAATTCAACGGTTTCATTTTCCCAAGCATCCAAACTGGTATTGTTCAATATTAAGGAAACCTCTTTCCAAAAAATATCTAATTGATAAGCAGCCATAGCACTATCCAAGAAATCAAATTCCAAAGTTTCATCACAGGTGTTGGATTGTAAAATGGTTTTAAAATCTACCATATGGGACAATAAATGAGATACTATTTCTCTTGCAGTTCTATTAACAGGATGAGGTTGGTAAACCAATCTGTCAGATGGTAATGCTTGAATCATTGCAACTGTGGCCATTTTCTCATTATTCCAGCAAGCTTTGAAAAAGTCTAAATTATTCATGTGGTTGTTTTGTACTTATACTTATCCAATAGACATGCCACGAATACAAAACATTGATTATCAGATACATTTTAACAAATTACTTTAGCTTGATTATCCCAAAAACGGAAAAATGATTTAAATTCGGAATTTTTAAGGTAATCTTCAACAAGATTTGTTGGAAGCATAAGATTGCTGCAAATTTGAAAAAAAAACGCATGAAGCGCTATCATAAACTCTTAATTGTTGTACTAACCCTACTTTATGGTTTTAATTCAATGGCGGCAACTGGACCAGATGATGTGCTAGGGATTTGGTTAAATGCCAATGGGAAGGGGCAAATCCAAATTTTTAAACAAGGGAACGCCTATTTTGGAAAACTTGTTTGGCTTAAAGAACCCAATGATGAACAGGGTAAACCAAAATTGGATAAGAATAATCCAGACAATCAATTAAAAGCTAAACCCGTATTGGGATTGCAAATCCTAAAGGGATTTCAATTTGATAAAGATGAGTGGAATAATGGGAAAATTTATGATCCTCAAAACGGCAAGGAATACAAGTGTTATATGAAAATGAAAGATGCCAATACACTTCTTGTTAGAGGATATATTGGCATTTCAATGATTGGGAGAACAGAAACCTGGACCCGAATTAAATAAATTTATAAAACTCCTTTGGTAGAAGGCAGGTGATTGGAGAAAGGATCCCTCTTTACAGCCATTCTTATGGCTTTGGCAAATGCCTTGAATATGACTTCAATTTTATGATGTTCATTTTCACCCTTGCAACAAATATTCAAATTGCATTTGGCACCATCACTAAAGCTCTTAAAAAAATGAAAAAACATTTCAGTAGGCATTTCGCCAACTTTTTCTCGGCTAAAACTTGCGTCCCAAACCAGCCAATTTCTACCACCAAAATCAATTAATACCTGGGCGGATGCCTCATCCATGGGTAAGGCAAAACCATAGCGTTCCATACCTCGCTTATCTGCCAATGCTTTGGCAAAAGCCTCTCCCAAAGCTATTCCCGTATCTTCAATGGTATGGTGTTCATCTATATGCAAATCACCCTTGGTATGCACGGTTAAGTCCAATTTGCCATGACGCGCAATCTGGTCTAACATATGGTCAAAAAAGCCCAAGCCTGTTTGAATATCGGCCTTGCCGGAACCGTCTAAATTCAAAGCAACATGAATCTTTGTTTCATTGGTATTGCGCTCGTGAACTATTTGCCTAAGACCCAATTTTAAAAATTGATAAATGGATTCCCATTGCAGGGTTTCAAGTGCTACCGTTTCTTTTAATGCTTCCAAACTATCTGCCACTTCAGCCCCACCTAAATTGGGATCGGCATTGAGCCATATAGCTTTGGCGCCAAGGTTTTTGGCCAATTGAACATCTGTAATTCTATCCCCAATCACAAAGCTATTGGCTAAATCATATTTGGTGGCATCTAAGTATGCCGTTAACATGCCCGTTGCTGGTTTGCGTGTGGGCAGGTTTTCATGCGGAAAACTTCTATCAAAATAAGCAGCAGCAAAATGAATTCCTTCATTGGCCAGGGTTTCCATAATAAAATCTTGGACCGGCCAAAAGGTTTTTTCAGGAAAAGAAGCCGTACCCAATCCGTCTTGGTTACTCACCATCACTAATTCATAATCCAATTCCTTAGCTATTAAGCCCAAGTACTGAAAAACGCCTGGATAAAAACTCAGTTTTGAAAAATCATCAATCTGGTAAGTGGGTGGGGCTTCGTTGATAATAGTTCCATCCCGGTCAATAAATAAAATTCTTCGCATGTTATTTTAATTTTGCTCTGACTGCTTTTACTTCAGCAGCGGTGACAGCAGATGCTTTATTGCTCCAACTGTTTCTGATATAAGTGAGCACATCGGCAACTTGTTGGTCTTTCAAATCAGCATGTGCTGCCATATTGTTAGAATAATATTCTCCGTCTATTTCTACCCTGTCTGAATATCCTTTCAAAACAATGCGAATCAGTTTGGCTTTATCGCCTGCAATAACCGCAGATGCTCCATCTAAAGGTGCATTCAAATGTGGCACTCCACCCCCATCTACTTGGTGACAGGCCAAACACCTTGTCAGATAAATAGCTTTGCCATTACCCATCACCGATTTGCTAATGGGGCTTTGGGCCGATAGTTTGGCAACTAGACATACCAATCCCATCATCAAAAATATCCTCGTCTTTTTCATTACTATTTTCCGTTGTACATGATTCTGTAAATAGTTCCCTTACTGTCATCCGTTACATACAATGAACCATCTGGTCCTTGCGCTAATCCACAGGGACGGTGCTGCGCACCACGGGTTCCTGTAACCACTTCTATTCCTGCAAAACCATTGGCAAAGACTTCCCACTGACCTGTTGGTTTTCCATTTTCAAATGGCACAAATGCTACATAATAACCCTCCTGCGGCAAGGGCGCCCTATTCCAGGAACCATGGAATGCTACAAATGCACCATTCTTGTATTTGGCTGGAAATTGGTTTCCAGTGTAAAACAATAAAGCATTGGGTGCCATATGTGCTGGAAAAGCAATAGCTGGGTCTTGAAATGCAGGATCGGTAGAGACTTTTTTACCATCCCCACCATATTCTGGTGCCACTATTTTTTGCTTCATTTCAGGATCATAATAAATATAAGGCCATCCAGCATTGCTACCCTCTTTAAGAGCATACATGGTTTCTGCAGGTTTTTCTGCACTGGCTTTATCATCAAATAAATCTGGATATAAATCATGTAACTGATCCCTTCCGTGTTGCATTACAAATAATTGGTTGTTCTGTTTGTTCCAATCCAGACCCACAACATTACGAAGACCTGTGGCAAATCTTTTTCCATCAGCATAGGTTTGGTTAGATTTTTCTGCATCAAATTTCCAGATACCACCAGCAGAATCCAAAATAGGGCAAGGCGTCATTCCTTTTGAACCCTTGGTTCTATCCTTTTCCTGACAAGCATTGGAATAAGCACCAATATTCACATAAATATTTCCCTTACCATCTAAAGCAATGGATTTGGATTCGTGTTGTTTTCTATTGATTAAACCAGTGATGATTTTCTGGGGAGACATGGGATTCACCAACGAACCTTCAGGAGTTAACATATAACGATAGACTTCTTCATCTGAAGAAGCATAGAGCCATTTGCCACTGATGGCAATACCGGTACCTGTAAAATCTCCAAAACTCCCTTTTTCTTCCGTCCTTCCGTCTCCGTCATTATCGCGCAGCACCACAATGCCTTTCCCATTTACTAACTTAGAAAGCTTTACGTAGATGGTTCCTTTGTCTGTGATGGCTATATGTCTTGCCCTACCAATGCTATCTGCTACTTTTAAAGCCCCAAATCCAGCGGGTAACTTCAAACCAGCATTATCCGTATCTGGCATAATGGCTTTGTTGGCCAATTTGGTAGAATCTCCCGAATGGGCAAATAATTGGGTAATAGAAAGGCCAAGGGCCATTAGGCATAATGAAATGCTTTTTCTCATATTGGTTGTTTTGTGGGTTTGCGGTTTTGCTTGCGCGATGAAATTACAAATCAAAACAGAATTATTCTGGGATTGTTTGAGATTCATACCAATCCTGCATAGCTTCAACTAGATCTGTATTTTCTTTTTCAGTTCCAATGGTAATGCGCAAGCAGTCTTCACAGAGTTGCACAGAACTGCGATCCCTTACTACTATCCCCTTGGTTAATAAGAATTCATAGATTTTTCTGGCTTCCGCAATTTTGACTAATATAAAATTGGCATCGGATGGATATACTTTTTCTACCGTTGGCATAGATTCAAAAACCTCCACCATCGCCTCACGCATGTCTACCAAGATTTTGATCATGTCTTTTACCTGACCCAATTCCTCCATGGCATTCAAAGCCAACTCCTGTGTTACCTGGTTGATATTATATGGGGGCTTTACTTTGTCCATCACTTCCAAAATCTCTTTGGAGGCAAATGCCATACCTAGTCTAAGCCCTGCCAAACCCCAGGCCTTGCTAAAGGTTTGGAGCACTACTAGGTTGGGATAATCCACCAAGTCTTGGATAAAAGACTGTTGTTTGGCAAAATTGATATAAGCTTCATCAATAACTACAATGCCTTCAAAATGATTCAGAACCATTTCTATATCTGCCCTATTCAAACTATTACCAGTTGGATTATTGGGAGAACAAAGCCAAATCAGCTTGGTATTGGCGTCTATCAGGGTCTCTATATGCGCCAGGTTTAGCTGAAAATCAGGCAGTAGGGGTGTCCTTTTCAGAGCGATATTATTGATATTGGCACTCACTTCATACATGCCATAAGTGGGTGGACAGATAATGGCATTGTCCTTTCCCGGCTCACAGAAGCACCTATACAATAGGTCAATGCATTCATCACTACCATTTCCCAGAAAAATATGTTCTGGGCCAATTCCCTTGATTTGGCCCAAGGCTTTTTTCACGGCTTGCTGGTGTGGATCTGGGTATCGGTTATACCATTTTTTCAAAGGAGAACCCAGGCTATTTTCGTTAGCGTCAAGAAAAACACTGGCGTCTCCACTAAATTCATCCCTTGCCGATGAATAGGCTTTTAGGGTTTTGATATTCGCTCTGATCAGTTTGTTTATTTGGAACATGATGTGTAAGTAAAAATTAAAAAGTCAAAAGTCAAAAGTCAAAAGTTAAGATATAAGAAGTCAAAATTAAAAAGTCAAAATTAAAAAGTCAAAAGGCAAAAATTAGTCCTTTAAATAATCTAAGCGCACATTGACAGCATTGGCGTGTGCGTCTAGCCCTTCGGCCATGGCCATCAAGGTTACGGTAGATGCAATGGCTGTTAATCCCGATGGGCTGAGTTGCTGAAAAGTAATTTTCTTGACAAAGCTATCTACACTAACTCCACTATAAGCACGGGCATATCCATTGGTGGGCAGTGTGTGATTGGTACCGCTGGCGTAATCGCCCACGGACTCAGGAGAATAGTTACCCAAAAAGATAGAACCTGCATTAATCACTTGCTCTGCCAAGACTTCAGGTTTGGCTGTAGCAATGATTAAATGTTCCGCGGCATAGGCATTTACCAGAGCCACCCCCTGCTCCATATTTTCAATTAAAATACAAGTACTACTATCTAATGATTTAATAGCCAATTCTTTTCTTGATAATTGAGCTAACTGAAGTGCAATTTCCTTTTCTACTGCGATGGCCAATTCAGGCGAATCAGTTATCAGCAATACCTGACTATCGGCCCCGTGTTCTGCCTGACTCAAGAGGTCTGCCGCAACAAAAGCGGGAATGGCTGTAGCATCGGCCAATACACAAACTTCGCTAGGACCAGCTGGCATATCAATGGCTATACCTTCTTGCTGTACCAATCGCTTGGCACAAGTTACATATTGGTTACCTGGTCCAAAGATCTTACTTACTTTGGGAATGCTTTGGGTACCATAAGCCATGGCAGCTATAGCTTGAACACCCCCAATTTTGTAGATTTTTTGGATTCCTACTAACTGTGCTGCAAAAAGAATGGCAGGATGCAACCCACCCATTTTATTTGGAGGCGAACAAAGTATAACTTCTTTACAACCAGCAATTTGAGCAGGTATACCTAACATTAAAATAGTAGAAAACAAAGGCGCTGATCCACCTGGAATGTACAAGCCTACTCTTTCAATACCCACAGACTTGCGCCAACACTTTACACCGGGCATGGTTTCCACCACAACTGGATTAGCAACTTGGGTCTGGTGAAACAAGCGAATATTCTTGGCCGCTTGTTCAATGGCCCGCTTTAATTCATCGGGTAATTCAGCAATAGCAGCCTCAATCTCTTTATCACTAACCAGCTGATCTTCTTTAGAAAGGACAATCCCATCAAACTCCTTGGTAAAACGCCTAACTGCTTCATCCCCTTCTTGCTTTATAGTACCCAAAACGGCTTGAACCTTAGATTCTAAAACCTTATCGTCCAGTTCTGGTCTCTGTAACAGCACTGCCCAGTCTCGGGCGGGTGGATTCTTGATTATTTTCATACTATACAATCATTTTCTCAATTGGCACTACCAGGATTCCTTGCGCACCAGCTTCTTTTAATTGTTCAATTATATCCCAAAAATCATTCTCTTTCAATACACTATGTACACTACTCCATCCCGGTTCAGCCAAAGGCAAAACGGTTGGGCTCTTCATACCGGGTAAAAGAGATATGATTTTCTCCAAGTTAGTATTGGGGGCATTTAATAGAATATACTTGTTGTTTTTGGCCTTTTTTACAGACTGGATTCTAAAGAGCAATCTTGCAAGGGTCTGCGATTTCTCTTCTGACAACTGCAGGTTCTGAATCAAGACCGCTTGAGATTCCAAAATGGTTTCCACCTCCTTTAAGCCATTCATAAACAGGGTTGACCCACTACTCACTAAGTCACAGATGGCATCGGCCAAACCAATACCTGGAGCAATTTCTACAGAGCCACTGATTTCATGGATTTCACCATTCACCTGATTTTTGTTTAGATACTGCTTTACCAAAACAGGATAGCTGGTGGCAATCCGTTTATTATCTAAGAATTGAGCGCCTGTATATTCCTCCCCTTTGCGGATGGCAATACAGAGACGGCATTTGCCAAATCCCAGTTGCTCACCCACTTTTACTTGTTTGTTTTTCTCGTAGACTACGTTTTCACCAACAAAGCCAATATCGGCTACGCCATCTTCTACGTATTGGGGAATATCATCATCCCTTAAAAAATAGACTTCAATGGGAAAGTTGCTGGCTTCAGCTTTTAATCTATTGACCCCATTACTGATGTCTATACCACATTCCTTTAGCAGTCTAATGGAATCGTCGTGCAAACGACCACTTTTCTGGATGGCCAACCTTAATTTTTGTGTGTCATTGTTTCTGACTGTCATAACCTCATTTTTAAAATTCCACAAGGGGTAAAAAATAAAAAAAGCCTACCCAAGGGTAAGCTTTTCAATGTTTTATGGGAACACAAAACACCAACAGCCTACCGCTTGGGTAAGTAATGATGATGGTGGATATGTGTAATTTGCTTCATTGTCACACAAAACTAATGTGATATAGTTTTATGGGCAAATTTATTTCAAAATTCCTGTTTAAGGATAAGCACCTCCAATTCCCCCATTTGTCAATTCAACAAACATTGAATTCGTTTTATGGTTAACTTCCAAATCCAAAAAACTAATAGCATGTTTCGAATCTTTGTAACAGGTCTTTGCCTGTTTATGTTTTCTTTATCTGGCACAGCCCAACAAACCCGAAAATTGGTTTGGAGTGATGAATTCAATTACAAGGGTCTTCCTGATCCCAAAAAATGGGGATATGATTCGGGTGGAAATGGTTGGGGGAACAATGAGTTGCAATACTATACCTATCAGCAACAAAAAAATGCCCGCGTTGAAAATGGTCATTTGATCATTGAAGCCCACAAAGAAAATTTGGGTAAGAACACTTATACCTCTGCTAGGCTGGTGACCAAGCGCAAGGGCGATTGGACTTATGGTAAATTAGAAATCAGGGCAAAAATTCCCGATGGACTGGGTACTTGGCCTGCTATTTGGATGCTGGCTTCTACCAAACCACTCAAATGGCCTGACGATGGGGAGATTGATATTATGGAACACGTGGGTTATGACCAAGGCGTTTTACACGGTACCATCCATACCAAGAAATATAATCACATGATTGGAACGCAAAAAGCTGGTATCATCACTGTCAAAGACATCAGTCAAGCTTTTCATACTTATCAATTAGAATGGGACGCCGAGACCATCAAAATTGGTATGGACAACAATTATTACTTCACCTATAAAAATGAACATTCTGATCAAACGGCTTGGCCATTTGACCAACCCTTCCACTTGTTACTAAATCTGGCTGTTGGCGGAAACTGGGGAGGTGCAAAAGGCGTTGACGAAAAAGTATTTCCAAAACGGATGGAAATTGATTGGGTAAGAATTTATCAATAACAGTTAAAACTTCAATTATGAGCAATACCAAACAATTACTAACTGCGCTTTGCTTCCTATTGCTTGGAACAGGGCTTTTGGCGCAAGACGCCATCAATTATCAAACTCCGCCAAAAGACATTGCGGATCTGCTATTAGCCAAACCAACTCCGGGCGTGAGCATCAATGGCAATGCCAGCTGGATGCTACTCAGTGAGCGTAATTCTTATCCTACAGTAGAAGAATTGGGTCAACCCGAACTAAGAATTGCAGGTCTTAGATTGAATCCCAATAATTTCTCTCCTAGCCGCGGTTCTTATATCAACAATTTTATCTTGAAAAATATCAAGACCAATCAGGAATTTAAAATAAGTGGTTTACCTGCCAATTTGCTAGGTGGATTTCCTGCTTGGAATCCTTCTGAAACCAAGATTGCTTTTACCAATACCACTGCTAGCGGTGTAGACCTTTATGTAATTGACGTGGCTACTCAAAAAGCCAGCAAAACCAATAAAAAAGCCGTGAACACGGTTTTGGGGAATGCGTTTACATGGTTAGATGACAATACCATTTTATACAAAGCCACTACCCAATCTGCCTCAGCTGCTCCCAAAAAATCTATTACACCCAAGGGACCAACTATTCAGCAAAATTTAGGCAAAGCTGCTCCTAGTGCTACATTCCAAGACTTGATCAAGTCTCCTTATGACGAGCAATTGTTTGAATTCTATGCCACAGCGCAATTGATTCATAATAAAAATGGCGTGGAAACCGCTATTGGCAAACCCGGTATTCTGTCTTCTTTTGTACTTTCTCCAGATAAGAAATATTTGTTGCAAAGAACCATCCGCAAACCATTTTCTTATTTGGTTACCGCGCAAGGATTTCCCTCAACCGTTAGTATCACAGACCTAAAAGGAATTATCGTAAAACAATTGGCAGAACTTCCTTCCAGTGAGGGCACGCCATCTGGTTATGACAATACACAAAACGTACCACGTGCATTTGACTGGAGAGATGATGAAGCGGCTACCATTACCTGGGCCATGCCTTTGGATAGTGGTTTAATTAAAAGCAAAGTAGAATTTCATGATGCTGTATACGCTTTGAATGCTCCTTTTACTGGCGCTACAAAAGAATTGTTTAAAACCAAATTCCGTTATGCGGGCACTGGCTGGGGCGATGCCACGCTTGCCCTTGTGCAGGAAAATTCTAGAACTCGTCAAATGCGCCGAGTAAGCCGATATAATAGTAGTACCAATACTTTGGAACTCTTGTTTGAGCGCAATCAAACCGATGCCTACAATGATCCAGGAACCCCTGTTACTACCAAGAATGCTTTTGGCCGTCAAGTGATTCAAACAGTGAACAATGGCACAAAATTATTGATGAATAACAATACCGGATCTTCTCCAAAAGGAGATCTTCCTTTCTTGGCAAAATTTGATTTGAGTACCAAGCAAAATGAAATTATCTGGCGTTGTTCAGAAGGAAGTTATGAATTTGTTGCCGAAGTTTTAGACGCCAACAAACTGGTGTTGATTACCAGAAAAGAGTCTCAGAAGGAAGTACCCAACTACTATTTGAAAAACCTGATGCTGCGCATAGCCGATCAACCATTAACAAATTTTGCCAATCCTTACCCACAACTAGATGGTGTAACCAAGCAAAAAGTTTCCTATAAAAGAGCTGATGGTGTTGACCTGACTGGTGATCTTTATTTACCAAAAGACTATAACAAAGAAAAAGATGGTCTACTTCCAGTTTTGATGTGGGCTTATCCCCGCGAATTCAATAGTGCTGCTGATGCTGCACAGGTTAGGGGTTCTCAGTCTAGGTTTACCACTATTAGCTGGGCCTCTCCCATTTTCTATGTAACACAAGGATTTGCCGTTTTGGATAATGCAGAGTTTCCAATTGTTGCAGCTAGTGCTGACAAAAAACCCAATGACAATTTTGTGGCTCAGTTGCAAATGAATGCAGAAGCAGCCATAAATAAATTGTCTGACTTAGGTGTTGGAGATAGAAAACGCGTAGCAGTTGGTGGACATAGCTATGGTGCATTTATGACGGCCAATTTGTTAGCACATACTAACTTGTTTAAAGCTGGTATTGCTAGAAGCGGTGCTTATAATAGAACCCTTACGCCATTTGGATTCCAAAATGAAGACCGAACTTATTGGCAAGCACCCCAGCTCTATTTTGAAATGAGCCCATTCAGTTATGCCAACAATATCAAAACACCTATTTTGTTAATCCACGGTGACAGTGATGACAATCCAGGTACTTTCCCAATAAATAGTGAGCGTTTGTACAATGCCATTAAAGGACATGGCGGTACGGTTCGTTTTGTATTCCTTCCCTATGAAGCCCATAGTTATCGTGGAAAGGAAAACTTGCTCCACATGCTTTGGGAGCAGAACCAATGGCTGGACAAATACGTGAAGAACGCTAAATAATAGCTTTTGATAATCATTCAAAAGGCCCGAGTAATTGCTCGGGCCTTTGTTTTGGAATTAGGTGATGATCAACTACTATGGTAACGATATTGTAGGCTTTACCTGCAATTCTTTCCAAGGGGTAGTCCCGTCTTCCTCTCTTTTAAATTGAAAGTCATTACTACAACCAATAACAATTTCTGCAGTGGTATAAATCTTATTCCCTTCCAGCAAATGCCCTCCAATAGTTTTCCCAGTACTATCAGCAATAGAAATATGAATATGCGAACCATTAATTGAAAGCGTGCCTACTAGGCTCACTATTTCAAAATGACCAGTGTCTTTTGCGCCATTGGGTTGATTGGCAAAGCGAATATGATAATCCGTTAAACTTCCTACCCCAGTTTGAATCCATGCCGCTTCTAACTGATGCGCTTGCACAAAACTATCAATGGAAGCTTTTAGATCCTGACCTGGTTTTAATCTAAAAGCATAGGTTTTATCAGATGCCTGCATAGGTTTGGATTTACACGCCAGTAAACCAAAGACCATCATTGCCATCAGTAACCAGCTGTTATTTTTAAAAAAGTTCATACCAATAAAGTTAAGTCAATCATTTGTTTTAACTGGTTCTGCTTTATCTTTCCAATCTAAACGATTGCATATGAAATGGTCATTATCCCTATTAGCTTGTTTCTTTTCTATTCTAGTTTTTGCACAGGATTATTATTTGTTTGTGGGCACTTATACCTCAGGGGCAAGCAAAGGAATTTATGTTTACCATTTTAATAGCAAGACAGGAAAAACAAATTGGATAAATAATACTGATAGCTCTGCCAATCCATCTTTTTTAGCCATTGCCCCTAATGGAAAATATATTTATGCAGTTAATGAAGTGAGTAGAAAACAAGCAGGATTAATTAGTACTTACAGCTTTAACCCCATCAACGGCAAACTCCAATTCATCAATCAAACATCTAGCGGAAGTGAAAACCCCTGCCATATCTCTATTAGCAAAAACGGTAAGTGGGTATTGGTTGCTAACTATAGTGGCGGAAGCTTGGCAACATTGCCTGTGAATGCAGACGGAAGTATTGGGGCTTTTACCCAACATATTGTGCACCAAGGAAAGGGCAGCAACCCCGCAAGACAAGATATGCCCCATGTTCATTCTGTCTTTCTATCACCAGATGAAAAATTCTTGCTCTCACCAGATTTGGGTACAGACAAAGTAAATATTTACCAGTTTAATCAAGCGTCTAAACAGCCGCTCACAGCTGGTGCTCAACCATATATAGCTATTGAGCCGGGAAGCGGACCTAGACATTTGGATTTTTCACCCAATGGCAAATTTGTCTATGTAACAGAAGAAATGAGCGGCATGGTTTCTGTGCATCGCTACCAAAATGGCAGAACTAGTTTTGTCCAAAGAATTGCTACTCACCCTGCTGATTATAAAGGTCAACCAGGCAATGCCGATATCCATATTTCGGCTGATGGAAAATTCTTATATGCTTCTAACAGAGGAAAAGAAAACAATATTGCCATTTTTAGTATTGATCCAGCCAGCGGAAAATTAACCGCATTGGGTTATGAATCTACAAGAGGGGAAGGCCCTAGAAATTTTAGCATAGACCCTTCTGGTAATTTTTTACTGGTAGCCAATCAACTAACTAATAATGTAGAAATTTTCCACAGAAATGCTGTCAATGGATTATTGAAGCATACTGGCAATAGCTTTCAAATACCCAACCCGGTTTGCCTGAAATTTTTGAAAAAATAATTAAACGCTTTCTTTTTGAAATAGCGCGGGAATGGTTTTAAGAATCAAAGCAATATCATATAGAAAAGAATGGTTCTGGGCATAGTTATTGTCTAATAGGAGTCTTTCTTCTTCAGACATTTCTCCCTTACCTCTTTTCATCACCTGCCATAAGCCAGTTATACCAGCGGGGGCCATAAAGCGAAGCGCATATTTGTCAGTAGTCAATTTTTCTGCTTCATATAGTGGAAGGGGTCTATTGCCCACAATACTCATGTCTCCAAATAACACATTGACCAATTGTGGTAATTCGTCAATGCTGGTATTGCGTAATACTTTACCCACTTTGGTTACTCTAGGGTCATCTTTGATTTTAATAAAGGCTGAATTGGCTGTTGCGCGTTTGAATACGCTGTACTCTTTTTCACACCAAGAATTATTGTCAGCATAAACAGGCATTTGGCATTTAGACCCCCTTGCCAAACATTCATCACAAAGTACTGCTGTAGTATCCGCTATATACGCTAATTCAGTTGAATCAGCATTGTATTGGTTTAAATGTTTCAAGTCTTTCAATCGCTGATCTGCATTCACATACATTGACCTAAACTTAAAGAATTTAAATATTCTATACCCCGTTCCAACACGAAGAGAATAATAAAATACGGGGCCTCTGGATTCCAATTTAATTGCAATAAAGACTATTAATATAATAGGAGAAAGCAAGAGTAGGACTACAGTAGCAAAACAAATATCAAATACTCTTTTTACAAAGGGCGTTTGATAGGGCTTTTTAATATTGGAAGTTTGCTTGATGTTTATGCGTTCCCAATTGGTAACTACAAAATTTACCCGAATGGCAATTCTACTAGCATCAAAGGGTGTTACAAAAACATCTGTCACGCCCGTTTTTAAACTAAACCGGATCAGATTTTCTTTTACAGGTCCAGAAAGTATGAAATAAGGGACTAATGAAAATTGTTTATTCTTGAGTGCTTCAAAAAGAGCGATTCCTGATGCACCCATAATATCTGATTGTGCAATAATGGCTAGAATTTCTAAATCTTTACTCAACCAAGTATTACTCAATTCCAATCCATTGGCAAAAAACTGCAAGGGTAATCCATTAAAATTGCAACCCTCCAGCAAATTTTTGGTGGCTTGGTCTGCATTAATAACGGCTATTATTTCTTCTGACATGCTTGGGTATGATATTATTTGCCCATTCTTCTAAGGATATTCTTAATTCTAGCATCAAGTTCTCTTGGATTAAATGGCTTGACCAAATAATCGTCAGCCCCCGCCTCTAAACAACGAATTCTTGTGTCCGTATCCTCCTTTCCAGAAAGTATAATCAAAGGGATAGTATTAAAGAAACCACTGTTTCTTACTTGGCTTAATAATTCCATTCCACTGAGACCAGGAATATTCAAATCTGACAATATCAAATCTGGAACGTTTCCACTTTGCAAATAATTGAACGCATCCATTCCATCTGTATAAAGCGTAACTGAGAAATTTTCACTCAAAGTCTGGTTTAAAATGGCTTGTATAAAAGCATCATCTTCCACTACAAGTATATTTGGCAAGGATAATTTAAACTGAGGCATTTGAATGATTTATTAAGGATAATATATTTCCTAATAATATATAAATATACAAAGACTGTTATGATGAAATCCTTTTATTTTTGGGTTGCTAAAACTTCTATATCAAAAACCAAGATTTGGTTAGGTGCAATATCCTTACTCCTAGTTCTAATTCCGTAAGCCAAAACAGATGGAATATACAATCTTATTTTACCCCCTACTTTACAGGCGACCAAACCCAATTGCCATCCTTTGATCAGTCTTTTTAATGGAAAGCTAACTGGCTTGTCTTTTGTTTGGTCAAATACTAATCCATCTTTAAATAACCAGCCCTTGTAATGAATGGTTACGGTATCAGTTGATTGCACCAATACACCTGTACCCTCTTTGAGCATTTGGTAGTAGATGCCATCAATTGTTCCAGTGGTATCAATTGATTTTGCTTGAATAGCTTTGTTTAATTGATCCAGATCTTTGGCCATTTGAACCGCACTATCGGCATTTTTGCTCCAATCAATGGTTGGCTTAAGATGTAATGCTGGTCTTGTAAAAGATTGACCATAGATGGCAGTAGCTGGTTTAAATCCGCCGTTCCAGAGATAAAATTGCGTACCCTGAACTCCGGCACCATAATCAATTCTATCGCCCGCTTTTCCAGTGGCATCATAAGAAAAACTTGCTGTTGTAAGCTCCTGCCAACTTCCATTCTCTCTTTGAATCCATTGATTGCCAAAATTAGCTTTACGTGCTAGTTGCCCATTTAGTCCAACAAAATTTTCGTTAAAGGAATACAAGTTACGCAGCCATTTACCATCTTTAGGGGCTCTGAAAGCAGCAATCAATTTCCATTGTTGTAATTCAGGTAGAAAACAATATCCAGAATAGATGGTAGAATGGCTTGCACTATCTGGAAGGGCTGTTACCAAAAGTTTATACACTTGGTCCGTTTTCCACGGATAAACCCAATGGCTATGTCCGCCGGTTCCTTCATTGCCAAAATCATTGGCAACCACACCATCGCCTTTGGCCAATAATTGAACACGATTACTATCCGCTACTTTGCCCCTGTCTGTGGCTTCATTGCCGGCATCCCATACAGAAAAAATAATCCTTCTTTCTTTTTCACTATTTACTTGAATTCCAAAATATCCCCTGACAAATCCATTAGACATATAATAACTATGAATATGATCTGCTCCTTTTGGAATGGTTATTTCATTGTAAAATGCAATAACCTTAGTTGTATCGGCAATAGGATATTTTAAATGCACTGCAGCCGCATTTCTACGTTCTTTTAAATTGGAATGCATTGATGCAGTTGCAGGTCCTTTTAGATCTATACTGGCAATCTCTGCAATGAGTTTATTGGACTTTTTGATTCCTTTTATTTGAATTTCATGAAAACCAGTATCCGTAATAGAAATGTTTCCCACTTTAATACTGCGGATTTTATCCGATTTAGGAACCTGAACAATAAAAGATTTGTTGCCAAATTGAATTTCTAATGTGGAACTACCTTCTGAATTCTTGACTTGAATGGCCATTTCTAATGGTCCTGTTTTTCGAAGGTAAAAATGATAAGAAAGTGCTTGCTGCAGATTGGTCCAATTAGTTACGCCTTTTTGAGGGTCAAATAATTTACTTTCCCATGATTCGGCAGGCGTAGCATATCCGGTAAAAGCTGGGATTTTGAAATTTTGGGCAGAGCTACAATTGAAAACAAGTATACTTAAAAAGAATAGGATATGCTTTGGATACATATTTGTGATAGTTTAATCAAATTTACATAAAATCAACTAGTCTTTAAACAAGACATCCCTGAACCAATAGCCTGAATTTTTAATAGTTCTTAACTGTGTCATGAAATCAACATGGATTAGTCCAAATCTTGCATGATAACCTTCAGCCCATTCAAAATTGTCTGTTAGCGTCCAAGCAAAATATCCCTTTACATTAACACCTTCTTGCTTTGCCTTTAATAATGACTTTAAATAATCTTGATAATATTGAATTCTTTTTTGATCATCTACTATGCCATTAACCAGGTGGTCATGATAAAAAGCTCCGCCTTCTGTAACAATGATTTCTTTTACTGACCCATACAGCCAATATCTCTTCAACATCCTATAAAAGCTATCTGCATTAACCTCCCATCCCAAATCTGTATGAGGCACTTTCCGGCTAGAAGCTTTAACTTCTGACAAACCTAAATAGGGAATAATAGGATTAGCCTTTACCGTTAAACTGAAATAGTTTTGAATGCCAACAAAATCAAAATTGAAGGTCATTTGGTCTGTATATCTCCAAGCTTTATTATGCAATTGCATTTTTTCTAAAAAGGGAAAATGATCATCCTGTGGATATCCTCTTCCTAATGCAGGTTCAATAAACAACCTGTTTAATAAGATATCTAGCCTAATGGCAGCTTGAATGTCATCCGCTTTTTGACTAAATGGCATTACCTCGCTACAAGAAAAAGCGGTACCAATATGTGCTTTAGAATTATGCGCCCTAATCATTCTTCCTCCCTCCGCTTGACAAATCAGGGCATTATGAACAGCACTATAAAAATCAGGAATGGAGGTTTTGCCGGGAGCATGTTTGCCCAAAGCATATCCTAGTGATGTGAACCCCATTGGCTCGTTTAAAACTATCCAATCTTGTACTTTATCACCAAAGTTTGTAAGGCAAACATGCACAAATTTGAGAAACCATTTTTGCATTTGATGACTAGCCCAACCTGCATTTTTTTGAAGCTCTTGTGGCAAATCCCAATGATAAAGCGTTACATAGGGCGTTAGTCCCAAAACCAGGCATTCATCTAACAATCTGTGATAAAACAAAATTCCATCTTGGTTAATTTTGCCAAATCCATCCGGTAAAATCCTGCTCCAGGAAATAGAAAACCTAAATACTTTAAATCCAAGGGCTTTAGCCAACAATAAGTCATTTTTATACCTTAAATAAAACTCAGCAGAAGGATATGGCTTTGCACCAGCCTTAATCTTGCCCTGTCTCCTAGCAAATACATCCCATATGGAAGCCCCCCGCCCGTCAGTTGCTGGGGCACCTTCATTCTGAGCTGCTGAAATGGCAACACCCCATAAAAAATCTTCCCCAAATTGTTTTGATTTCAATGTCATATTTTGTTTTAGACTAATTCAACTAAGTTAACTAACAGGATAAGTTTTCATTATTAAATTTAAAATTTAATTAAACGTTTGTTTAATTTTTGAATTCTTCTCATATTTGCAGTCATTGATAGATTCATGAGTATTGATAAAAGGGAACATATTATGGAAGTGGCGGTGGAACTCTTTGCCGTTAATGGCTTTGAGGGTACCTCTATAAGACAATTGGCCCAACGGGCCGATGTTAATATTGCCATGATTAACTACTATTTTGGGAGTAAAGAAAAACTCTTTGAAACCCTGTTGGAGCAAAAAGCCACTTATATGCGCAACAGAATTGAAGCGGTAGAAGCGGATATATCACTCACTGAAATTGAAAAACTGGACCAAATCATTGAAGACTATGTTTCCAGATTTTTTTCTCACCCTGAATTTCACCGCGTTTTACAACAGGAGCTACTGGTATCACATAGAGAGACTTTGCACAGAAATGTGATCAGTCTCTTTGTAAAGAATACCCAAAACGTGGTATCCATTATTGAAAAAGGGATTCGCAAAAAGCAATTTAAAAA
>Ga0136644_10000321_pt1 | contig 38014 bp, 35 predicted proteins | sample C_130820_EF_Meta_FD_94780 | JGI IMG/M metagenome (GOLD analysis project Ga0136644, IMG submission 94780) | Freshwater microbial communities from Lake Croche, Canada to study carbon cycling - C_130820_EF_MetaG (v2) (version 2) | ecosystem: Environmental > Aquatic > Freshwater > Lake | place...
AATGATGAAGGAACTGCTGCACTTCTTGTAAGAAATCCACAGCCTTATACAGTCCCTTGGAAAGGTCGTCTGGAACCTCATATACATTTCCGTGTTTGTAAAGAAAATGGTATGATGGGGCGCATTCAAACAGTATATATGGCCGATGGACGTGTTGAGGGATTTACTGGTTAGGCTTCCTTACTTTCCTTACACACACGTCTTCTTTCTGTACATAACTGTATACGTATTATGATTAATGGCGACATCGTCGACTTCTATCATAGTTTCATCATCATAGTGTCCCCATTTTGCCGTAATAGGATGTTTCGCATAGCACGTATAATGTCCTCCATTATTATGACCCGTGTGTTCTATGGTTGTGAAAAGCTCATATTCAGAAGAGGCACTCGTCTCTTCTGAATTTTCATGAAAGACTTTACCAAATTGTAAGGTGGAAGGAATATTTACATGAGTATGAATCTTTTTCCCAGAATTCTCATTTCTCTTTAAAGTGATAATCACCCAATTACCGAGCCGCCAATAAGAATACGAGACGTTTGCAGTATGTCTGTCAGGGCACTTTAGACAATGATAATCTTCAATATCTTCTCCTTTACAGTCATCAACAATCAAATCAATCAAGTCAACAGGCACATCACTCTTTTTTACACAAAGCTCGGTAATATTACGATGTTCCCATGAAATACTCTCATTCTTACAATTTGAACAAACCACCGATTTCCGCCTTAGTAAGAATAACAACTCAACAAGAGGTGAATATGACTTTTCAAAGGCTCCTTTCCAATATGTGAGTGCTTGAACGATTTCTGGATGTTTCACAGAAGGTTTCAGTGTCATTGTAACTTCTTCAGACAATGCCTCGTGTATTTGGTCAAGCATGAATATTAAGAATTCATGTGAATCATGTTGGGCGGCATATCCAAATTGCTCGAACCCCACATTTCTTGCAAGAGAAACCATCTTTTTCCAAAATTCGCCGGTTTTTACAATAACATTCGTCTCCGTCCACAATGATTTAACTAAGTCGCCGTATGCAACCATAAATTCACTTTTCTCAGAAGGCTTCTTTGACTTCAGAAGTTCAAGATGCTGATTTTGAAGAATATAAATTGTCAGATCCACTTGATGACGTAGAGCTTGAAGAGTGGCATTTCCGTAACAGGTGTTTCCTATATTCGTTAATCCACAATGACCTTTTGTAAGCGACATTTGTTGGGGACTTCTAAAAACTGTGTAAAAATATTTCACTTTTTTTTACGTAAAGAGGTTTAGATATGAGTAGTCCCGATTATCAAGTTATATATGGTGTTACATTATTGGACGATATTCACAATTATTTCCCAGCACTTTTATACGAGCATGGACGTTTCCAAAATCTGGCACATATACTCAGTTATGTTCGGAATCAAATGAATACTCGATTTAATTTATTTTCTTATGGAGCTTCTCTTCACAGAGAATCTACGATACCAGCAGTTCCAGTTCAAACTTCAACGCCAGTTCCTAGAACCAGAGATTCTGTTTTAACATCTTCCTCTCTTTTACTAAGTCTTCTTGGACTAACAAATTTAGATTCTCTGAGAATTATTCAACCAACGACAACATCCCCTGATATTTGGGCCGCATTTACAGCACCGGTTCCAGTAGTTCCTAGCCCCGAAGTAATATTGGCAAATACAGAAATTGTAGATGTATCAAACATCCCTTTAACACAAATCACATGCTCTATCTGTCAAGATTCTATGAGGTCAAGTGAAGAATGTCGGCGTTTAAAACCATGCCAACACATTTTCCATAGAGTTTGTATTGATCAGTGGTTTTTAAGAAGTGTAATGTGTCCTCACTGTCGCCACGATATAAGAATTGCTACGGCATCTCCTCGGCTGGGAGCAACACCAACAGAAACAGTAGTTCCTGAATTATAGTAAAAAAATATATGAGAACGAAAAGAGTTTTGAAACAAAACTCTTCCTAGTTTTTTTTAAAAGTTTTTCTTAAGAAACCTTTTACAAAATATTACTCAAATCCTCCCCCAGCTCCTCCAATGTCATTTCAAACTTTCGAGCAATTGAATTCATCTTCTCAATCTCCTCAGGCAATACAAGATTAATCGTAACACCCTTACGACCAAATCGCCCAGCACGACCAATACGATGTACATATGTCTCTTCATTCTCTGGAATCTCATAATTAATCACCAAACTAATTTGCTGAACGTCAATGCCACGCGCTATCATATCAGTGGAAATCATTAGACGTGTATCTCCTCCTAGGAAATCTCTCATGCGGCGTTCACGATCATTCTTCTCCAACTCACCGTGTGCGAAGGAAACAGGATATCCACTCCCAGACATCTTCTCATTCAGCTTCTCTACCGACCGACGCGTATTGCAAAATATAACTGCTTGACTAATACTCAGCGACTTATACAAATCCACAATACATTCGAACTTGTGGTCCTCCTTCTCCAAAGGAATATAATATTGCTTAATACCACGCAGTGTTACACTGCCAGGAGCTATTAGAATACGGACGCTATTCTCACCCATGAGGTCAGATGCCACTTTACGCACAGGCTCAGGCATTGTTGCCGAAAATAAGGCAACCCGTGTCTTTGCTGGAAACCCCAACTTAAGAATAGATACAACCTGCTCATAAAACAACTCCTTCAATAAATGATCGGCCTCGTCCATAATCAGAACACGAATCTCAGACCTATCTAACACATTTCGCGTCATCAAATCATAAATTCTTCCAGGCGTTCCAACAATGAATTGAACTCCCTTCTTTAGTTCAGAAATATCTTCGCGCAGATTTGTACCACCCACTGTGCTACGAATGGATATACCCATATATGTACTTATACTCTTTGCAACTTTCTCAATTTGTTGGGCAAGTTCACGCACATGCACAATAATTAATACCTGGGGCTTATGAATGGAAGGATCAATTCTTGATAACCCACCAATTACAAAGGTTCCTGTCTTCCCAGTTCCTGATTGTGCTTGTGCCATAATATCATGTCCCTCAACAATTGGCATAATTCCCTTTGTCTGAATATCACTGGGCTTTGTAAAGCCATGTGAATATATACCACGAAGAAGATTCTCAGGTAATCCAGTCATGTGGTCAAAAGACTCATATGATTTAACATCATCGGAAGGCGTAATAAACTCAGAAGCGTCGGTCATCTCTTAGGTAGTGTGGGACTTAGCTTAAGCCAAGTTTCGAAAATCAACTTTTTATTTTCGTGTCTGCTTGTAAAGCTTTTTTCAGATGTAAAAAAGTTGCATCTGATTTTTTAGAAGCCGAATACGGCTTCTAAAAAGTTGCTTCTGAACCTTTTTTAATTCGGCCGAATTAAAAAAGTTGCATCTGATTTTTTAGAAGCCGAATACGGCTTCTAAAAAAGTTGAATTTAAAACCTCTCTTCTATGTAGTCTATACAATGGCCGACGATGATGATTTTGCAGGAGCAGACGATATGGCCGAGGAGATGGATCTCGGAATTGATGCAGATGTAATTGTGGCTACCGATGAACTTCCAAAAGATGAACCTCTCGCCGCTCTTTTAAAACATCATCCAGAATGTACCATTGATTACGCAGAGAAGATTGGGCCAAAAATCCCACTCATAGCATCACCACCACTGAATAAAGATCCTAATCACAAATCAGTACCCTTTCTTACACAATACGAGAGAACTAAAATTATTGGTATGAGAGCCAATCAATTGAGTCAAGGTGCTAGACCATATATTGACATTCCTGAATATATGACAGATGTTGGTGAAATTGCTAGACTTGAGTTAAAAGAGCGTCGTCTACCTTTTATCGTTCGTAGAACAATGCCCAATGGTTCTCATGAATATTGGAGAGTATCCGATTTAATACTCTTTTAGACCGTCTGGTATTTCAAACCTGCATAAAATTTATATAAATTTATTCATTTTTGTAGGCAATCCATGTCCAAATAATACCATGTATATTAAAACGCAAGATGCTATCAAAATACTCCTATTTTCAGCAACATTCTTTTCCTGCCCTAGCCCAAATATCATTACACAATATAGAATTACCCCAATTATTAAGGAATGTAATAACATAATTATACCTCGTTCCATTTTATACTATATACTTAGAAATTTAATAAGCCCAATTCAGCCTTCTATAAAATAAAATACCCTTGTATATGTCTTCTATGAAATCGTATTACATCTCCAAATCTATATGCGCCTGTGTAAAAGATTCTACTGGTGATAATTCCATCAAAATAATGTCTCGGTTTTACATCTACAATTCGCGACCATACCGATTCTTTACCATTGTATAACTGAACTAAGTCACCTTCCTTGAAAGGAAGCTGACATACTTCATTACTTCTTTCAAATCTGGGTGTTAATAACATATACCCCTTTTCCTTAGAAAATCTTTATACGCTTTTCAGGAGGAATATATAATTCAGCGCTTTCACAAATGGCAAATGCATCATACCATTCTTGAAATTGTGAAACTACTAAATTTACACGTAGAAACGCTGGAGCATGATAATCAACGTCCATGGAAGTATCTAATTTTTCTTTTCTATATATCGTTCTCCAAGAAACAGCAAACGCTTGGAAAAAGTCTCGGAATTCTGCTAACATTGCGTCTCCACTTACGCCACGCGCCTCCATATCCATTTTCAGAGCTTCTAAGGAAATTGCCACGCCCCCCAAATCGGCAATATTTTCACTCAGTGTCTTTGTTCCATTTACATGGCGATTATGTATTTGCTGTTTATTAAATAGTTCAATAAGAGCATTCGTTTTTTGTTTATAATGGTATATATCGCGACGAGACCACCATGGTTTTTTCTCGCCATTTGCGTCATAATCTTTTCCATCGTCGTCAAATCCATGGCACATTTCATGGCCGATAATAGATCCAAGAGCCCCATAATTCCACGCCGATGAAGTATTATTTGAAAAGAAGGGTGCAATAATCGTTCCATACGGTATATTAATCTCATTGGCTTCTCTGAAATAAAACGCATTTACACGATAAATTCCTTCTTCCCAAAAATTGTATTGTTTTCCAACTCGCGATAATAATATATATATATTCCATGCTCCCAGATCGTGAATATTTTTCAAGAAATTGTCTTTATCTAACTCTATTTCTTGAACTGTCGGCCATTTTTTAGGACGCACAGTCTCTATTTTCATTTTCTTTATTTTATCAATCGCTGCCACACGACTTCCATATTCTAACCATTCTGCTTCTGAAATTCGTTTCATAGCAGATTTTACAAGAGTTTTTGTAAAGAGTTCCATTGGTTTACAAAGGGATGGTTCGCCAGCTTTTTCCCAGAATAGTTTCGAATAAATAGGATTCATAAATGAATATACAGTATTTACATACACTTCCATTTGTGGAAATTTTACTTTTTGCCCTTGGAGAAAACGGCCATAAAATTCATAGTCTAATTCATCAAACGGTGGTGGAAGATATTTCAATGCGTGAAAGATATATATTTTTGTTAAATATAATCTCCAATAATGAATGGGAACTTCATATAACACCTTTTCTAAATATCGTATCCATACAGGACAATTATACACAATTTTCATTTTCTTCCATGTTTCTATTCCAGATATTTCAAACCATGCGGCCCATGGTATTCTTGGATATTTTGCTAATAATTTTCCACCTTTTATAGGAATATCTTCATTCCTCCAACAACTATTTAATTTTATTGAAAGTGTTCTTTCAAATTCATATATCTGTGACAATGATTCAATTCCAAATAAAGTGCCTACTTTATCCAGTAAATGTTTATATTCGGTTGTAATGTGTTCATGGCCATATAAGGAATAGGGAAGACTCGGCGCATTTGAATTCAAGGCGAGACTAATATGTTTATCCGTATTTATGAAATAACCGTAATTAAAAATACTTGGTATTTTGCTTCTTGCTAAAGCAGAAAAATGTTTCATAATATCGGCGGGCGTTTCAATGGCGAGCAATGAATCAAGAATACTCTGTAAATATTCAACACTTGTATGCTGTGTTACCGATTTTACACAAGATTCTCGCAACGTGTCTAACATTTTATTGTCTGTGTTAGAGAGGATTTCTACCGATTTGGTATAAATACAACGTTCCACTTCTTCACTGACACTGTAATCGTTTTCAAATGGCGGCACAACCACTGTAGATATCCAGTCTTTGTTAATTTCTTCGTAAAAATTATTGCCGAATTCTTTCATCGATAAATAATTCGTAACAGGTTGCGGAATAGGGATTGAACATGAAAGATGTGGGGAATTCGGCATCTCTCGTGTTTCTTTTTTGTTCCGTTTTCTTGTGTAAGTTGTATGTTGCCCCATCTACTTTTCGGCATATTTCTGTCAAACAACGACGACGTTGTTTTCGTATTATTTTAGAAATGAAATGTATTTCGTGAGAGACACTATTCACCGTTTTATCGTTTAAAACGGTGAATGTTTCCATTTATTTTATTGTCTCATTTTTGTCTGAGGGGGATGAGAAACCGGATAGTTATTGCGTCCATCTCTTATTACAATTCAAACAGTGAATAAATATGGTCATTGGCTCATCAGCAGAGCGTGTCTGTAGCTCATAATACGTACATTTCCGTTGCTTACATCCATGACAAATCCACTTGTCTGTTGCACGTGAGAAATCGCCTTCTAATTGAATTTGTTCTCGCTTTGCTTGTCTATCTACCATCTGTTGCCAACGCTCAGGGCATAATTCAAGGTAATTTTGTCTGACGATCTCGTCTATTGTTAATTCGTTTGTACTATATCTGGACCAAAGATTCTTATTTTGAATATAGGAAGAAGGACTTAGATTTCCCATAATTCGGCGTGAAACTGCCAAATATACGTCGCGAAATGCTTGGCTATTCCACGTTTTGCGAATTTCTTCTTTATTTGCTGTTTCCATTGATTTCTTGAAAATGGCCTCTTCAATCTTGTTGAATATTGTTTCGTCTGTGACCAGTGTGCCTAATAAAGAACGAATTACACCTACAATATGAACGCGGTGAGGTGATGTTGTATAATCACTGGTTTCTTCTATTTCTGGAACCTCTGCTTGGATGATAGGAGCTTTACGAACTCGCGTGGCACGAACGACTTTCACTGGTTCTTCTGCTTCTGCTTCTGCATCTTCATCGGCATCGGCATCGGCGTCTGCGTCTGCGTCTGCGTCTGCGTCGCCATCGGCCGATTCTTCATCACAATCCTTTAACACATCCTCTTCATCTTCTTCAGCAATTTCATCAACTGCCTCGGCAACATCAGCAACATCTTCTAAATCGCTGTCATCCAATTCTTCCTCGCCTTCCTCGCCTTCCTCACCTTCCAAATTACTTGTGTAAAAGGATTCATAATCTGCAATTTTCAAGTGTGTGGCTGGATTATATATTGTTGGGGATGTTGCACAAAGAACTAGAATATCACCGTAAAATGTCATACCTTCAAGAGGTGTTGGAAGATGATGCTGATTTTCGGTTGTGTCTTTTCCTTCAAGATATCCGAAGAAATATAAGGTTTTCTGTTTCTGACGCCATTGACTTTTTCCGAGAAGTGAAGGTATCTCCTTTTTCTTCAAAGATGTCATAATTGCTTGGGGCGTGGCTGATTTTATTTTACCTTGGCGAATTTCTCCGTTCTGGCCAAGAAATACAACTTGTATATCTTTGCTGGATGACATTCTATTGTTTAGACTTGCGAAATGCTTAAACTCCTTTTTCAACTTTTAGAAAGAAAAATGGAGTATGAGAAAATTTTACAGCGTAATAATACTTATATTGAACCTGAGAAAATCAAGGGGGAGGAGAATCGACGTGCCCAAGAACCAATTGGAGATTGGCAAAGTATGAGCGATCATTTACGTTGGGCACAGCTTAATAAAGAATTGATGATTGCTCGTTTAACACATAATATTCGTAAACTTGGAAAAGAAGAAAGAGAAATAGACGTCTATTTGCTGGAAAAGGCGTATAAGGAATTACATAGAAATCTTTCAGATCTTCATATAAAACATGAATTATATCCAATTGCTGAGAAAACGTGTTGTCAATCACTCTATACATTCTTAACTGGCTTTCTCAATCAGCATGATAGAGATATATTGGAACGAAAGATAATTGAAGAAGAAATAGAAAGAGTTGGAACGGTGATGGAAAGTATAAACGTACAATTGCAAATCTATCGTTTCTAAGGGTCAAAGGTCTAAACTGTTTTTTATGAATGTAATTAGGAAAATGTCTATATTGAATAGGATTTGGAAAAGGAATGTACTGACAAATATAACATGGACGATATGGGATTCTGGGAATGAATTTTGGGAATTGAAAGAAGATTGTATTCGTCATTTTTCAATTCTAGATAGAAGAATGGAAGGTGAATCTTTGAGAGAAACTGTTATACAGCTCAAGGATTCTCCAATCCCCCTGGAAGCTTTACGTCAAGAGATTCAGGGGTGGGAAGTGATTGAAGAGAGTTCTCTTGATTCTGTTGCTCCTCCTTTGGCTTCTCCTCCTGTTGCTCCTGCTCCTGCTTTGGCTCCTCCTGCTTTGGCTGCTGCTCCTCCTGCTGCTCGTGGATCGGCAAAACAGGAGCAAAAACCTCTGTCACAGAAGAAGCCTTTGTTTCTTCCAGAAGTTTCTCCATTCGTAAAACAAGGCCCCGCATTTCTTCCAGATACTCCTGAGGATGTTTCACAACCGTATCTATCGCCTGAGAACAAGGAGCGCAGAGAGAAAAAGATGAAAATAAGCTCGTCAAGCTCAGCGAGCTCAGCCAGCTCCGGAAGCTCGTCCAGCTCCAAGGTTTTGAAGAAATGTCCTCAAGAACTTTCTGAAAAGGAATCTTTCCACGAGAAGCCATTACCACAAGATTCAAACTCACAGGAAGAATCGTTTTCACAGCATTCCTGCACTCTTGTAAGCGAGCCTTGGTATTCTCTTTCTCAGTGGATTCCTCCATATGCTCTATACCAGCCTTCTCTGAATTATCAATCATCGTTTGAATTGTCGCACATACAAGGCGACACTTATCTTCCCCAGTCAAATTTGGAAATGAATTCACAGCACTCGCAAGATCAACGCCAATACGTAAAACCAGTTCAACAGTCCAAGCCTTATTACCCAAAGCCTTCTCAGCGTACTGCAAAAGTTTCGTCGGGTCCATTATTTCTTTAATTAATATGGATTAAATAACAGATGAATATACGGATATCATTAGCAATTGTAATAGCATTCCTCCTCTATGCCGGGTATTCTTGGTATACAATACCACAATATGATGGGTTTGATATAAACCCTCCTGAGTTACAAGCTCCTATTATCACTCCACCTCCGACAGCAGCAGGAGGTCCAAATACTCCTGGGCAAAGAGCACCAAATGAATCCATTGTAATGCCTTCTGAAAGACCCTATGATCCTGAAGAAAAACCCTACGAATCCTCTGAACTTCCAGAACGTCTTCGTCATCCTGAAAGACTCTACGGCCCCGGTTTAGAACAAGATGATAGTGTAACTGCTGTAGAATCTGGTATTGCCAGTGAATCTCATCAACAAACAATGAATGCCTATCAAACGTTTGGGCCTGAATTTGCTCAAAACGGTGGCTCCTTTATGGAGAATGGTGTTGTGGCAAACGACACTTTCTTAAATAGTGATTATTCTTCTGTATAAGGGATTTCAAGAATCCAACAAATAAAAACATAAAGACATAAAAGGTTTAAACATTATACAACATTCTTCTATAGGATGGAACCAAGTCTTCGAAGCTCTTCTGTAAAATCTACGGAATGTAAATTAAAACGGACAGATCCGGTTCTCCACGAAACGATTCAACGATTCGTGGAGAATCTTTCCGATGATATGAGAATTAGTCAATATGCTGATATTCATTTCGCCATCAAACAACTTGAAAATAGGAGATGGTATTTTCTATCGCCGAATGGACTAACAGGATATTTAGTATGTTTACCAAATTTACCAATTGTATGGATTGATGAACAATTCAAACGTTCTTTTAAAATTCAAATGCGTGTAAGTAAACCAGTCTATGAAAAAAATAGTATTATGATTGCTTCCTTAAATATTGGCGATAGTTTATTACGTATTGAGGATGTATGGCTCTTAGCTGGTAAAATGATGAGAGGAACACCTTTTACACAACGGCTTGATACTTTACATGAATTTTTTACACTTCAATATAAGTTTGATTCTCTTTTGCAACAAGGATTACGAATTGATCTTGCCACTTATAAATCATTGAATGAAATAAAAGATTTGGAGCATTTTCCGAATATGTTGGTAGTTCAAGGAGAAGATAATAAACGAAGACTTCGCATACAAATTCCGAAGGAATTTCCTGGGCCTACTGTTTCAACAGTAAAGACTGCTTCTGCTTCTGCGACTGCTCCAGCAGTAAAAACTCCTACTTCTGGAGCAAAAGTAAAGACTCCTACACAAACAAAAGTTCCTCTTTCAAAGCAAGAGATTCCAGAGACAAAGTCATCCAAAGCAGAAGAAGCAATTGCTATTCCTCATCCAGAATATCCCGATACATATGAACTTCTTGTAAATGGTGTAAAAAAGGGTTATGCTGCCATTCAAGATATTGATTTAAGTAAACGATTACGATCTTTTACACAGAAAGAGATACGCGTAAAAATAGAATGGAATTCTGAATTTTCAATGTATGAAATCTGTGATATTATCTAGAGGCTAGTAGAATGGCGTATAGACGTGGAGGAAACTGTAGTGGTCGTAGTCGCAGCAGTTGCAAGAGTCGCAAGAGTCGCAAGAGTCGCAGAAGTTGCAAACGCAGCACCAGAAAACAGCACGGAGGTGGTGTTGGAAATACTTATACATTTGCTCCTGGTAATGTTCTAACTAATAATGATAGGGCTCTTACAACTTCTCCTGGATGTATGGCGGCATCTCGTCCTGGAATGATTGGTGGATATTCTGCCCATGGTCTTCCTGGAATGCAAAGTGGAGGTCGTCGTAAAGATAAAACAAGAAAACAAAATGGGGGGTCTTATACGTTTGGTGGGGCTACAGTTCTACCAAATGGCCTTTCATATGCTAATAATCAAGCAGCTGGATGTACTGCGCCAAGTCTTGTTCCTTTTCCTCAAACAGGTGGTACTTTAAATGAACGAGGTGGTTATTTATGGGATGGTCCCACACAGACCACACAGACACAGACACAACGTGGAGGAGCACATGAAGTCGGCGAAGTTGTTCCAACAGCATCCTATTCTTCTTTAAAGCCTGGTGGATATTTTCAAACAGGCTCAGGAACTCTTGTGAATACTATTACACGCCAAAGTGGTGGTGCAAAAAAGACTAAGAAGGCCAAGAAAACCAAGAAAGCCAAGAAGGCCAAGAAAGCTAAGAAAGCTAAGAAGAATTAATCAATCATTAAACACTTTCCTTTTACTAAAGTATTAGTATCAGGATTTTTAGTTTCAGAAACCGTCCCATTCTCTTGGATCTTGTATGCACACTTTTTATAATACGCTTTCCTTTTCATCCATTGTCCTTGAAAGACGCTATGACTGTCAATAATATCCACAATGAGTGGAGCAACTGTCCTAGCATCTTTTTGCACACGTAAGATACGCCCCGTACTTTGTTCTATTTTTTTACGAGGACTTACCATAATCATTGTATTTAATGTTTTAATATTCATTGCTTCTGATGCCATTGCATATGTTCCTAATAAAACTTGGGAAGTTCTTGCACCTTCTTCTCTCTTCTCTTCTTTCATTCCACCAATATAATAACTTACACTCGTTCCTTTTACAAGACCTTTTTCAATCCGCTCAAGATGACTAATTCTATCACTTAATACTAAAATACGCCGATTTGTGTCAGAAACAAGCTCTTTCATAATTTCATCAATCTTTTGATTTCTAGGTTCATATTCTAAAATTTGTGTTAAAAGAGTTGGTAGAATAATATCACCGCGATAATCAAGTGGTTCTTTCTTATATTCTTCTTCTTCAGAATCAAACACTACTTTACGAACAATTACATCTGGGTCTGGATCACGAACTTTTTCCCAATAAACAGGATTTCCAAGAAACCATTCAAATACTTTTGTAAGACCGTCATCTCTCACAGGAGTTGCCGATAATCCCAACATATATTTTGTCTGAACTTTGAAAAGTGCTCTTGAGAAATGAGATGCTCCTAAATGATGACATTCATCAAAGATGGCAAATCCGAATGAACGGAAATCATTCTCGTCAAAATCTCTTTGAACAAGTGTTTGAATCATCGCAATACAACAATCATATTCTACACGTGGTTTGGTATGTTTGCTAGATTCAGGAGGACACGCTTCCTTCCATCGCGCTTGTAGTTCATCCTTTGTTCCGCCGACTTTTAATCCTAATTCCCTCAATTCTGCTTTCAATTCAGCAATTGTTTTTGAACGAACAACTTCTTCAATAAATCCGATTTGTTTTTTATTTTCTTGAATAATTCCAATTCGTATTCCTGGCATAAGTGCTTGAAGTTCACCACTCCATTGTTGTAAAAGAAATTCTTTATCAACAATTATCAAGAATTTACGACCAATGCGAGCAGCTGCGGCAACTGCCATAAATGTCTTACCACGCCCACAAGGAACACAAATTAAACCATTGCTACCACTTCCTATAAATGTATCAATAATACTTGTTTGATACTCATATGGTTTTCCAATAAATTTTAAATCTTCCCGAATTGGATTTCCATCAACAAGCGTTGATGAATCTGGAGGTCCAAATTCAGTAATTCCCCACATACGAGGAAGATAATATCGCGACATACTTTCTTGAAATACCGGCCATGAATCTGCTTGTCCTGCAAATCGTCCCATTTGTTTAGGAGATACAGTTAATTCTTTCCGAATCTTTTCATTTTGTAAGTGTGTTAAAGAAGCTTTCGCGATTGAATATCCATGATGCGTTAAGACTTTTGCTTGTTGCTGCTGCGGCTGCTGCTGCGGCAGAGGCGCTTCCGCCGTCGCCGCCGTCGCCGCCGTCGCTTCCTTACGACTTGCAGACACAGACTTCATCCCTGGGACATACCTTTTACACAGTCCCTCAAATCAAATTTAGTTGCTTTCATCAGATGGAAGCGATTCCTGTATTAATTATTCTAGGTGCCCCAATACTAAGTGCAAATGGAGTTTCTTTTTCATTCGTTGAAAATATTTTCATACGAATTGGAATGGTCTTACTTCTTATATCTGCAGTAAATCAAGATATCTTTTTAGGAATACTAACTCTTTTAGCAATCGTCACATTACTTGTTGAAAGAAATCAACAAATTGTGAAAACGATTCCAAAAAATATAATGATATCACCACGCCGTGATCTATATCCAATGAAAGCACCGTATATGCTGGAAACGCAAACGCAAACCCAACAACCCGTAGAAATTACTGAAAATTCAGCCACAAATATGGAAGATAATATCCCAGATTTGAAGGAAGGTCCTAATCGCCACGATGCTCCATCGTTTTTTAAATCACTTGGTGTTTTATAAATATAAATCCTCTAAAATACTTTATAGGATTCAAGATCTGCTAGTTTCATTGTTTTATCGATACCCACCTTTTGAACGACAGAGCAAAAGTTGAGTTTCCAATATGCCCCCCATGATATACTTTGTTCTTTCCAATTTTTGAATCCTGTCATAGAATATTTATCCACCCAATAATCAATTGTTCTTATAAATGTGGAATCATCAATACAGGATATTGGACTTATAGAACCTTCGTCTAAGGCCGAACAATAAATTGGAGGAGGTATTTTTCCCCATGATAGAAATCGTTTATTGGTTCCTTTTACAGGACGTGAAAAACACGTGGTTGTATCAAATATTTTTTGATTCGTACAACTATCTTCTTTTATTAAGTCGTCATCTTTTGATTGATATAGATTACAGAATTTAGTATTTGGCAACGCTTCTGTTCCATCACGATTCCTTTTTCCAGCAGTACATCCAGCAATATTTGTTTGTCTATTTTCATAATAATGAGGCATTGTTGGAGGACATCTATCTCTTCCTTTATTTTCAAGATAAGCGTCTAACCATTGAGAACATGTTGGAAGTCCATCGATTCCTTCGGATAAGGAACATACTCGTTTCCCTTCGCATTTTCCACCAACAACTTCACCTTCGCAACATACTGTTCTTCCACCAGTATCAACATATGATTTAGTTTCTGCCGGGCATGTATTTATATTTAATTCTGTATCTAAATCGGAAAAAGAGCCTTGAAACCCTTCTCTTACTTTCTGGGATTCTTCATATATTTCTAATGTTTTCAATTCATCAATGGCTTTTACTAGAAAGAAAAGAAGAATTACAAGAATTAATATTACAGCTATCCAAGATACACTAATCTTCATCTAACTATTAAGATGTTTGTGTTTTTGTTATAAGTATTAGTCTCTTTTCATATTTACTGTCACTATTATGAAGATTGAGCAAGCTACAATGCCTGTTAATACGAATATTATAGTCCTATGTTCTATTAAAGTTCTAATAATTGCTCCAATTGAACTGGGCTGTGGTGTGGGAGCTCCAGCAGCTCCAGGAGTAGCAGCAGGAGTAGCTCCAGTAGTTCCAGCAGGAGTAGCAGCAGCAACAGTAGCTCCAGGAGTAGCAGCAGCTCCAGCAGCTCCAGCAGCTCCAGCAGCTCCAGCAGCTGCAGCAGCAGCCTTTGCAGCGTCAGCAGCAGCCTTTTCAGGAACTGCTTTAAAGATAGCAACCGATCTAGATCTTAGAAAAAATATAAGAGAAAATAGAGATAATGCAAGAAATATACTAATTATAATTGTAAGAATAATTGAAAAACGTGTATTATTTACAGTTATTTTATCCAAATTTTCTTTTTCTAATGCTAGTTGAGGATCTATAGCAATACTTGCGTCAGAAGAAGACCCAGCACCAGTATCTCTCAAATCTATTGCCCTATTTGTAGTCTGATCGATTATAACATTTCCATTCTCATCAATTTGCGAATTTATATCAATTGGATAACATTTTACATTTTGTAAATTCATTCTTGGATTTTGATTTTCAAATCCTTCCGTAGTATTTCTCTTTTTAGTTGATGTATTTGAATATAAGAGTGTACGTTTTATATTATAATTAATTGGATTAATAATCGTCTGTGTTCTTTCTTCTGTGAAATGTTGTTCTGTGCTAATTAATCTTCTATCTTTAATATCATCTCGTAAAAAATACGTAACTCGCCCATGCATCATTAAATTAAAAATTTCATCAAATGTTTTTCTCATATAAGGAGTATTGTTTCCTTCTTCAGGAAGTTTCTCGACCTTTTGTAATGATTTTATCCATGCCGGTGCTTTATTCCCATTAATACTCAATCCATCTTTGAATATACAATGGACGTACGGTGACATTTCAGTTTTGTTATTATATCTCAAACAATAGTGTAAGGTTGCAAATGAAATCATTGGATCTGGAAAGTTAAATATCTCATTCACTGTAAATCCTGAAGGTAACGGAGATTCATCGTATAACCAATGACGTAAAAAGGTATTTGTATTATTGTCTGTATTGGTCAAATAGATTGGTATACAAATGTGTAAAATATGGAATTCTGATGTTGTAAAGAGTAAACTGATTTGAGGAACATTTCCAGAAACGGAAGACCATATGGGAGCGTGAATTGCCATAAAATTCAATGTATACGTCTTTCCTTCATATCTCATTGTTGTATTTCCAAATGATTCAGGTCCGATAATATTTGACGTATTTAGATTCATACTGTAATAGTTTTCTGAACTGAAATATTTCGGAGATTTCGGATTTTGTAATGCTTGAGAAGTTCTCCTATATTCTCCAGAATTTGTTAAACTTGATGGAGGATTTACCATAGGAGACCCATTTAACACAAATGGATTTATTGGCTGGGGACTTGTAGAAAAATCTAATTTTTGAGGAGGCCTTAAAGCAGAATCTTCTGCTACACATACTACCATCTATTTCTCACTACCATCTATTTCTAAGCAATTTCAGGAGAATACCGAGGTCCATCAAATCCATATAATGTAATTTTTCCTCGTTCGCCGGTAGGTGAAATTTCTACACTATCGCCATTTGACATCTCACTGCATCCAGCATTATCTTGACAATCTTTTCGTTTGTATCTTACAGGTAATGCCACAGGATTGTATGTATCCGTTCTCGTATAATAATTGAATTTATCACTTCTTGGAGCAACACGCCGTCCGTATAATGGTAATAATTTTCCATCAGAGCTTTCCACAATTCCCATTTGTTGATAAGATTCTGGTGCTCCGCGTGTTGGGATTGGATCTAATGCTCCACGCGTTGGAATTTCTGGTTCGCTTTCCCACATACGCTGCGGTCTTGGAGCTCTTCTGTAACGATCGTCTCCAGCTGCAGCTACTGCAGCTGCAGCCCCAGCAGCTCCAGCAGTTCCGCCACTCATAACAATAACTGTTTCTTGATTCTTCTTTCCAATTATTAAACATACTATAATTACCATAGCCAGTATAAGAAGAAGTTCAGTTGAACTAAGCATCTTCTTTTACTTTGAATAAAGTATTTATTTGGCACCTGAAGAAGCTCCCATCGTAGGTGAAAACATCTCTTGGAATGTTTCCATCATTTGTCTTCCTTCAGAAACCATCGGTTGAAACGTTTGTAACATACCCATGAGTGATTTCTGTGTTTCAATCAACTGTTTTGTATCAGCCGTCATTGCTTTAATTTGGTCGGGTTTTAATGCATTAATAGCATTCATCACCGTTGTTCCAGTATCAATATAATTTCCACCTTTTTCATCTTTAGGAATTTCTCCTAATTTAAATAATCCACTATTATCTTTAAAAGTTTCTTTCTTGGATTCTTTCTTGGATTCTTTCTTGGATTCCTTTTTAGAATCCTTCTTGGACTCTTTTTCTTCAATGACATCCTGAGGTTCATTCGCTGGAGGAAGTTTCTCTGATATTTTTTTATCACCAGTATTCATTGTCTCCACTAAATTTTTCACCATTCCTGACATTTTCTCTAAATCTTTCGTATTTACATTCATATTATTTACAGATGCTGGTTTAGATTTTGCTTCAGACACTTCTTCTTTTGTTTCGGAAGAATCAGAATTATCTGCATCTTCAAATCCTTCACTCATCTTACTTCCAACCCCATCTACCTCAAGCATATCCTTGCGTTCTTTTTTATCAGGAGACTCTGACGAATCTATAGTATCTTCGTATTTAGAAGACTCGTTTGATTCAAATCCTTCATATCCTCCATGTTTCCTTCCATTTAGGAATGGAAATACGAAGTTCATAGCAATGGTACATACTGTGGCTATTTCATAGGATTCTGTGATTCCATATACAATCCCACCAACAGCAATAGATACTAAAAACTGTGTAAAAGGGACGTAGAAGATGCCGTACACGGCAAATAATATAAAGAAAACAATCGCTACCTGTTCTGTTTTCTTTGAGAACTGTATAGACTTCATCTATTCTACAAAGAGAGTAAAGGGGCAATTACACGATGTAATAGCCAAAATGTTAGACCAACTAACAGAGATACTGCCAATAGGCCAAGAGTATTGAAATCACCTGTTTGTTTAATAAAAGAAGGCATGTAATGAGATACTAAAACACGAATCGGAGGTAGAGAAAAGAGGAAAAAGAGAATGGATACAACAAAGGGTATTTTCAACTCATCGAGAATTTTCCCATATAAGTTCTTGGATGGTTGTCCTTGATTGGCGGACATGCCAGGCAGTCCTGACATGCCAGGCATACCAGGCATCGCGGGCATTCCAGACATTGAGGGCATGCCAGACATACCAGACATTGCGGGCATTCCAGACATGCCAGACATAGGCATGCCAGAAGCTTGATTTCCGTTCATAGCAGCAGCAAAATCTGCCGGAGAAGGGTGTTCATTTCCAATCATATGAGAAGTTGGAATGTGAGAATCCATATTAATATGTGCCGTAGAAGATGGCATTTGCTGTTGATACATAGGAGTTTGTGCTGGGAGAGGAGGCGGTGCTACTCTTTGTCCTCCACTTGTCGGAATATTCATATCAGAAAGAATCTTCTGAACTAAATCCCCGTCGCTTCCACCTGACTGCCCATCTAGATCCGCTAAAAGTGTTCCTGCTGCCGCCATTTCTATAAACAATCATTATCCATTTATATATTACAATACGCACTCCAATTATATCACTCTTTCCACGTTTCAAAGGCTTCTATCACGCCATTTACTGGGCATTGAACTGTCTCAGGCTTAAATTGATAACATTTACTCCCCAATTTAAATGTATATGTTTTCATTTCATCAACGGAAGGTGCCTTTTGAATCAAACATTCGTCCCCTTTACAGACAGGAATAAGTATGGACACAAGACCAAATCCAATTATAAAACTAAATATCATAGCAAATTTTTCTGTTTTTAATATTTCATACATCCTATAATCTTCTATTGGTATAATAGAATGATTGCGCATTTCCGCATACTTCCATTTGTCGTAGGATTTGTCGCTGCCTCTCTGGTATATATGATTTATAAACCAGAAAAACAAATAATTCACAAATATCCACACCCGTCAAAAGCATCGGAACTCGTTTTCCGCGATAAAAATGCGGCTTGTTATAAATATACGTCACATGAAGTTAACTGCGATGCACATGAAGAAACTCTGCGCGATTATCCTATCCAAGGTTAATTTTCCGTGCATGTCTATACATTCCTTTTAACACATTTCCACGTCGTTCGTTCGATTCTTTCAAAGTTGTCCCGTGTTCCGTATAAGAGCCTCCACTTTGTGCTTGAAGTCCTTCGCTTTCTTTTGGCGAAGGCAAAGTATTACGAACTACCATCCATGCTTGTCCTAAGAAATTTTTCCCTTTCCATGCTGTTTTTTCCATTATTTGAGGGTCTGTACTCGCCATACCAACACCTAAGACGCCATCCTTAGCTTCGGCATAAACTAAGGTTGCTGTCTCAGTCTTTTGTAATAATTCAACGTAATTAGGATGTTGTGTTATAAGAGCTTTTAATATATTGATTAGAAGTTCAACAGGATTTTCAACTTGTCCTGTAACTCTTGCTGCAACGACTCTCATTATCTTAGGATTTCTAGATTTTAAAAGATCAATACGAACATCATTGCGTTTTAACATTGTTAAACGCTCTCCTTCAAACGCTTGTAATAAACAATTGTATTTCGTTGCGTTGAATATAAATTCTACCATGGTATCTGGTGATAAAAATCCATGCTCTGGATCACTTGCTCCAGAAAATACGATAAATTCTTCTTCTTCTGCTTCTTTCCCTTCTGCTTCTGCTTCTTTCCCTTCTCCTTCTGCTTCTCCTTCTGCTTCTTTCCCTTCTGCTTCTGCTTCTGCCTCCGCTTCTCCTTTTACACCAATACGAATTAGTTTATCAAAAGCCGTTGTTCTTGTTCTTAATAAACTAACTGGATATCCAATTTTCCGTACTTCATATGTTTCATCAAGAAGAATTGCATTTGTTGCTAAATTTTTAAATTCTTTTATCCAACGAACAGGCGAACGTAACGCCGTTCTTTGAGCGTCTAAACGTTGTAAATCACGTTGATATTTTAATATATTTGATGTAAATCCGGTTTGTTTCCATTCAGTCATTGCGGCTTTCAATAATTTAAATGTTTCATCAAACTCTGTTTCGATTCCTTTTAATTCTTCAAATCTTTCTAGTTCATCTTTCTGTATTTCTTCCTGCGTCGCTTGTCTATACTGTGGAAGTTCAATGACTTTTGCAGGTTGTCCACGCATTTCTGGAACTTGTAGATTACCATCTGGAGTAAATTTAAACATGCTTGGATTTTTCGCCCGGGCACGAAAAAATGTTGCACTATCTTTTGGTACAGCAATTTGCCTTTCACGCTTTTGTTTTTCTTTTGGCTTTGTTTCTTGGGATTTTGATTCTTCTTGCGATTTTGATTCTTCGGAATTCGATTCCTCAGATTTCGTTTCCTTCGGCCCAAGTCCTAAACTACTCAAAAGTGTTTCACTCGTAGGCATCTCCATTCTAAAAGCTATTTTCATTTAGAATGGCATCGGCTTCAACAAAAATTATTCTTTCTGTTGTTTCTTCCCTTATCGCTGGTATTATTGGGATGATTTTTATAACAATGAATATTCTACCTTTATGGGCAACAACCCTGGTTATTTCATTAACCATTTATATTTATTCTATTTTAATAAGTGCCATTTATCAATATTCTTCTTGTAATACTGTTAATATTAAATCAATCATGTATTCAAATATAGTTGTCTTACTCACAAATTCATTTGCAATGTTTATACTTTATTTAGAAGGAATTCCATTTTTAAAACAATTCTTCGGAGAATATCCTCCTAGAAATCCATACGATGGTCTTCCTTATGAAGTAGGAACAAAGCCATATATGATTGGAATGGAAAACGAAAACCACTATAAAATACAGTTCTTTTCGTCAATTGTAAAAGCCGTTATACCTATGTACATTGATGATTCAATGAAAAATGGGTTTGTTTATTTATATTGGATCTTTTGGATGACAATTCTTCCATTATTCTTCCTCCTCAGTGTTCAAGGCATGTGTACTTTATAGTGATTCTTCACCTAGATAGACATATTTTGGAACACCAGCCATTCGTGTTGCTTTTTTATTTAACATATAATATCCTTTTTTCAATTTCTGAGTATTTGTTTTGATCGTAGGGTCATAGTATAAATCGGAATCATCATATTTTTCTTGATCTAATGAAATATCTGAGACTTCCTTTGACTCTGTTGACATTCCTAGACGATCATATACAAAAAAGACAATTATATATGATATTACTGCCCAGAGTAAACAAAATAACCAGAAAGGAAAAGGTGTATATTTATCTTGTGATTTACCAATTCCAAATTCTTTCCAATGCCCATCCGGAGTAAACATGTATGACGGCTTCATAACTAATACAATGGCCACTCCAACAAGATATACTGCTCCAGAAATAAGAAACCTCAACATCTCTCTCTACCGTCATAAAGTAAAATATAAGAACATTTGGCATCTTATATTTTACATTTTACACCCACGCTCTAATAATCATCTTCTGCCATTTGTTCATGGTCGTATCCCCCATCGGCAGCATCATAATCGGCCCCAAAATCCATGCCAAACATGTCAACAGGTTGTGCCCCTTGGCCTCCTTGTGCCCCTTGGCCTCCTTGCGCCCCTTGTCCAGGATAATCAACAATTCCAGCAGCAACTCTCTCTGCCCTCTCAACTTCATAGCGGTCTTCGTCATATTGACGAATCGCTTTACTTCCTCCAACCGCCCATTCACCCATACCAAGCCCTTTTAACACAAGCTCAACACGTCTTTCTTCTTTTGTCATATGTTCAAATTTACTCATCTTTACTTGTTTTTCTTTCTCAGCTCGTTGTGTAATTCCCATTCGTATTTCCTCTTCACTCGGAATTTTACTAGTTAACGCAAATTTCGTCAATGCCTGTTTCAATGTTTTCTCTATTAATTTCATATTTGGAATTCCAGACCCTTCTTCCCCATCGTCTTCAGGAATTTCATGCGGATTCATAAAACGATGTAAGGCTCCTATTACGTATGCTCTTACTATATATTGGATCATATCTTTCCCACCTGGAGTGAGTTGATGTCTTATATATGGAAACACATTTTTACAAGCAATACTCAAATCCCCAATAAATTCTTTGACCTTTTTTCTAGCAATTCCATTCAATTCTTCACCACCTCCAAGAATCTGTAAATGCATTCCCATACCTTTTACTAAAATATCTTCTGCTGTCTGCTGACTCAATTCATACGATTTCAAAATAGTATATTCTGACACATTTACTCCAGAATACCATCGTTGATAAGGAACCAGAAGATAAGTACATACAGCTTCTCCACATTCTCTTGGACTCCTCGCCATTATACTCTGTAGAAATCCATATATGTTAGCACCAAGACGTGCTTTCACAAATTCCTCCTTGTCAGTTATATCTTTAATTAAATCTTCTGCAGTATTTGCAATTTGAATTTTTGTCAAGGGTGGTTCTAATTCACTGATGGCGGTTTGCGTTTTAGTAATGAATATTTTCCATCTATGAATTGCTGGAGGATATTTCATGATCCAGTCAAATATTTCAGATACTTTTGGTATATAAGGAGGAGGATCCTTTGACACAGATTCTTTTTGTCTAGAAACCATTAATAATTCATTAAATGTCGTTTCATTTATTGGAACACCTTGACTCTCTAAATATGCTTTCACTTTCATTTCCAATTCTTCCTCTTTTTTCCTATTTATTTCCTCACGCTTTTTAGCATTTGATTCCTCTTTATCAGTTGTTACATCGATACTTAGCAAAGATGGATTTTCTTCAAACGCCAAATGACAATTTCTACATACTAAACCAATTCCCAATTCGTGCGGTAAACCTTTTCTCTCTCCTTGATAACACACTTTTACAAATAATTTATAATAATCATTGGAATCTATTTTACCTTCTAAAGATTTTTGTTTTTCTGTGTAAAAGGTGGTTGATAGAGTGGCCGAACGCGATGTTAGTCCTGCTACGCGTTTTTCTAAGACTGGGAGTGTACTCCAACTCTTTGATTCAGAATCAAGTGGATGTAGGCAACACGTTGTTTCTGAATAAGGGGAATCTGGATTGAGGGCCGCATTTTCTTTGGCAATAGCGTGCGACATACGAATCCATGCAGTCGCTTGTTTTTCTGGAGTTGCTGCGGCGGCAATAATTTCTTCTTTTGCGGCTTCCTCTTTTTCCACACTATAGGGAACAGGGCGAAATCCGCTTGCAATAGAATCCTTTTTTATACCTTCTGAAGTTCCATATAATTTAATACGATAATCTCGTTTCTTTTTCAGAGAGGATTGAATAATTGGAAATTTTATAAATGCTTCAATCTGACTCTTTATAAAAGGAAGAATCGCCTCTTTCCGTTTTTGTATATTCCCTTGTTTTTGAAGCGTTGTTAAATTCCATGGAAATTCATTGTCATTAATTCCAGCGATAATCGATGCCACGCACGATATTCCTGAAAGATTTTCCTCTGATTCAAGAGGAAATCCGAAAAATCCTTCCTTACAATCGGCGGCACTATAATACACAATGTATTCTGGGATATGGGTCTGTATATTGAGTAGTACAACTGCCGCTGCAGCACTGACATAGCGAATAGAAAACCAAATATCATAATCTTGGACCTTTTTCCCTTTTGCTGCACTTGCATATAATTCTCTGGTTGGTAGGCCAGATGTATAATTATTTAAGTCATTTACCATATTTTTATAATCGGCCTCTTCAGGATTTATTCCAAGCAAAGAGGATATCTTTTTCACAGTCTTGTATTTTTGTAGTAAATCTTCGGATTCAAACATAGAATCTTTTTCTTCTTCCTCAATTGGGCCTGATAAAAGGGCATTTATTTCGTCGGTTTCTAAAGATTCTCTATCAACTAAGACAGAGCGTCCCATCATTGGACGACCCGCATCGTCAAATTCAATATTTGTATCAAATTCCAACTCTTGAATTCCTTGGCCACATACATGGCAATTGAATTTACCAGCAAATTGCCCACCAGAAAATTTGAGAACGATATCTTTATGTAGAACGTCCTTTTCATTCGGTCTGAGAAATTCTTGGATTTGTAGGAGGCGATGGGCACATAGTAAATGTTTATCGCATCTATTACACCAGACCCAATTATCGTCTATTTTTCCGCGAAATTTATTCAATACTTTCAGAAGACCTTTCATCATAGAAACATCGCGTGGTTCTTCGGCGTATTTATGTCCCAATTTCTCAACTTTCTCAAGTTCTGCAACGTGAGGACAAGAATTCTCAACAGGAATTTCACCCGCGTTTAGTAACTTCTGTTTTATGCGATATCCCAGATTCAAAGCATTATTATATTGTTGTCTCACATTACTTAATCTTTCTTTCGTCAAAGCGTCTGGCTGTTGTCCAAGAGTCGCTAGTAGTAAATCTGGATATATTAAAAATAAATATGTGAACCAATAGACGTCAGTATCGGCCAATTCTCCCATATAATCTTTAATTTGTTCCACCAATTTCTGGAGAATCGGCTCTGTTTCAATGCGTGCTAAAAGTCTTGATGAATTTTCTGGCGTTATTAATGGCATGGGTTCAAATTTTAAATTAGATAATAATGCTTTCGATTCTTCTCTTTGTTTTGTTAGAAAAATCCGTATGGCGGCTAATCGTTGTTCAATCTTCTTTTGAATTACTTCCATTTGTTCCATATTCCATTCAACAGATAAGGAACCATATCCGCGTAAAGAAATTGTTGTATCGCCGACTCCTGAAATATTTAAATCTAGAGAATCTAACCAATCTTTAATTAAAATATTTCCTAGAGTTCCACCATCTATTCCCAAGGTTAATACACCATTGGATGTTGGTTGATCGCTAATATCTTTCACATCTTCTAAAATATCTTCCATCAATCGTGTTTCGCTCATTCCAAGGCTAATGTCTTGTGCTAATACACCACTTCGTATTGGCCCGAGATCTCTTAGAGTAGATTTGGGAAATATGAGGACTGTGTGAAAAGATGGATTCTCGCCTGTTTCGACAATACGGAATTCTTCGCCTTTTGCAAATCGTGTGACACGTGGTTTTAACATACGAGCGAGGGAGAATGAATTTTGAATAATTATAGGAGGATTTTCAATAGGGGGGGCTTTTGTACCTTTGCCTGGATAGTTTGCCAGAACATTCACGCTTGCTTCATCAGCATCTACAGTTGGTATCTCAAGACGAAAGACTTCTTCGTCGGTTTGAATCATTGATTTCGCCGATGGAACGATACGAAACGGTGTTTGTATCTTTTTTCTATACTCTTCTAAATCTCTATACAATTTCGGCATTCCAATTCCTTCCGCTTCTTCTTCTCCAAGACCCATTGATTGTTTATTTAAAAGAGATGCTTGCTGAATAATATCTGCACCATACTCAACAAAAAGACCATCTTCTTCCAAAGCTCCTGGGGCTGGGTCAGTTCCACCTGTACCGTCATTTAAAGACGCGTAGTGTTTGGCTCTATGGTCTAGATATAATACCTTTGACACATTTGCCACTTTGCGTATTAGACTCACGTCAGATAATTCGGCTAAATCGGCGAGAGAACTCATGCTCGTTTTTTTTGCCAGGGCGAGTGGTTCTCCTGTAATTCCATATTTTACAACTTCATTCCGTAGTAACATCATTAATTCAACAGTTCTTCGTAATTCTTGGAGAACAATGGGATTTCTTTGTTGTGATAAAGGGAGATTTCTCATCAGTTCTCCCAACATATCAGAACGTTGAAATACATCTTGATATACGCGAAAAGCACTTCCAATTTCTTTAATTTCGTCTTCGTCGTCTGATACATCTATTTCCACCATTTCACCGATTACAAATTCTTCTTCTTGTTCTTCGGCTGCTGTTGGGACTTCGCCTAATTCTTCAACATCCTCCTCATCCACTGCAATCTTTAATGCGGAACGTTTTTCTTGGGGTTGTTGTTGCTCTTGCCCTTGGCCTTGCTCTTCGCCTTCGCCTTCGCCCTCACCTTCGTCTTCTTGTGTGACAGGAACCGGGGATTGTTCTCTAGTGCGTAATACTTCATATCCAAGATCACGAGGTATTCCTGTGAAATTGAAAGAAATTGTGGTTTGTTCTCCTGATTCATCCTCAAAGACTGCAGAATCTTCTTCCTCATTTACTGAAATTACTTTAAAAACGGGCCCTTTTGCTGGCCCTTCTAAAAAGGTCTCAACTGTCTGTCCTGCACGAAGATCGGCCATATGTATAAATCCTGGCTTCAATGCCTTCTTAATAATTAATATTTCCGTTATTTCTAAACCTGGGTCTGGTTCGCCATCAACAATGGGAATTTTAATAATACGATCTGTTGCACCATCGGCGAGAATAGAGAATTGGTCATCGCTAAATTGATAGAGTTTCCCTTTTGTTTTATGTAGAGACCCTCCAACAATTACAACATAATCTCCTAATTCTAGACCAACATCTTCATTGGCATCTTCATCCATTCTAATACGATTCAATCAAAAATTTAATATAGTATCGGGCACGAATTAAAAATTGATTTTTTGGAGGTTGTGTAAAAATAGGTCCAAACAATTACTTAGAATGTCTTTCGTTACCGAAGTCTTTTCTGAGTTAAGCTCTACTTATTCCAACTGGGATGCCCTTCGCATGTATTTGATGTCTGCTGAAGGAGGCAAGCTTCGTGTAATGACTTCTGACACAGATGACCTAGCTATTATTAGATACACGAAGGGTGTATCGGATTTCTCAGTGCCCCATGTACCTTGGTTTCGATCAGTGGTATGGAACAAGGTAACGAATACACCTGTATCTGTTGCTCCTGTTAAGGCACAAAAGGGAAATGCTGAGGCCGGTCTAAGTGTGCGCGTTACAGATTTCGTGGATGGTACGATGATTAACGCCTTTTGCACAGTGCAGGGTGTTCGCCTTGCCACTCGAACCAGTTTAGATGCTAGGGGTACATTTTATAGTGAGCGTTCTTTTGCAGATTTATTCAGTGATTGCTTTCTGTGGACGCCAGATGGTTGGAAGGCGTATTTGGAGTCTGTGTTAAAGGTGGGTGAGTTTGTCAGCTTTGTTCTTCAGCATCCTGAGCACAAGACCGTGCTGTCTATTGCGCAACCTCGTCTCTATGTTACCTATTTCGGGTCTGTAAATGAAGAGGATCTTTCAATGTCTTCTCTTCCTTCTGATTGGCCGTCGCGTCTTTCTCCTTATGCCCCTCAAGTGTATGAGGAGGAGATTGTATTTGAGAGTCTATCGGATTCTTTCAACATGATGCGCGAGAAGAAGAATGGGTATAGTTGGCAAGGCATGGTGTTTCAAGATATTAATACTAGCCGTCGTTGGCGTATTCGCAATCCCGCTTACATTGCGGTTCGTGCTTTGCGTGGTAGTGAGTCAAATTCTATGGAGCGTTTCTTACGTCTTCGCAGTGAGGGGACTGTGAAGAAGTATTTGGAGCATTTCCGCGATGAGAGTAATAGTATGTGGGCTTTTGAGAAGGCATTTAGAGAGAGGACTGCCGAACTGTATGCGGCATACACGGATATGAATAAGCTGAAGACGAAGACAATGAAGCAACTGCCGTATTGTTTGCGCCCACATGTATATGCTCTACACGGCCAGTATTTGGCAAATCTGCCAAAGGATGGGAGTCGCGCTCCAGCTGGGGATGTGAAGCCTGTGCTGAAGCAGACTGTTGTAGATTATGTGAATTCTCTTCCACTTGAGGAGCAATTGAAGCTTCTTCAAGGGGATCGTGCTGCTGCTCCTGCTCCTGCTGCCCCTGCCGCTGTGCCTGCTCCTGCTCCAGAGGTAGAGGCGTAAGTATAAATAACAAATTATGTAAAATTACTATTCTTTTTTATTTGTTCTATAAGACCTTCAATATCTTTTGTATGAATATTGTATTTCTGAATTTCCTCAATAGGAAACTCCCAAAACTTCAATACTTCAAGTTCATTTATTATATCTTCAGAAAATCTATATTTTATCAGCTTTGCAGGATTTCCACCAACAATGGCATAAGGTGGAACATCTTTCACTACAACAGACCCTGCTGCAATAACTGCTCCATTTCCAATAGTAATACCATCTAACACAGTCACATTGGCACCTATCCAAACATCATTTTTGATAATAATATCACCTTTTGAATAGCTTGTTGGATTTCCTTGTTTGTGTAAAAAGAGGTTTGTTGAGCAAAGAGATGTTGTAAAGGTATCAATACAATGTTGTGCTAGAATGAAAGTACAGTTTACAGCAATAGAACATTTTTTACCGATCTGTAGTCTGGGTAAAGTTCCATCTTCTTTTCTTGAATCATAGGAAAGTATATAATATGGTTCCATTATGTATGACGAAGAATCTATATGCAATTCTGTCATATTAGATGCGTCAGGCACTTCTGCAGAATAATTTGCAGAGCGTGTGACTTGAATACAATAACTCACACATCCATCCATTGCTTTCGCTAAAATGCTCTGCCCATATTTTACACAGAACTCATCAACTGCCTTTTTTACACCAAAATTGTACAGATTCTTTCCTTTTTCCGCATTCATTTCATAATCATGGCCCATAATAAATCCACCGTCTTTTACTTTTTCAAATGAGGCCTCTAAATCTTTTTTTACACCTTGATATGAATGGTCTCCATCTATATAAATTATATCATAGTAATTATTTTCAACACTTGATAAATATTTGCTAGAATCAGATTTTATTATTTTTACATGAGGCATATCTTTAAATTTTTCAGATAATTCCAGAAATGAAGTATCCAAATTATATTCTATAATGTTATTTCCATTCACATCACCACTATACTGTGCACCTTCAAATAAATCAACGGCATCGACGGAAGAAATATTACATGTTTTTATAATATTTTCAAGAAACTCTCCTTTAAAAACACCAATTTCCAATATCTTTGGAGAAATACTTTCATTACAGAAATACTCTATCATTTCATTGCGTGTATCAAAGCGCTTTGGAGTATTTGCAGAATATTTCGTACTTGTCCAGTAATTAGTTACCGTTGGAGTTGTTGAACTAGTTGGAGTTGATGAAAAATCCGCACAAAAAAATTCTAATATTTTCTTATAGTGACAATCTTGTACTCCAGGTTCCCCCGCAAAATTTACAAAATATGCATTTTTTAAAGATTCATCTTCTATATACGGATTGAAAACAACAATCTCTTTACTTAAGATACATATAGAAAAGTCTGCCTCTTTTTTTGATACAATTCTCATGACTATCTCGTAATTGTAAAAAGGCTGGTCGACTGTGTAATAGGGTGTATTCATATTCTCAAGACATCCCTTTAACACAGTTTTAAAGAATTCTCGCTGTCCTTCACTATGTTTCCAGGCATACCACCCTGCAGAAATTCCTGGAAATCCTTCAGATAATATTCCTTTCTCTAGTAAAAGGCCTCCGTGATTATCATCAAATAAATTTCCATCTTCTGTCATTATATAAAATGTATTTTCGGTTGTTTTCACTTGATTAAACAGGGCGTGTATATTTCTTATGCAAAGACAATCAATATCTAAATGTAGATTGAGTTCGTGGTTTGTAATAGTTTCAAAATTTTCAATCATATATCGTTCAGCAAATCCCTCAGATAAATTAGAAGGTCTTTTCATAATAGAAATTTCTATATGAAACGGAACTCCTTGACTTAAATATCCAAATGTACTATTGTTGTCAGAATTCATATAATTGAAGGTATCTTCATCAACAAGTAATCCAACACAATCATTTGGCGTCAGCCCGCCATACCGTTTCAAATAAGTAAACCAAATATAAAACATGTTGATATATTTGTTATTTTTAGGTTCTTTCTCAGATAGTGTAAAAAGGGTCGTATACACTAACATTCTCTTTACAAAGGCTTAAAAATTCGCCAATACTATTACGCATAAGAGGAATGGCAGCGATTGGCATTGATCTCGGGACGACATATAGTTGCGTGGGTGTTTGGCAGAATGGACACGTGGAGATTATTGCGAACGATCAGGGAAATCGCACAACACCTTCTTATGTGGCATATACTGAAGACGAGCGTCTTATTGGCGATGCGGCCAAGTCTCAAGCATCCAGCAACCCTTCTAACACAGTCTTTGATGCAAAGCGATTAATTGGTCGCAAGTTTGATGACCCTGTCGTACAGGCGGAGAAGAAGTTGTGGCCGTTTAAGGTGGTGGATTCTGGCGGTAAGCCGAAGATTGAAGTTTCATGGAAGGGGACGACTCATCAGTTTCTGCCTGAGGAGGTGAGTGCCGCCGTTCTTCAGAAGATGAAAGCAACTGCTGAGGCATTTCTTGGAACGGCGGTAAAGGATGCCGTGGTGACAGTGCCGGCATATTTCAATGATTCTCAGCGTCAGGCGACGAAGGATGCTGGTGCTATTGCGGGTTTGAATGTGCTTCGTATTATTAACGAGCCGACTGCTGCTGCTCTGGCATATGGCCTGGATCGTCTGGGGAAGGATGCTGGCGAGAAGAATGTGCTGATATTCGACTGTGGAGGTGGGACACACGATTTAAGCGTCCTAACTCTGGACGATGGTGTTTTTGAGGTAAAGGCCACTGCGGGTGATACTCATCTCGGTAAACGCTTAGTTTCTGCTTATTAAAAGCTTAACTCTGCCGAGAATAAAGAACTTTAATTGCGGGAAACCCCTAAAGTTGAAAAGTTTTCTAGATTATTTTGACCACCATTATAAAATACCTCGGAATGAAAAACTGTAAGAAATGTAAGAAATGTTTAGATGACGTATGCTTTGATGTGAAAAGAAATGTGTGTAAAAACTGTAAGTATATTCAAACAAAGGAAAGAAGAAATGAACAGGTGATTCTAAATGAGAACAGATTGGACTTTGTTGAAAGTAAAGAATGTAATAAGTGTAATAAAACCCTTAAACGTGAAGAATTTAATAGGCGGAATACAACACCAGATGGGCTATGTAACACGTGTAGAAACTGTTACAACTCATCTAGAAAGTCTAAGAATGTTATTGTATCTGATAGTAATAAGAGTAAGTCGTGTAATACCTGTAATAAAATAAAACCATTATCAGAATTTGGAACCTGTGTAAAATCAAACGATAATCATTTTCACAAATGTAAAGAATGTCAGCCTCCACGAGAGTGGACAAAAGAAAAAGAAAAGCTTTCTCAAAAGAAATACAGTGAAAACAACAAGGAAAAGCTTCAAGAGAAATGGAGGAAGCGCCAAAAAAATCTTCAGCATCGCATTAAACAGCGACTCTGTGCAAGAATTAAATCGGCGTTAAAGGATGTTTCTCTCCGAAAAACAAATAAGACATATGAATACATTGGCTGTTCGTATGATTTTCTAAAACAATGGATTGAGTTTCAATTTCAAGGCGAAATGACATGGGAAACAGTTGGTCAATGGCATATTGATCATGTTATACCATGTGCGTCATTTGACTTGACAAATCCAAACGATGTTTCAGAATGCTTTAGTTGGAAAAATTTAAGGCCGTGTTGGGCTGAGGAAAATATGATGAAGGGTTCAAAAATCATTTCCGAGGTGATTGAGAATCAGAAAAAAATGGTCAAAGAGTTTCTAGAAAATCCACTACCAAACCTTCCTGGTGACAGAGAAGGTGGCGTCAAGTAATCATTGACGGTACGGTAAAAAGGTGGCAAATGATGGTTGTGTGGTGGACATACAACCTGAAATGGGCAATCCGCAGCCAAGCATCTTACGAAAGAAGATGAAGGTTCAACGACTAGTCAAAGTAACCTAATGTGTTTTTTAATACAATGGAGAAATGGCCACGAATGGGTTCCTGGTTGTGCAAGACACAACTAGAAGATATAGTCTGAACTTATGGGAAACCATAAGAAGTAAGGATAAAGAGCCTTACGATAACACTCTTGGGAGAAGATTTTGATAACGCACTCGTGACGTATTGTTGCGACGAGTTTAAGAAGAAGTATAAGGTGGATGTTTCCAAATCAGCAAAGGCTCTGCGCCGTCTGCGCACTGCCTGTGAGCGCGCCAAGCGCACGCTGAGCTCTGCTACACAGGCTTCTGTCGAAGTGGATAGTTTGTTTGAAGGCCAGGATTTCCAGACAGTTCTAACGCGTGCGAAGTTTGAGAGTTTGTGCGAGAGTTTTTTCCGTCGCACGGTGGCTCCTCTTGACGGCCTTCTGCGCGATGCAAAGTTAGATAAGGGTCAGATTCACGAGATTATTATGGTAGGAGGTTCTTCGCGTATTCCAAAGATCCGTGAGCTACTTTCTTCCTATTTCAATGGAAAGAAGTTGAATGACACTGTAAATCCTGATGAGGCCGTGGCATATGGCGCAGCCGTCCAGGCACATATTTTGAGCGGTGGTAGTAAGACTGGCGATAAGACGGATGGCATTGTTCTTTTGGACGTTGCTCCTCTTTCACTGGGTCTAGAGACGGCTGGAGGTGTGATGACGGCAGTAATTAAGCGTAATTCTAGTATTCCTAAGAAGGCTACGAATACTTTTTCAACATATGCTGACAATCAACCCGGTGTTCTCATTCAAGTCTATGAAGGAGAGCGTCAGTTTACTCGTGATTGTAATTTACTAGGTAAGTTCCAACTTGATGGAATTCCTCCGATGCCTCGCGGTGTTCCTCAGATTGAGGTGACGTTTGATGTGGATGCAAACGGTATTCTGAATGTGAGTGCGGCTGAGAAGAGTACTGGCAAGTCTCAGAAGATTACGATTACGAATGATAAGGGTCGTCTATCCAAGGAGGAGGTTGAGCGACTTGTTGAGGAGGCGGCCAAGCACGAGGCAGAGGACAAGGCACAGTTTGAGCGCGTTGAAGCGAAGAACCAATTGGAGTCTTATCTGTATAATACTCGCAACTCTCTCAATGAGGAGAAGGTGAAGGCGAAGTTGGGCGAGGAGGCTACGACTGCATTGGAAACAGTTGACGAGGGAATTAAGTGGCTGGAAGCACACCAGGATGAGGCGAAGGCTACGTATGCTGATAAGCAGAAGGAGTATACTGACAAGCTTCAGCCGACGATGATGAAGTTGTACCAGGACCCTGCCGCTGATTTCAAGGCTGGGAGCCCCACAGGCCAAGAGGCCCCAACAGGCCCTAAGATTGAGGAGGTGGATTAAGAAAGAGGAGGAGAATGTAAAATATACTAAATAATAAGAATGCTTACATCTAAGAAAAACTGGAAGTTGTTCTTATATGTATTTCTTGTATTTTTAATAAGTATTTCTATAATAAAAAGCATATTATTTATGTTAGAAGATTTTGCAGATTATTTTAATGAGAATAATCAAAAGATTGATATACTAACAATAGAAAAAGTAGAGCAAGACCAAGCACAAAAATTTATAAAAGCAGATGATTGTGTATTAGAGCTCGGCGGTAGATATGGCACAGTATCTGGTATAATAAATAAGAAACTTTCCAATCCTCAAAAACATATTGTTGTAGAGCCAGATAGTGATGTTTGGGAGACTCTAGAAAAAAATAAGAAGAATAATGAATCTCAGTATAAGATAGTAAAAGGAGTAATAAGTAATAAAAAAATGTCATTTCAAAAAAATGGATATGCAACAATTCAAGTAGCTGATGAAGCTTCTACTGTACCCCATTATACATTTAATCAAATAAGGGAAATGGTAGATACGCCTTTTACTGCACTTGTAGCAGATTGTGAAGGATGTATTGAACATTTTTTAAATGAAAATACAGAAATTCTTAAAACAGTGCGTATTATCTTATTAGAGGAAGATATGCCTGATAAATGTAATTATCCTGCCGTTAAAAAACTTCTTGAAGAATATTACTTTAAAGAAGTCAATAAAGAATTTAATATAGTTTGGCGTAGTGTTTGGATTCGTGAATAAAAAATTTCTCATAATTCTAAAATAAACTTATCAATATTTTGTGTACCCTTAAAATTTCGTTGATACTTCTTAAAGTCAAGCGTCTTGAAATAAGTGACCTTTATTTCTTTATCTCCTTTTTTCATCATATATTCTTCTAATTCATTTTGATTATTCACAAGAAAATGCTTGGGTTTTTTACAGGTTTCTTTGAAATTCACAGGTGTTGCTGTATGTTTTCTATGTTCTGGTAATGGTAAACAAAATAACATATCTTCATCGTGTATTAATTGTCGTTTAAGATTATTTATATCATCATTTGTATAATTTATTAATTTCATTTTATTAAGATACTCTTCTATTTCAATAATATGTTTTGTAGGAATAATACCTATATCCATAGTTGGTCTTAGAGCGGGATTTATAAACGGCACTAACTCATTTGGACCAATATTTTTAATGTGTTCTAATATTATTGAACCAAATGACTTTCCAACTGATATAGTACATGGTAAATTTATCCAGTAATCTGTATCCTTGTATAAATCCATATGTTCTTTTATATACATTAATCCTGTTAAGTTTAATCCTGTGTATCTGACCTTTGCTACAAAAACACCATCTATGTAAATGACTTCATTATTATCTTCTTGGCCAGATACAATTAATATATCTTTTGTATCAAAACCTGATGCCTTTAACTCTTTTATTAAAGTATGCACATTAGTAAAATAATGCTTACAAGTCGTTATTAATACACCAACCTTTAATTTTTCATAAGGTTTTTCTTTATATAAAGGAGTATTTAATAATAATAAAGCTATAACTACAAAAGTAATAGATATATATAAGAAAAACATCCTATTTTTGGGTTTAATTTTTAATACGCTACTGTATGTTTTTAGAATATAAACTATAAGTAAACATATTAATATAAATATACTAATGTATATAAGATTCAAGTGTTTAAAAATATTTTCTGTAGCTTTTGATATTTGAAAGCTAGTATTATTCGTATAAGATATACACTCTTCAGGAATAGGATGGAATATTGCTATCCATGATCTTTCAAAATAATGTCCTACTTCTGGATTACGATGAAAAGGAAATTCGTTTATAAGATTTCTATAATAATTTGCAGAATGTTCATGTATATGTTGCTTTGATACTGAAAAGACACCGCTGAACGTTACAGCATGAATATCTATGTTTGGGAAATGCTCCTCATACCATTTCCCAAATGGTCGTATATCTGCTTCTATCATACTACGTGAATTCATACCAACATTATTCCCTTTAAAAGCTGAACCATACGAATCTAGTGTAAAATTATATAAATCTTGTTTTATATTATTATACCTATCGGCATAAAAAACTGTATTTCTTGTCTCTAGTGTTTTTTCCAAAGTAAATTCAAACTTCTTTCTTTTATGAGATAATGCATGGGTAGACCCTGTTGCAAAAATAGTAACATCTGCCAAATTATAATAATTATGAATAATGTGATACAGATATGTGTGGTCACATCTTCCAATGTTTTTTAATTTAATTTCTGTATAAGGAATATTTACACAAGTAATCAAACCTGGACCCTTATTGTAAATATAGACCATATTGAAACTGGCATCTATATCATTTAACCACGACAAGTCTTCCTTATACGCAGAAATAACAAGATCTATTGATCCCATCTAACTGTTATACGAATGATTATTTTCGGAATAGAGAGATTCTGAAAATAATGGCTAATTCTCTTTTATTTGTAGTAAAAATGCCAAAGAGTGACAATTATTCCATATACAATAGGAATTGCAATGGTATATTTCTTCACAAGAATTCCATCATTAAAATCGTCGGGATAATCACATAAATGACATTTATTCAACTGGATATCTGTGCCATAATAAAGCGTATATGTTTTAAAATCACTGTGTAAAATGAGTTGTATCCTACCAAGCATACTTTTCAAAGACATATATCGGTCAAGATGGCATTCAATTGGAAAAAATCCATCAATAAGCCTCTCGGCTCCTCTACGACTTATTATATAGGCCGAAGTACCCCAGAAACTCACAGGGGATTTCCATGCTGAATCTGCATTAGAGACTTGTAATAGTTTCTTGTTTTCGGCTAATTTATAGGATAAACACCATACATCAAAACCTCCTTCTAGTTTTGAAGAGCTGGCCGCGAGTATATACTTGGCAAGTCCCACAATAACTTGTGCATCATCCTCTAAAACAAGACAATAAGGCTCCTTTGTTTCAAGGAATTTATTCCATACGCTGTAATGACTCATAGAACAACCTATTGCGCCAACTGTATCAATTTCTCTATGAGAACGGCGAGTTTTATTTAAAATATTATATTTCGTCGTATTACTAATATGCGGGTTATTCACTATATTTAATGAAGAGCCATCAACTGCAGAAACTCGTTCTATCTTTAATTCACGAGTTCCAGGCTGTTGCATGAAAAATTTATATCTTTCGGGACGTTTATCTAAATTAATACAATATATTGGATATTTTCGTATATCTATTGGATCCATTTATAATGAGCAGCTGTTTCTTTAGTTCTTTTCACACGCCACCACCGCCACCGCCACCGCCACCGCCACCGCCACCGCGAACCTTGCTCTTACCCTCTGCATAAGCATCCCACACCTTCTTCGCCTCTCCCTTTGCTTCAGGCGTCGCAATTCCAGCTTCTTGACTCGCCACCTGCCATTGAGAACCCCATTGCATAAACATCTCGGCCAAAGCCGTTGCGGCCTCTGTTATACAAAGACGAGCCGTTGCCTCAGATCCATCCTCAACAGCAATTCGGAGAACCATCTCATCTCGCAAAGGATGAGGAACTTTATATCCAATGAATGTGATTTCACCACCCACCTTATTGGCATCAATCCACGTCTGTAGAAGATTTCCAAGTGTATGGTCTTCGCCAGTAAACCAGAAATCGAACCCTTTCATACGAGCATCGGCAGGGCGAATATCCACATTCTCAGGAACTTGTTTATCCATCGTATCATACTTTTTACACAAGTTCACAAGCCCTTTCAAAGCGTCCAAGATAATTCTATTCACACCGAGAGTTCCAATCGTCTCCACTGTGAAATCGTAACTATATGGCTCGCCATCCTCATCCACCTTAAAACACCGATAAATCTCCAAACTGCGAAATTCACGCTCTAAGACCTCCTTTTTCTCAGCATCCTTTTCAATCTCTGTCGGATCTAACTTCTTCTGTTGGCGAAGCCACGTTTGCCAAAGCTCCAAGACTCGTGCAGGTGTATCATCGCGTGTATAAGCATATGCACATTGTGCCACAGGATTGAATCGCGTATGCTCACGACCCTTCCCCAAAGTAGCAAATGCCTCTAAATGAATTTCCTCCGCATCCTGCCCGTCTATCTTCGGCTTCAATACTGCAATAAGTGCAGTATCACCAGTGACTGGATCAGGATGAAAGAAACGAGTATTCGGCACACGAACACGCCCTTCACTCGTCGGCTGATTCTCCATACACTCAAAATCAGAAGCAGTCACGAGTCGCACCTCATCTGTATCATTCACCACATGGAGTTTGAATAAAACACTCTCCTTCTCCCATCCAGATCCGTTCATAGCAATTGGCAGAAGTCCAATACGATCTGCCAACATTTCATTTGACATCGGAGTGCTGTTCTTAATAACTTTCACATCTGATGTACTGCCGTCCTCTTTCATATCAGCACGAAATCCAAGAATAGATACTTCTGTCTGAACGGCACGTCGCAGTGAATTGGCATATGTAACCGTCGTAGGACTTACACGAAATGTAAGTGTCTTCGAATCAACTTGATTTACCTCTTGAAATATACTTGTCATTGTAAGGGACTTTGTTCTAATTATCTCCGGCCTTTCAATTTTAAACCTTGGCATGTATTCCATGTATTTCTTGTATTCCCTTGTTTCTCTTATTTCCCCTGTCTCTCTTGTTTCCTCTGCGTTTCAGAATATATTGATTTTGACTGTCTAAGCGTTAGAAAGAGTAGGAATGTCTATGAATGGCACAAAGAATATATGTTTTTACAGCAATAAAGATAAATGGTCCAAAGCATTTATTGAGGAATTATCAAAAACCTCGTGGATTCGTGATTTTGAATTTATATGTGTTGATGCCAGTCCTAATCGCCCTCCTCTTCCATCATGGTTAAAACAAGTTCCCACTCTTGTAATTAATGGCGATAAAGACCCTATTAAAACGGATACAGAAGTAATGAATTGGTTATATGAGCGTAAAATGATGGAGAAGCCTCAAAAGAAACAGAACGCCCCATCGGCAGCACCTTCTGCTCTCGGTGGTGAGCGTGAAACAAGGATTGAAAATGAAATGGGAGGAATGGGAGATTCTGGATATCGTTTCGTAGATTCTGATAAAAGTACG
>Ga0136644_10000322_pt1 | contig 37988 bp, 39 predicted proteins | sample C_130820_EF_Meta_FD_94780 | JGI IMG/M metagenome (GOLD analysis project Ga0136644, IMG submission 94780) | Freshwater microbial communities from Lake Croche, Canada to study carbon cycling - C_130820_EF_MetaG (v2) (version 2) | ecosystem: Environmental > Aquatic > Freshwater > Lake | place...
CATCATGATATTATATTTATATTTATGTATAGTTATCTCTAGACATAAAATAATTCATTTTTTTAAAGAGTTCTTTAGAACATCAACATTTCTTTAGAAGGTACGCTTAGGTATTGACGGGTTTAGAAGTTACGCGTAGGTATCGACGGAGAAACCATCTGAGAAGCTAAACTTTGTTTGGTCGTAAATGCTTGTTTCAAGTCACTGTTTCTAAATCCATATGCCGGATGTCTTTCATCATGTAATGAGTTATACAACATTGGTGACTTCTCAATGGAATTGGTATTCACTACTGTATATGGGTTGTTTCCAGAATCGTAAATGGCCTCCATGGTATTATATTTCATGATTTGATGCGCATTTTTTTGTATGTACTTTCGATAATCCCAGTTGGAATGGATTCCCGCGTCTTTTAAAATACCATTGTTTACTCCCGCTTGAGGCTGCCATGAACTATAGTTGGTTCCCTGATAATACTGCTGAGGTTTGATACTATAATAAGACTGATTCATATTATATTATACTAAAGCAAAAAAATTGTTCTTTATTCCTTTCCCAATAACTTGAAAATATCGTTTTTTTTCAACTTGGATGCATCCATTGTCAAACCCTTTGAAACTACCATTTCTCTCAACTTATGAATCGATAATGACTTATAATCTACTTTGGACTTGTCTCCATCGTCTTTTTCTTCTTCAATATTTGCTGCCGTAATGGTTATATTTTTAATCAAGTTGCCGTCTACCTCTTCCATAAGTTCGACTGATTCTAACTCTTTTCCAGCATGTAACTCATTTGAAGTATCTAATTCGTTTACTACATGTAACTCATTTGAAGTATCTAAGTCTTTTAAAGCATCTTTAAAGTAAACATTACTTATGTCTAAATAAAGTAATGGATTTTTTTGTTCCTTGTCTTTATCACCTTCCCCATCTTCCTCTTCCTCTTCGTCTTCCTCGTCTTCTTCCTCATTCTCTTCCTCGTCTTCCTCGTCCTCCTCGTCATCCTCGTCTTCCTCATCCTCTTCCTCTTCCTCGTCTTCCTCGTCTTCCTCGTCCTCGTCTTCATCCTCTTCGTCGTCAGATACTTCAATGAGTGGTTCCATAACAGGACAAGTATTTATTCCGGAAGAGCCTCCACTAGACAAACTGGACAATTTGCTTCTAAAAAAAGAAGTTTCTTGAGCCATCGTGGTAATCAAACTGAGCATCCCTTGTAACTTTTGGTCTTGTTCATTCATACGGTGATTGAGATATGTAAATGTGGCGCCAACTAAAATAACAATGACGGCGATAGTTAATAAAAAGGAGCTGCTAAATATTTCAAATAATACCATTTGTTTAAAATACAGTTATATAATATAATTATTTTTACAACGAATCAATATTTATTCTTTTACTTTATTCTTATTTGTGTGGTTAGTAACTAACAAAGAAAGTATATAAACATAGATAAAAATGATTATATACATAAACAAACTATGATTCTTCCCAAAGATTGTATTATCCAAATACTGGAATGGGACGGACGGATAAAATATAGAACGGGAAAATATGTCAACTGTATCCATAAAAGCGACCCTAGATACGCAATTATTGAACCAATATTCAATAAAAAAAAGACCATCATGAAAGAGACCGACTTACACGGAACCCGATTTTATTTCGAGTTTGGATTCGACGTAGACCGTAGAGTCGGCCTATGTTATGACTATAATTGGAGTCAGCATGATGTCTTTGAAATATGTTACTATGATATGCGGAACGATGGCTGGTACCAAATTCGAACCTATCTTTGACTTTTGAAAAACCTTTTGTACACTAATTATCCCTGGATAGACTCCAAGATTTCCTCAGGATACTTCATATCCTTCAATACTTTCAAGCCGCCTTTTATACTCGATATTCCCTTGACCAGCTTATACTTATATGTTAAACCACTATCTTCACCGACGATGGTTTTCATATGATAATTTTTGACCCGTTCGTTTTTAATCAACTTCTTACACAACTTGACATAATGAGTACTCAACATACAAGAAATGTTTTTATTTTTGACCATATAGTTAATTAAAGCCAATGCACTAACAACCGCCTCTTCCGGGTTGGTACCCGAATATAATTCATCAAAAATACAAAAATGTCTTTTATCTATATCTTTATGTATTATATCTAAAATATCTTTACATCTTCTGGCCTCTGCTTGAAACAAACTATCCCGACCGGACGTATCCGGAATATTCAAGTAACAATGGAAGTCACCGTAAGGTGTGAAAGTCAGGCGTTTATAACAACCAAACCCAGTTTGTTGAGATAATAAGAGATTTATTACTACGGTTTTTAAAGTGGTTGTCTTACCCGATGCATTGGGTCCAGTTATTACTATATTTTTGGACAAGTCACAATCATTGGTTACCACGTGTTCAGGGTCATCTAAACTCTTGGGGTAATACATATCCCTTAAGTAAGTACTGGAATTGTTCTTGGTCCCCTTGTTATCCTTTTTATCTTTAGATTCTTTTTGTTTATTATTTATGTTATCTTTATTAAATGTCGCCCTACTCATTTTCTTATCTGAGATATATCCCTTGAGTACACATGTCATATCTAGATATCCGTTGAAACCAAATGAATACAACATAGCATCATGGTAACTGGCATTATCGTATATTTTATAAAATATACACATGATGTTACCTATTTCAGTTATTTTGGAAAAGGACAGCTGGAATGGGGTTAGTTGAGACATATATGTATGTATTTCTTTTAATATGTCGTAGTGTGTGGTCATCTTTTTCTCGAAATCTTCATAATGGACCAAGTGCTTGATTTTTTCTAGATAGTATTTTTGGACATCTAACGAGTAGGCCAAATATTTTTTGAACTTTTCTATATACTGATGTATTTTATACATGTTGGAATAAAACCGTATACATGTAAGAATATTTTGATAAATGGAAAACAAGTAAAAACCGAAGGATACTAACAAGTACATTTTGGCGTTATTGTCTACTTTATGAAAATCCGTAAATATTTTAAATCTAGAATGTTGTGAAATAACTTGTTTTAATACTTTGAAATATTTTTTGGCGTTTAGTGTATATCCCTTCATCTTTATTATCGCAAAAGGGACAATAAACAGCATGACTGGTAATAACAAGGACATAAATGGAGCACTAATATTATATAACGACATCATTTGTAGAAAAGGCGCCACAGTGTTTAAATGTTTGGCAAATGTCCAGTCTATATATAAATATTTTTCGCAAAACCCCGTTTCGTTCTTTATCTCTTCCCAGTTACGTACCACGTCACTAAAATAAAAAGAGTCCACTCCATACTTATTCTTTATCTTGTTTATTTGTTCTAAATCCAGTGAATCCATTAACTGTTGCGTTTCTTTCAAAAACTTTACATCCGTTGTAAAATAACTCGCTAGCTGTTCTTTTACTATCATAGATGGCTTGTTATCTGGTTTATAAATTACATCATAAATAGACGTTTGGTCCTTTTCCACTGGTTCAATCAATTCTAAATCTGTTATTACAGACCCAGATAGTTGTTTCACTTCTTTGTTATAACAAATAGGAATTTTAAAAACCTCATTTATTTTTGTTAGTGGTGACTCTGTGTCTTTTTTTATATCTGTCTCTGTCTTTTTCTCTGTCTCTGTCTTTTTCTCTGTCTCTGTCTTTTTCTCTGTCTCTGTATCTGTCTTTTTTATACAAAACATGTTTATACAAACTCAAATAGATAAAAAAAGAGATATTTTTACCCACTTCTCTACCTTTTCTACCTTTGAGAAAGGTAGAACCAAACCACCTACTTTTAGTATACCTTTTCTACCTTTTCTACCTTTGAAAAGGTAGAACCAAACCACCTACTTTTAGTCTACCTTTTCTACCTTTGGGCCGTGTCGCTGTCGGTGGAATGTGAGTTCAACTTTTCATGATATTACTTCTAAATTATCTTATTTCACAAATAAAATAATTGTATACAACATTATCAAAATATTTATAACAACCTTACCCAAAATTAGGTTGTTTGGCTCCACCTTTTCAAAGGTGGAAAGTAGCAGGTAACTCGTCGATTTGAGTAGAATAAAAAGACTCAATATCTTTAATATAAGGAACATCGCGTCTTGTAATAAAGTTGATACCGACTCCTTTTCGACCCCACCTACCGGACCGCCCAATACGGTGAATATAGTTATGTACATCTTTGGGTAAGTCAAAGTTAATGACAATACTCACTTGCTGTATATCAATACCCCGGGAAGTAATATTGGTGGAGATAAGCACTCTAGAGCTACCCATTTTGAATTCGCCGAACGCTTTTTCTCTTTCGTATTTGTTCATGTTACTATGAATACAAGAAACCGGGAAACTATCTTTTACCATTGCGTCATATAACTCCATTACCCTTGGTACACTATTGCAGTAAATAATGCATTGAGATACCGAAATATACTGGTATAAATCTTTCAAAGTCAAATACTTTTGCTGGTCGTCTTCCATAGCAACATAATATTGTTTGATACCATCTAAAGTTAAACTCTCGGCTTTCACCGAAATATGTACCGGGTTTCGCATAAACTTTTGTGCAATTTGGTAAATATGATTCGGCATAGTGGCACTAAAGAGCGCAACTTGTACATTTTTGTTCAAAGTTTGAAACACATTATATACTTGCTCTTTAAAACTAGAAGACAACATTTCGTCCGCCTCGTCCAAAATAACTAACTTCAATTTACTTGCTGAAATATGTCTCCTACGAATCATATCATTGACTCTCCCAGGACATCCTACAATAATATGTGGTGGGTTATCACGGAGTTCATTGGCATCTTCATCTATCGACGAACCGCCAACTATTTTTTTAATACGTACACCAGGCATCATACTAGATAACGTGGTGGCAACAGAATGAATTTGTTGTGCCAGTTCATGTGTTGGAACCATGATAAGCACCTGGTTCACATTATCTTCCAATGTCAACCGTGATAAGGCTCCAATAACAAAAGAACCAGTCTTACCGGTACCTGACTGTGCCTGTGCAATAATATCCATTCCTTTTTGGATAGGAACGATACTTTTGCTTTGAATAGGACTAGGCTTTTCAAACCCGTTTGCATAAATACCTCTTAATAAATTGGTATCTAAATCTATTTCATCCCATGAGTGAAATGCGGGATATTCTTCTCTTTTATCTGGTTCTTCTTTATCTTTTTCTTTTTCTTTATCTTTTTCTAATATCATGTTGATATAATATAATTATTTAGTTTTAAGTGTATTTTCAAAGAATAATATTTGCAATATATTCATATATATATTTAATAGTTTACTTTGGGTAAACAATATAAATAAATCATGTTATATTATCTTAATGACTGGTAAAACAAAATATAGTTTACAAGAAATGACAAATATATCATTCAGTGGATTTTTCTTAGAAATATCAAACGAAACCATTCAACAAATAAACTCTTTATGTAGCAAACTAGGTTCTACTGGAATAATACCAATTAACCGGGTATTTAAGAAAAAAAACAGAAGTGTCCCGATTGCGTTGTTAACGTCAACGCATACTAGTTCGAACATACCTTTACACAAAAAAAGGAGAGGAAGAGAGTCCATCGAAACAGAAGAGTGGAGTGCATTAAGAACTTTTAAAACTACCAAAATAACTAGTAAGTCCGGGGTTGAGTTGGAATTGGATAATATACGACTATTGTTTAATAAATTATCTGAAAAAACATTCGTAGATGTAAGAGAAAAAACATTAGATAAACTAGGTAATATTTTGCAGGAATATAGCGATGAAGAAGATATATCTAAAATGGGAGAAGCCATTTATGATTTGTTATCTTCCAATAAAATGATTTCCAAAACAAACGCAGATTTGTATGCTGAAATATTAAGTATGTATCCTGCTTTTCGTCAAATATTTGACACAAAACTTGCAACTATTATAGAACAATATATGGATATTTTGTATATAGATGCCAATGTGGACTATGACGGATTTTGTAATATGAACAAAGTAAACGAAAAGAGAAAAGCGGTCACCTTATTTTTAGTAAATTTGGCGAAAAATGGGTTTATCGAAAAACAAGAAATTATAAAACTATTACAAATCCTTCTACAAAGGCTTTTGAATATGATTGTTGAACCAGATAAACGAAACGAGGTGGACGAGTTGACCGAAAATATAGCCATTTTATGTGTCAAAGAATTCATCCACACAGTGAAGGACAATACAGAATACTATATTGATGGTGAACCCATTTACACGGTAGTAAAGCGATTGGCTAAATCCAAATCTAAAGATTATCTTAGTTTGTCCAACAAGGCCATATTCAAATTTATGGACTTGGCCGATGTATAACTATAACTTGTTTTTTACTCTTTATATCCTTTTTTATTAATTAAATATAATCAATTAAATATATTTATCTACTGGTTCTTCTTTTTATATCACCAGTCTCACCAAACTTTGAGTTATTACCCTTCAACTTTAGTAACCTGCGTTGGTATTCTTTATACTCATCGTCCACCATTTTTATAGCTTGTTTCATCTCCATTTTTACTTTTGGGTCTTTTTTCATCCAGTAGACAATATCCCCAATTAGTTGACCCACTATTTTACGATTATTTTCGGTTTCTATACCTTGTTGTTCCATTTCTTTGACTTGGTGTTTAGATGGTATGAATATAACATCATTTGTTTGCTTGAATTGTAAAGTATTTTTTATGTTTGGTGACCTTGTGCTATACATTTTATATATTATAAAAATATTATAATATAACTGTTTGAATAATTATATTATATAGATATAAATGACTACATCAGTACCAGTATCAACAAACATAAAATCATTACTAGACTCTTCGGTTGATTACGAAGAAACCCAAAACATTGCAACGGAAGATAAAGGCTATACAACAAACATATATAGAGTAACTATGGATATAGATAATACATTGCAAGAAATGAATATTACACTTGGAAAAGCATTTTATCCAAATAACAGTAAGACAATTACTGCATATAATATTTATCTACCTTTAAATAACAAAAAACATGTTTCCAAAATAGGAGTATATGAAGTACTCACCACATACTTAAACGAATTTGAAGAATGTAAACTGGATAATAATAATCCAGACTGTGTGATAAAAATAATGGAGAGTAAAGAACCTTTACTCTTTAGTTACGCTAATACAAGAGACAAAATAGAAATAATAAAAAACAAAGTTACTGCTAACGCTGATTATACAAATGAATTTAATACTCAAACGATAAAAAAATTGGGAATTTTTAACATAATATCCCCGCCAACAATGGAGCTGCTGAGTAATATTAATAAAAAGTTGATAAACAACTATATCCCCGATTCTAACAATGAATACGACATTGTAAAAACGACGGATGACGGAAACTGTTTTTTTGATGCAATAGTAAAAGCATATCAAACAGTTGGTCTTAATACAACAATCGAGTTACTTAAAGGAAAACTAGCGGATAAAATGATTGAATGTGGATTGTTTGAAAAATACAAAGATGATTATGAAAATGCAAATCCAAAAGATACAACAAATCTCGATTATTTAGATGTTAAATTTATGGAACGTGTTGATAACAACAGTGATTTTAAAAACGCTATAATAAGCAAAGAATATTGGGCAGATGAACATTCCATACCCATGTTAGAACATATATTAAATGTTAAGTTTATTATTTTTCAAGATGATAATTTACATGATAAAATTGAAAAATTAATTATACAATGTACTGACTCCCTTACTTTAGTTGGTATAACTGGATATATTGTTGAAAACCCAGACGCATATATTATGCTAGAATATACATCATCGAATGTAAGTTCTAATACAAAAAGTGATAATAATCATTATGTTTTAGTAACTTATAACAAAAAAGGAATACATCATTTTGAAGATTTTCAAAAATCATTGAAAACAAAAATAGTAGATAGTTGTGTAACAGGTTCAAACTTTTTGGATATACCTGAAATTAAAGAATTTAAAGAAGAGGAAGAGAAGACGTCAATAATGTTTGAAGGAGGACGACCAGTCAACCTATACGATGACAATATTGTGTTTTGTTTTTGTAAAAAGTCAAATGGGCGGAGTACCGCGGGAAAAGGAATAAATGAGACGATACCATTGGAGTCGGCGATAGAGTTTGGTGAGTTGAATAGTATAGAGAACTGGAGAAGAAAGTTGGCGGATGACTGGATACAGCCGTTTGCCTTGGATAACCATAGATGGGCATCGGTAACTCATTATTTATGTGGGACCCAGTTAAAAAAACAAAACCCTGATGTTTATTTAACCTTTACCCTAGACTCTGGAACCAAGTTATCTCAAAATGTACGTATGGCAAGGAAAGCTGCAGAAAAATATAAAAGCAAAAAACAAGAACAAGAACAAGAGTCGAGTCAATCAAAAGAACGAGCATTAAGAGCCAAATTTAGTCAACATAAGGATTTAAAGAAGACCCTCTTGGCCACCAAGAATGCCAAGTTAATACAGTTACAACATAATAAAAAACGGCCGCCCATTGTACAAGAGGAGATGATGAAGTTGCGACAAGCTTCACAAAAAGAGTTGAAAGAAATCAATAAATAAGTATTTTTTAAAAATACTTAAAGACAATCAACCCATATTTAATATATGTTAAAATTTATTAGAAAACAACTATCCAGCCGCACATCCCAAACCTTACTGGGTAGATGGAATATATATGATTCCAAGGAGAAAAATGATTGGAAAATAGACAACGCCAATAGAGACCACTGTGGGCCATGTGGTACATATGATGTTACTAATGCCAAGGCAGCCAATGCAACTAACTTATCCAAGGTTATACCCATACCCATAGACATAGAGAAAAAGAAAACAACATAATTTGTTAACAGGATGACGGTGAAAGGATAAACAAAGAAAGAGAATAAAAATAACTTTCTAAATGATATATAGGTCTATAATTGTTATTATAATATTTCAAAAAGCTATAGGTTTTCAGTAATATATTGGATAGATTTGAAGAGTTGATATGTTTGGATTCAATCAATTTTGTTAGTATATACCAAATACAATGGGTAATATCCAGGTTATAACTCAGTATGTCATACAGAATGTTTCTAAATTTTACAAAGTGAATTTCTTCAATATTGGTCAACTGTTTGATAATTTTGTCGCAAATATGTTTATGGGGTAGACTAAAGTTATGTAAATGATACAAGTTTTTGATATTGATGATATTTGTAAGTTCCATGTTTTTGGGTAACTTTTTGTTGTGAAATTTCAAACAGTTGTTATAAGCGGTTTTACTAGGTCTCGGTATATGTATCATTTCACAACAGTTCATGATTGCATCCGGAATGAAACTAACCACTTCTGTAATTATAATAAATTTTATATTAATAGAATTTGAGTTATTTTCTTGCATATAACTATAAAATATATCTAGTAACTCGCTATGAATATGGTGGAAATTTTTACAAACTATGATACCTATTTTATTGTTTTTGACCGAAAGTATATCGTTTATTTGTATAAATATTTCGTGCCATAATACTTTGGAATTACACCCTAACAACGCCATATCTATTTCGTAATGAATATCGCTCATTTTAAAACTATATGTTTTATCTTTTTCATATACGATAGTTATTTTTTTTTCATACTTTAAATCGGTTGGACTATATCTTTTGATAGCGTAGAGCATTTGACTATACTTACCCACACCACTAGGTCCGAAAAATATCATATTTCTTAGTTTATCTAGAGAGGATGGAAACTTAGCAAATATAGATTCTAGTTTAGGATGTAGATTATATGACTGGACTGTATGAATATATTCTTCAAAATGGGTTTCGTGGAATTTCATTGTTTGTTTATGTTATAATAAGGCACTATTCTTTATGTGTGTTATTATACGCATTTCTTCTAATTCCACTTTCGCTTTCGTTTTCGCCTTTTTAAATGTGGAACTGGAACAGGAACATGAACATGAACAGGGGTATAATTTTTATCAACATTTTTACAGTTTGTCTCTGTATCATTTGAAATGCTTATTTCATCACAAACAGTCGTTTCAATACTTTTCAAATTTAATTTTTTTCTTATTTCAATAATTAACTTACTAAAAAATCCTCTCCCTTGTATAAATATTTTAGATTTTACAGCACAACATAAATCTATATCCGGGTTTCCAGAATCAAAATGTTCTGCTTGTAATTCATTAACTACGTTATGTAAATATTCATTTGATAAACGAATGCATTCTTCGTAATTTTTTGAACTTGGTTTAGCAAAAAAACATTTTCCAATTACATATTTAGGGTTTCTATCATCTGCAACTAATGATTTAATATAATTTACATCTAAAGGTCTTTTTATTTTTTCGTGCCACTCATTTCCAGCAACTACGTCTCCTAGTCTTAAATGTATTAATGTACTTTCTGTAATATTTTTTGGTAAAAACTCCATGTTTTTTTCTATGTTTTCCATAACAATTTTTGTAATTAAATCAATATTATTTAAACAATTATTATTTTTTTTTTCTAAAATATATTTGCTACCAATTGAATTTGGATGTTCCGTTATTATCTCATTTTGTTCATTTTCAGATAAATCTAACAAAACTAAATCACCTAGTCTATACGACGAAATCATATGTGTTTGTGTTTATACATACTGTATTATATTTTATTTTATTTTAAGCGTTTTTGAATAATAAAATTTTTGTGCTTTGGTTCTACCTTTCAAAGGTGGAGGTGGAAGAATATTAAAGAATAAAGAATAAAGAATAATAAAGATGAACGTCGTTCAACAACTGAATCAATATAATGAAGACCATGTATACTTTAATGAACCAATAAAGAACAATATCATGAGTGAAGGAAAGTTTATCAGAATTATTTACTCGACACCTTATTGTGTTCTAAATGGAATTTACTTATTATTACAAATAAATGATGTGGTAGTAGACAAATATTATAACAAATTCAAAGGCACTTTTGATATAAAGGCACATCAAGACATTATTGAAAGAGTTCGTATAATAGAAGAAAGTATTTTGAAAAAAATAAATATGAAATATAAAACACCCCAATATAAAATTTATGAACAGTTAAAAAATGGTATCTTTAAGGTATGTGCCGAAAGTCCAGAAGTGATTCACGGCGAGTTTTTGTTGAAAATATCTGGAATTTGGGAAACAGATAATGACTATGGTGTAACATATAAGTTTATGTCTTTAAATAATTCACTTATTCATCCTTGTGTATAATAATATCTCAAAACAATACCAATTATTATTATAATAAAAAAGTTAATAACTGAAAAAGTATGTAATAAGCATATTGTTTTATAAGATATATCCATTTTATCCATTTTTTTATTGCTCAAATGATACATCAACGTTGACATTTGTATGGCTAAAAAAAAGACAAACATATTCGAAAAAGATTTATAATAAGAAGATACCTGTCCATTAGATATTCTATTCCAATATTTGATTAGTAAAGCTAATTCTAAGGATACTAAAATCATTATGAAAATAAATGGAAAAATGTATAAATATTTAGTAATCGGCATGTTCAAAACAATAATAAATATAATTCCAATCAGTATACCAGAGTATCCACTAATCAGTGCAAAAACCGAATTTTCATCACTTACCCCAGTTGTTAGTAAAATGATTATAAAACAAGTATAAATAACGGATGTAGGTATTTGTATCAAATTTTCGTATAAAGTAATATCTGAAAATATGTTATTTGAACTCATTATTATACTATATAGATATTATAGATAATATATATTTTATCTATAATATAATACAATATAAGAGACATACTTGTTGCATTATTTATTGTATTGTTGTATGATTATTTTCGTTAAAATAAAATAAATGGAGTATATATTAGTTTAGCATGAGTTCTAAGAACCTTTTTAACAATCATCCAATTATTCCAAATGCCAATGAATATTATTACGAACAAAAATACCTTTCTATTCATTCGGAGGACCGAGATATCAGTAAGTACCCTAGTGCTTCTCAGTTTACTATAGAAATTCCCCAAGACTATCTTAATGTGGCATCTGTTAAACTACATTCTTGGTCCTTTCCTCTTAACTATGACGTATTTTCATTCATCAATCAAAATATTAGTATGACATTTAAATTTAATAAACTATATAATCCCAAAGAGTTTAATATAACAGATACCTTGTTGTTAGCTATATATGCTGCTCTCAATAACACATTAAAAGAAGATATGGAACTCATTGTTTTTATAGAACAAGGGGTCTATACTCCCAAACAAATGGCAACTGAACTAACCAACAAGTTTAACGAAACAGTTACCAACGAAATTAATAGATTTTTTGAAAAGAATCCCATGTATATGGAGACTCAAGCCTTGTTTTATCAATCCGGTGGTTATTCCAGATTCAAAATTGTGTATAATGAAATAAATAAAAAACTATGGTTTGGAAACACTGCTGACCAGTTTATTATAGTGAATAACTCTTGTATATACCTAGATAACCATCTCACTGATTTAAATTGTTTCAAAAGAGATAACCTCCCTGAATTTGTAAACTGGGGGCTTCCTTATTACTTAGGATTTGACCATACCAATGCGATTGCATTAACTCCTAATGAAATATATTCACATATAGGTCACGAATGCGATGGTGATACTAGTGTTTACACACAGAAATACATACAATTTTATTATGAATCCAATAACCATAATATTTGGTTACAAGTCGATAGCCACTTGGTTGGTTCAAATATTTATGTATTACATACTCCATATAAAATTAACATTATAGGACCGACATATATGTATATGGAAATAGACGGACTCAACTGTATTGACGAAACATCTCCTTGGAATATGTCTGTCTATAACGAAGAACATAACAATACCAATGGAGTAGTGAACTCATCTTTTGCTAAAATAACCTTAACTCCTAACACATCGTCATCCGTTATTACGGAATGGTTGGAAGAACACACGACGCCATATAAATATTTTAACCCACCGGCTGAAAGAATACGCAAGCTCAAAATCAAACTTCGTTATCATAATGGACAACTGGTTGACTTTAGTAACGTCAACTATTCCTTCATGTTGGAATTCAATTTGTTACATAATCAACCGGAACGCACTTATAGCGTTCGTAATGCCTTTGACTTAACACAACAAAATGGGGTTTTCGCCTTTGGAAAAAAATAGTCCTCTTTTTACATATGAAAAGGACTGTTTGGTTTATGAAAACTAAACACTCGACATTGATTTAAATTTTCCTCGACTATTTTACCATTTAATAAGCCATATCCTCTTTGTGTTCCTTTATATTCATTTACTAACACATTACACCGACCAAAAAGAAAAATGAGACAAAACGCAGTTATCACTTATTATATTAATCTATATTATATTAATCTATATTATATTAATATATATTATGCAAAAGTATGTTTACTTTGAACCCAAAGGAGGTCTTAATGATATATTAAGTTGTATAGAGAGATGTATTATTTACTGTAATACATATAATCGTATTCTTTTAGTTAATGGATTGAAATCGTGTTATAATATTAATTTTGCAGATTATTTTGACATACCATCAAATAACAATATTATTCTTGATATAGACCAAATTAAAAATATTTGTTGCAATAGTGAATTAACAGTTTATCCTAATTTGTTACAAAATAAAATGAATGATATTTTAGAAAACAAAATTAATTTTAATTATTTTTCAAGTCATACGGATGTAAACTATAGGTATAAAAATATTGATTTATATTTACCAAACAAAAATATTGAAGAAAATTTAATTATATACGGTTGTTGTGGTGGGGGAGACGGATATAAACTATTCAAACAAATTATTTTTAAACAAAATATTATGAATATATGTAAAGAAAGATATAAAATGTTAAATAAACCATACTTAGGTATTCAAATTCGTAACACAGATTATAAATGTAACTATGAAGATTTTTTTGAAAAAAATAAAGTATTTATTAACTCATATAAAGAAATATATTTAGCTACAGATGATATTCATGTTTTACAGTTTTTTAGAGAAAAGGGACTACAACTTAAAAATTTTACTACTTACTCAAGTGAAAAATATTGCAACTTACACAAATCCAAAGTAGATCCAAATACTAAGTTTATAGATGTCATTAGTGACATTTTTATACTTTCAATGTCTAATAAATTAATATCACCCTCAAAGGGCGGATTTATAAAATTAATTAAAAGCGTTAAAAATAATGAGTATTTCAAAGAGTAAAAGTTGAGAGTTTGGCTCTACCTTTCTAAAAATAGAAAAATTGAAAAATAATTTACAAACATATTGTTATAGTATCTAGTACCCTTTCCCCTTATTTATAAAAACATGTCACATATGATTCAAGTAGTAATGGAAATGATTATCGCCTTTGGAATAAAGTGGTTCTCCAAGTTTCGCCTTATTAACAAATCCATGAAGAACATGGTAGACGATATATTACATGGTATTTACGTGTCCAATACCACATTTTATCCCATGCAGTTCAATCATAAATTGGAGAAATATATTCACTGGGAACATGCGTTAGAGGTTACTTACTTAACAATGGATTTATCCAGTTGCTTTTGCGAAGATGCAGTCATTTACCTGTTCCGTCTCATGGTTTATCGCGTACTTTCAACACATTCGATTATTAATAACGAGTCATGTATGTATATACACGACTTTATGCATTCTATGCAACACTACAAGTTATCCAATATATATAACAAAGTATATAACTCACTGGAGAGACTTTTAGAGAAAAGTTTTGCGCAGTTTTTACCATATACTGGAACAAAGAATATGGTAAAATTTTATAAAGTAGTCTTGTCTAAGTTGAGTAAGTATATAGATATGTATAACCAAATATATAGAAAAGACCCAAACAAATACCGGAAACCTGTCTATACATTGTTAAAAGAAAAACTAAACGCATTCCACTCGGTGGGTTCTCTTGACCCAATTCAAAAGTAAGGTTGCATCACAACTAACATAATCTTCTTCAAATCCTTTAAAGTTAAAAAATCTAGGTCTTTTCATTTGCGGCCGTTTGTAATAAAGATAGTCTCCATATTTTCCCTTTCGAATACTCGCGTGTGCATTTAACTCCCGTATGATACATGTCTCTTTTTTTCGTTGAAGTTCTCCTGGCGCCTCTTTTCGTTGAAGTTCTCCTGGCTCCTCTTTTCGTTGAAGTTCTCCTGCTCCTTCGTTTCGTTGAAGTTCTCCTGCGCCAGGGTCTTGGAGGTCTTTAGAAAAAGTTTGCATCCCTTCGTAACAAGTCGCACACACATCGGTCCAATTATTGGATGCATTACTTGTGGCAATTTTGTCCAATGCATCTTCCATTTGGTTGGTATAATCATAATTAAAAAAGGGTTCAAATGCGATTAAAAATTCAATCACTTGGATACCCAGTGGTTGTATAACCAATTTGTTTTTTTCATTTCCAAACTGTTTTTTGACACATGTTTCTTTTATTTCTTTACTTGTATCTAAAGAATACTCCACATCTTCCACTTGTATCCCTTGAACGCTTGTTTTTTCTACATATTTTCGCTCTTGAATCTTATCTACTAAAGAGGCAAACGTGGAAGGCCTCCCAATCCCCTTTTCTTCCAGTACTTGCACCAGTCTGGCTTCTGTATAATGCGATATAAGTTCACGTATCGTAAAAGTAGACACCACTTTAGACGGGGTCATCGCTATATCTGGTTTCAATGTATGTAAATACGTATATGCATTTGAAAGATTCGTTTCTTTTTCTTTTTCAACTACTTGCCATCCAGCAAACAAAAGATACTCAGTTTTATAAAGAAATTCGGTATCTAAAGGCGCCGATAGCTTGGCGCTAGATGAATGATATTCTGCTGAGGCCATACAGGACTGTAACGTACGTTTCCAAATAAGATGATATAGTTTTATTACCTTTGAACTAAGAACTTCTTTTGTTTGAGGAGTATTCCAATGAACATTTACCACACGAATCGCCTCGTGTGCCTTTATCAAATCATTGGAACCTTCTACAGAAAGTCTACTAACATCAGGACGAATATATGTCTCACCATACGTAGACGATATATAACTTTGGGCTTTTTCGATAAAAACGGGACTATAATTGGTAGAGTCGGTTCGCATATACGTAATTAGTCCCGACTCGTATAACTGCTGCGCATGTTTCATGGTCTCTTTGGGAGAAAGGTGTAACTCATTGGATGCCAGTTGTTGCAAGATAGATGTGGTAAGCGGCGTGGGCGCAGCCTTGATTACTTTTTCTTTTTTAGGAACAATCGTATAGATAAACTCCCAGCGACTACATAACTCCAAGAATTCTTTGGCTTTAGTCGAAGTATCAAACGTGGTATTCAGGTCAAATGGAAGATGTAGATTAGTAAAGTATCCAGTGGTACAATATATTTTTTTACCAGCAGACGACTGTATGGCCAGGTGGTTATCATAAACCAACCGGAGCGCTGGGGTTTGACATCTACCTGCAGATAAAGAACCCTTTTGACCTTTCAAAGAAAAATGTTTCCATAATATAGGGGAAAAGGTATATCCTACTAACAAATCAATGATTTGCCTAGCTTGTTGCGCGTGTACCAGGTCCATATTAATCGTGGTGGAATGACACATGGCAGCATGTATGGCCGGTTCGGTAATTTCGTGAAACACGATTCGTTTGGTTTTCGTGACTGAAAGACCGAATAAGTCGCATAGATGCCAGGCGATTGACTCTCCCTCTCGGTCATCGTCTGTAGCCAAAATGACCTCTTTAGCCTTACTGATTTCTTTTTTAATATATTCTACTTGTTTCAGCTTAAAGGTATCGGGGATAAGGGTGTAAGTGGTACGGAACCCATTCGAAGTATCGATGGCCTGTAAATCCGCAATATGACGTAGGTGACCTAAACAAGCAACCACTTTATATCCACTTCCTAAATAAGATTCAATGGTTTTGCATTTTGAAGAAGATTCCACAATAACCAGGGAATAAGACATATATTTAATAAATTCAAATCTTTATTATGTTTGAGTTAATTGTTTATTCAAGTGTAAAGACAGAATATACAATTAGAAACTAAAAAGTTATTTACATATTTACATCATACAACAATAGTCATTATCTCCAGTGCCACTGCCGCCTTCTTTATCATTCTCCTCCTCATCCTCATCTCCGTCATAGTTTTCCGGAAAATTGGAAATCAACTCAATAAAATCATCCAAAGACATATAAGATGCGTCATCTCCGCTACCACATATATGAACCATAAGTTCCTTGTTCTCAGTATACTTGTCATCGATTTGAATAACATGAATATCTTTTTTGGAATATCTACGTAGACGAGTATTAAAAGCTTGACCAAACTGGAGGTCTATTTTGACTTGAAATTCATGCGTCACGACTTGTTTAATCTTACTTCTAACTTCGGTTGCATACGCTTGATGTTTTTCATTCAAAGGAATAATTGCAAAAACCAGACTCATACTCAGTTGACTACTAACAAAGATAATATATCTTTAAGTATCTTTTTTAAAATTATTTATTATTTTTGCATAGTTTTGAATCGTTTCCAAGAAAGATTGGGATGTACCGGTTCTAACGGTTTCACTTTCTCTTTATCTGTGTCTAAGTCTTTTTCTTCGGCATTCAACTTCTCGGCTTTTTTCAGTGCACTATCAACATAAATTTTTTTGAGCAAGAGACCAAACTGATACGCGCCTTCGTGTTGGTCTAGTACTCCATCCTCAATATCTCTCAATACATCTAGTGCATTGAATAAAATCTGGAGGTCTATTTCATCTTTTCGAACTTTGTTATAAATGTCGGTATAATAAGTAAACAAAAAATTACACTCGGTCATGGCGCGTATGTTTAACTCGGTTTCATTGTCGCCACATTCGACTTTCAGCATCAGCAAATTACTAACATCTTGCCTCAAAATATGACTATGTTTGAGTTCTCGAATGAGTTCGGTATTGTTTTCGACATTGTTTGCCGCAATCATATTCTGTAGTTTGAGTCGTTGATTATCATCCATGATATTATCTATAATAAGCTGCGCTCTCTCTAAATAAGTATTTTATATATTTGTCTTTATTTCCGTTCGTCCAACACAGAATAATATTTGGTTATACTATATTTAACAATGGATACCATTGAATCACATATAGTATCGGACTTAAAGAAAACAACTGACTACTACGCAAAAGTAAAAAAAGAAAATGAAGAATTAAAGAAAGAAAACCAAAAACTTTTAGAACATTTAAAAACTATTCGTAAAGAATTTAACAAAATAGATGTAAGTCATAAACATAAGCTTAAACATAGCCGAATGATACGCAAGTCTTTTCCTATCTGATAACGAGTATATTTATACGACGCTACCCCAACTCCACGCCTCGTGGTTTTCATAAGAACACAAAAAATCCAAAAAACGACGATAATCGCTTATGAGTCCTGCACGATAATCATACATATCCAGGGTATTACCTGACTGGGTATACGCTTCTATAAACAATACCAGTTCTCTTTTGTTTTTGATAAGAGGGATGTTATCGACTAGATACTTTTTTTGAAGGTCAATATCGTGATTCAGTTCATATGTTTCTCTTATTTGTTTTTCTACATATTCAATTACTTTGGCCACCGTACAGTTTGTAAATTTTAAAACAAAATTGGGGTCTTCTTCTACTAACCAGTTTACCGGATAACAGTCTATTGGATACTTTTTGTCATAACTAAGGATATAAAAGTATTTACCCATTTAGTTAGTAAACCTAAAATATTTTTATACTTGTACTCTGTTTCCTTTGATAAAAACCAATTCATACTCATTCCATATATTGTTTCTAAACTGTGGATACATTACATCGTCTAAAAATGCAATATTATATTCTTCTTTTTTTTTAGTTTTAAAAGTAAAATCAACACCTTTATAGATTTTTAATAATGAATCTATATTCCAACCATTTTCAATTATTTTAGTTGACATTAAAATCTCGTTATTAAATATGGTTTCATGAAATGTTTTGGCATAGTTACTAACACTAAATATCTCACACCCAATCAAATAAGACAACGTCTCTTTATTCATTGAAAAAATATATGACTGGACGTGTATGCATGGGTCAGTATTAATCGTGCTTCCAAATAATTTTACATTGTTTTGTAAACCATTTACATATATATCGGTCCATTTACCTTTATAGTAAGATGGTAAAAATGGCCCCATTACAGAAGAGTTTACAAAAATAAAATGGTCATATCTTTCATATAAATACTTATTCAATAAAGTTTCTTTGGTTAGTAAAGCTTCACTCCATCCCCCAAAATCATAACCTATATTATCTCTATGTAATGTCATTACATAATTTGGAACTTCAAATATATTACTTTTATCATTCGAAATAATTACAAAGTCTACATTATCATCCTCGAAAATACAGTTGTCTATGAAATGTTTTACTCTTTCGTTAAAAATATGAAAAACATATAATACAAGTAACTTGGGCATTTAGTAAAGTTCAAGAAAAAAATATAATATAAATAACACATAAAAAAAAGATAATATATAAATAATTTAATGTTTATTATTTAATCATCTACAGGAACCCAGTTAATACCCATCAGCTTTTTCAATCCAAACTTCATCTTGAATCGCTTTTCTATGGACTCAATCAGTTCCGTCATAGAAGGCGCTTTTTGACCCCCGCTATTCGCATGAAACCATTCTTTGAATACACTGTTCAAGTTGGCCCTGGTAATTCCAGGACCATCCTCTTTCACCAATTTTTCATTGATGAACCCACTTACAACGTCTTGACTATGACGATACTTGTTGGACGCCGCAATCACCTCGTCACAGTCAATAACCTCTCCTTCGGTTTCGCAGACTCTTTTGACCAACATACTAATAAATACCGGCGCATAAGTCGGTAACTTTTCTTTTAAACTCTTATCTTTGATATATACATATTCCGTATCATCCATATGATACTCTCCTTCGCTAATAAATTTGGACATAAAATCCACCACTTTCATTCTCCTCCACGTACCATCGTCGTTCGAATATACCCCCAGTAACTCATTCAAACAAACCACCAAACTAAATTGCGGAATAAAAGTTTCAGACTCGCAGTAAAGTGCTCTCGCTTGAATAGGGTCTGCTCCGGTTAGTTCTTTCAATCGACCTTCATTCAACGACATATTCTTGGACGGCTCCTGCATCACTGCATACCTCACTCCTTTGAGTTGCATCACCTCCGAAGATGTTCCGCCAATGGAACCACGCTTTTCGGTGACCAAAGTAATGGGTACGATTCCTTTGTACTCACCTAGTGCCTGCGTCATCAAGTCGGTAAGAATAGACTTACCGTTCGAACCAGAACCTTTATAAATATTGAAAGTATGTTCTTTTTTGATGCCAATCAGCGAAGCCGACAAGTGGTCCCACATATAGCGACATAGTTCGGGTTTGGGGAACAAGGTTTCAATAAAATGCATGACTTCGTCGGCTACTTGCTTGGAGTCGTCGTAATTATAAGGAACATAAGCGATATTTGTTGACTTGGTTGCATAGTCTTCGGGATATCCATGCCGGAATTCTTTCTTCTTGAAGTCAAACACTCCATTGGTAAAACACATCAAATAAGGATTGGCGTCCATGTTTCGAATGAATTCTTTGTCATAAAAGATTTCCATCGCCTCCCGCATGATGTTGTTTTTATCCACCGTTTTCTTCAGCTTGATACATATCTCGGCTATTTTTTTAATCTTTCTCTGTATTTTTTCATGTTCGTCACTACTGGCTTCGTATGCCTGCGCATCCGCTAGATACTGATTCTGTTTGTTAGAGTATAACTGAAACAACTCTTTAGATATCGCCATTCTCAGTCGCTGGCCCTCATCTTTTTGCCACCGGTGTTCGCGAAATACATACCACCTTTTATGTGTAATATCCGCGCATACATATTTATCTTTAAACATATGATACAAAACCATTGCATAGTCCCACTCCCCCGCCTCGAATATCGTCTCTTCTATATAGTAATCGATGGTGGTTTTCTTCACTTTTTCATATTCTTCAAACGCATCTTGCTTCGCCCAATACATGATGGAACGCTTAGTGACCCCTTCTTCTTTTTTGTTGTTATAGTATTTTTTCCAGTCTACATATAATCCAGGTATTGTACTATAGTCAAAATCCGCGGCTTTCGAGCGTAACATTACCCATGACAAAAACAACCGTTCGTCGGTATGTTTTAATGCAAAAGCCACTTGACGATTCAAGACGTGCGAACCCGGATTATAATACTTTTCTGGTAATATTTGCGTATATTCGTGTATCTCTTTTATATTTTGCTCCTGTATCGTCAAACTATTCATCATGTTATCTACCGCTTTTTTCAACATATCGGCATTTATAATATCTGCTAGTTTAATCGTTCCGTCGTCCTCTTCGTCCTCGTCCTCAATGACTAAATTTACTCTTTTTTTTCTTATTCCTCCGGTTCCAGATATAACTGATTTTTTACCTCGTTTGGTACCTTCGGTAACCCGCCTGTCATACTCTTCTTTTATCCGGGGATGTATCTCCAGCTTCAAATGTTTGTCATATTGCGCGGATAATAAATCCAAATGTTTGGATAAATCGAAATCTTCCAGTTTTTTGGGCGTAGTAATCCACTCACTGTCCGCCGGGTCGAATTCCGCAATAAGATAATGCTTCAGCCGGTACGCCTCGTTACCCGGTTTTTGAGAACCGTACATCTGCCAGTTCACACAGCCTTTACTAATCCCCTCATCTAATACCGAGTCCCAACTATTGGTCAACGGTAAATCCCCCCACGCGTTTTCAATCTTTTTCAACATTCGGTCGCGTAGCATGACCTGGAGGACTCGGTCCATCTGTAAGCCAATAATGATATGAATACCATCTTTGGTCTCTCCCTTTTCCGCCACTCGATTAACATTGGGTTTTTCCATGACAAATATTGGGAACTGAGTGTCTCCGTCCATCACCAGCATTTCCCTCAACTCTTCCAAGTACAAGGCAACAATATCTTCGATATGTTCATTGGTATGTTGTTTGGTTATCACATCAAATTCGTAGCGAAAGTCAAAATCGATGAGAATCGGTCCATTTTCTTGTAACTGCTTTTCAGTCAAATATTCTTTCTTTTTTTTTACAAAAACGTGGTCATAATATAATTTATAAAAAGTACTTAATTCGGTTTTGTCAATATGAAAACTACCTCCGTAAATTTGTAACTCTTCGCTAGGAATACGGGTATGGGTAATGGATGTATCAGTTGTTGTGCCTTTACTTATATTTTTTATATTATGCTTTGCCAGAAATTCTGCAAATTCATTTGTTTGTGACGATGAAATGATTCCACTTTGTTTACTCATGTTATTTTATATTATACTATATAAAGACTTTTTATTTCATTTTTTTATTAGAACTCTGGAACTATTCCTTATTTTGAATATAGTTATATAAGTAATTATTTAAACCTTATATGATATACTATATACGGATACGGATACTCTATGCAATTACTACAAAAAGAAACGGTTCATCGTTTATATAGAGACATGAAGCAACTAGCCGGCCAGTCGTTGGCGAGTAATGGTATTTATTATATACATAACACAGAGAATATTTTGAAGGGATGTGCGATGATTGTGGGTCCGGAAAATACGCCTTATTTTGGTGGATTTTATTTTTTTGTTTTCGATTTTCCTAACGACTATCCTTACTCCCCGCCAGTGGTTACTTTCATGACCAATAATGGAAACACTAGGTTTCATCCTAACTTTTATAAAAACGGTAAAGTATGTGTTTCTATTTTGAATACGTGGTATAATGGCGAGAGATGGAGCGCTTGTCAAACGATACAAACCATCCTGTTATCGATATGTAGTCTGTTTATCGATACCCCTTTGGAAAATGAACCCAATCATACCAAATTCTTTGACCCCATACAATGTCTTGCTTACGAAAAAAGTGTCGAATTTGCCAATATAGAATTTGCTATTTGTCATATGGTTACATGTAGTGACCCTCAGTTTCAAGCATTTAAGGAATATATGGCAAAACATTTTATTAGCAACTATCGTTTTCTTTTAGAAAAGGTAACCAAGTTAGCCGAAGACAAACAAAGTGAAAGAATCCTTATATCTTTTTATAACATGCAGACAACTATAAACTATGTTAATTTGTTGGACAAGTTAAAACATACCGAGCAAACCCTTTTTTCTTTGAAATAAATGGAATAATCAAAATATAAAAAAATGAAACTTAAATATATCTTTATGTATTATAATAACTGTCTCACCATGAATTTTTGCGATATATGTGAAAATAAATTGTATCTTAGTATTGATGGAAACAACGCCAACAAACTGATTTATTATTGTCAAAACTGTGGTAATATCAAGGACTCGACCAATAGTTTTAGTGTCTCCAAAATCCAGCTCAAGAATTCCCAGCAAGAGTTTACCCATTTTATCAACAAAAATACCAAGTATGACCCTACTTTACCTCGTATTAAAAATATTTTATGTCCTAATTCAGAATGCACAACTAATCACACAAAAGATGCTCCTTCGGCCGAAATTATTGTAATACGTTACGATGATATAAATATGAAATATGTATATATGTGTTCTAGTTGTGACACGGTATGGAAAAGCGAAGAACAAAAGTAATACCAAGTATTTGACTTGATATGATTAGATTTTATATGACTTTACCTTACTTGATATGGAAGAAAAAAATGAATTAAATATTATTTTTTATGTTTAATATATAACAGATAATATAATGCCCAACAAACTCAGACTTAAAAGTATGTATGACAGCGAAGAAGAGAGAGATAGTGGCTCTGATAATGAAACAAACTCTACCACTTCTTTGAAAAAAAAACAAGAAGACGAAGAAGAGGAAGAGGAAGAAGAGGGGGAGAATGATGAGGAAAAAGAAGAAGATGACGAAGAAATAAATGATGACGAGGAAGAGGAAAAAGACGACGAACTAAATGATGATGAGGATGAAGATGAAGACGAGGAGTTAAATGACGACGAGGATGAAGATGACGACGAGGAACTAAATGATGACGAAGAATTAAATAATAACAAAAAAAACTCGAAACAAGTCGTATCTGTACCCAGTTTACCTAAAAACCAAAACCAAAACCAAAAACAAATCCAAAGCCAAAGCCAAGGACCAGCAAGTCGGGCCCAAATCAGTCACGACGAAGATGATGACGAGGATGATGAAGATGATGACGAAGATGATGGAAACAAGTACTTACAAAAGTTTGACAAGTCGATAAACGATGATTATCTGTTAAGTTGCCATCCCGAATGTGTATCACATAACTATGACGAGATTCTATCTATGCTTAAAGTGGTTCGAGATGATAAAGGCGTCATTATTGATGAGTTACACGCTACCGAGCCTTACTTGACCAAATATGAACGAGCGCGTATATTAGGAGTAAGAGCCGCACAGATTAACAAAAATGCACCTATTTTCGTCACGGTTCCTGAAAACATCATTGATGGATATCAAATTGCGAAACTGGAACTGGATGCAAAGGTGATTCCGTTTATCATAAGGCGCACTTTGTCAAACGGGGCGAGCGAGTACTGGAGCCTGAAGGACCTGGAGAATATATTGTACTAACCCTGTTTCTCTCATGAAGTAAATAAGTTATTATGCTTTCAATGTTTTTGATTTTTTAGAAGTTCTTTTTTTCAATGTTTTTGATTTTTTAGAAGTTCTTTTTTTCAATGTTTTTGATTTATTTTTTCGTGTTGACTTACCACCAGTAACACTACTAGAACAAGTATAACTAATAGAGTTATTATAACCACATAAACTGTACTTATCAAATATTTTTTCAATAATGTCTGCATCTGATTTTACTAAGAAAACCCCTGGATACAATGTTGGAACCAATAGTTGTGATTCATTACCATTATTAAGTTCTATCGGAATAAATCCTAATTTTGACTTTACATCAGCATCTTCAATGTTTAATGATGTTATAAATCTCCATGTATTTGATTTTCGTACATTTTTATATGCATTTAGTTTATCAATATTAAAAATAACTTCAGGTTCCGACTTATTATACTTGAAGAGTTGAAAGTTAGAATTATTTGTTTGATTTGTTACAGTTGGGATTTTAAAATTATCTTTTAAATAGTCTTGCATAATATGTGAATGGGTTACTACGTGAACTAAAACAAATTTTGTAGAATCTGTTGAATCTGTTGAATCTGTTGAATTTGTTGAAAATTTATCCACACAATAACTTTTAAAATAATAATTTGTCGAAGAATCAGAAAACCATTTCATAAATTTTTCTAAGTTTCCTGTTTCTAGAAATCCTTTTTTATCCTTTGTATCTGGACCAGAAGTATCTTTTATTAAACATAACTGGCTAGAGTTTATGGGACCGTAAACATATTTGTCTGTTTCATTAAAAACAATCTTTATTTCTGAAGTTGAAACTGAAACGTCAGGTGGGAAAACAATAACTATTGATTTTGGTAGTTTAACATCAACTGGTATAAATTTTTTAATTATAATTATCTGGTCATCCGTATATCCATCTTGATTTGTATCTCTTTTTACTAAACTATAAAATAGTTGTAAGAATTTTTCAAATTTTTTTATACTATTAACAATTTTTTTAGGATAATTTCCTCTTTTAAAAGTACCATGAAATTCTTTCAAAAATGGGCATATATATAATGTTAATGTTTCTCCTTTGGTATTTAGTCCATACAATAAAACCGCAGTAATCCATGTACGAATTAAATTTGAAACACAAACATTGTTGAATGTGTAACTTTTTTTATTAGGGTCTTCTTGAGAGAATTGAATAGTTTTTAAAATACCATATATTGTAGTAGATGGTTCAAAATCTTTTCCAAACATTTTGCCATAGTTTATATTATTACACGAAGCTACATGTCTGGTAAATTGATATACCAATGTTTGACTTTTATCTAACTTAACACATGTTGATTGGTTCTCTATCGATGGACCATCTGTTAATGGAACATCTGTTAATGGAACATCTGTTAATGGAACATCTGTTAATGGAACATCTATAAATTTTCCATCACTTGATGTTTGTTCACTCATTTATATTATACTATAAAACAATTTATTATGTTAAGTTATATTTTAAATAATTAATTAATGCCACTTTTTTCAAACTCTGTGTATAAAAACTAACTTTGATGATATCAAAGGTACACGTTAAAATTAGAGAAAGGTACTCGAAAAAGAACAAATGTTAGTAATTACTTACTACTAAAATTTTTACTCCTATATTATATTTATTTATTTATAGTTATAATGTAAAGATATGTCGCAGTTGGCCAATATTTCACGTTTCAAAGAAGTGAGTGACTTGTTGCCTATTTTGAACGCATCTATTTTTATTGACTTGATTAACATTGTATTTTTTTCAACAAAAATAATAAACTCGCCCTTGTTGGACGACTGGTACCAAACCTTCAAGTTGAGTGCGGTCATTGCGGATGTATTGAGTATATTTGGTGGTATCCTTATTGCGCGGTTTATCTACCCTTATTTTTTCCCTCGTTATAGTTTGCTGACCTTTATTTTAGTAGTGGTCCTAGTCCAAATGACACACGATATTCTGTTTTATCTGTTTTTCAGTAGTTTTCCACCCAAGTGGAACTATATGCTGGACTTTTTCAAAAAATATGCCAAAACTGCTGGACTCACTGCTATAATAGGAGATAGTATCATGATGATTGGTACTTGTATTTGTGGGTCATATTTTGCCACTTTAGGTGCAAGTACTAACATATTTTTGTTAGTGCTCATGGTATATATAACACAATACCTCATTTATCAACGAGGACCTTGAATAAATAGATAAGTAATAAATAATAAATAAAGTGAGATACTTTTTTGCAAAACATTTTGTACACAATTATATCAATTTATCCAAGTAATTTGTTAGTAGATTTGTAATTATTATTTTTATTGTTATTATTTTTATTTTACTATGATATAATTTAATTCTTGTAATATAATTTATGTTCTTATAATATACGCAACATGTCGAATTCAGTTGGTGTCGCTTTTTCCTCAACAGCAAATGGTACATCCGGATATACCACCGGTGGTTTAGGTAGTTTGGCCGCATACGTCTCTGGTTTAGGGCGACCAATATATATAAATAATAATCCCACTTTAGGACCTTATTTGGGCGGCGGTTTCAACGGTCGTATGCCTCAACCTCTTGTTCGTCACGATAATGCGCACGACTTTTCTAAAACTCGTTTTGCTTTAAGAGACGCCTGGAATACTACCAAAGTATCTGGTAGCTCTAATCCCAAACGTATGATTACCCCTTTTCGGGCCGTCAATAACGCAGGTGACTTGCTTTGCCGTCAAAATTACTCATGCGGGGGTAGTCCCCAAACGCCTCAAAGCCGACCTGGATTAACCGGATTAAGACAAAAGTTTGGTTCTACTTCTACCTCGTGTCAACCCGATGTGTTATGGTCTTCGTTACAGTTTAGCCCCAGTACTCCCTCTGCAACATGTAATGGTAAGTTTGTTTATGATAGCTCTGACTATGTGCGATTCCGTAAGTTACAGGCGGTCAACAGAAACTATAATGACCTGAACTTTGGAGGTAATGATAGTAGTGGTGGTCAAGTGGCTTACCGGGCGATACGAAGATATTAAAAATAGTTACTAGTTACTAGTTACTAGTTACTAGATTGTAGCAAGGTAAGTATTGGGTCAGTTAACGTGGTATAAGATAGTATATGCGGTATACAAAATGTTTAGTATGTGTTTACAAAACATTTTATGAAACTATAATATATGATGGACGCAAGTTTAGGAGATATAACTCAAGGAAATTTTTATAATATTTTATCTAATCCAAGTTTTATTATTATAGTAGTTCTGGTAGTTGGTGCATTTGTTCTTATTTTTTCAATGTTTGATTCGGGTTCTGATACATCTATATTTGGTAACATTGGTGGTCCGGATACCAAAGCAGATTCAACTATTTTTGGAATAACTGAACTCAGTAATGGTACTAGTACTGGTACTAGTACTGGTACGGATTTATTACCATCATCAATATTTGGTTATTCAAGCTGGTTCTTCATTTTTATGATAATAATAATTATTCTTCTGGTCATTATACACGGCGTTGCTTATTTTTACGGTTTTGATATTGTCGCAAAACTAAAAGATGTTTTCAGTGGAAAACCAACGGTAGATGTTACTGTAAAACCACCCGAACCTACTACACGGAAAGATGCATTGAATGCTCCGGTTCCAGAAATTATAAGACATAGGCAAGTATTCAATATACCCGGAAACGAATATATTTACGAAGATGCCAAGTCTTTATGTAAAGCATATGGTTCCCGGTTGGCAACATATAAAGAAGTGGAAAACGCATATAAAGAGGGTGGTGAATGGTGTAACTACGGTTGGTCAGACGACCAGATGGCCTTGTTTCCCACGCAACAACAAACGTGGGAAAATTTACAAAAAATAGAAGGACATGAGCACGATTGCGGGCGACCCGGGGTGAACGGCGGATATATTGCGAATCCTTTGGTGAAATATGGCGTCAACTGTTATGGGTTCAAGCCGCGCATGAACTCCACGGAACAAGACTTGATGGCTACTGAACCACTGTATCCAAAAACGTTAAAGGATACCGCCATGGAAAACCGCGTCAATTACTGGAAGGATAAATTGAGCGAAATATTGGTTTCTCCTTTTAATGCAAAGACGTGGTCTAGGGCATAACCACTTTATATCTATATCTACTAACAAATATACGAAAAAGGTTTTTCAATGGTAGATATTTAATTCTTTGTATAATATATCCACGGATGGTTTCAAAAACACGTAAAAGAAACACATATAAAAGAAAAAAAAAGAAAGGAGGCAATAAAAGTAATAGTCAAAATCAAAGTAAAAGTAAAAGGTTTGTCCGGTTAAACTGTAGTCCCACCACTGAACAGAAGGAATATACTTGTTATACCGACGAAAAGTTACTGAAAATGCGCGAAATATGGAACGCCAGGCACCCCGATCATATGATACAATCCAAAGACTCAAAAGAAATATGGAACCAGTTGAAAGAGCTGAATCAAAACGTTTGTAACAAGGAGTCTTGTTGGATTCGCCAAATGACCAAAAATACGAATTTAGAGAAGGAACTATTGGATGTATTTGCACCCAAATCGCCCGAAAAGTGGAAGAAGAATCCCAACGAGTGGTTATCCAGTTTGGATATTATCGAAGTCATGAATCAATACGAGAAAAAATATAAATGTTTCGAATTTTTGGGCCCTTCTCCCATCGACTATGATTCGAAAGAAGTGGACGGAAAGTGTGTATGGGAAGAGTTATGTAACTTTAAGTTACAAAATCAAATAAAAAATGGTAAAAACAAAATAGGTGTTATATTTAATTTAGACCCGCACTATAAAGGCGGTAGCCACTGGGTGTCGCTGTTTATTAATATTAAAAATAAATATATTTACTTTTTTGATAGCACCGGAGATGCAATCCCTTCCCAAATCAAAAAGTTTGTGGATATGGTTACGGAGCAGGGCAAAGCTGAGAATATACAATTCACCTTTGACCAGAATCACCCCGTAGAGCACCAATACGGAAACACCGAGTGCGGAATTTATTCCATTTACTTTATCATTCATATGCTACAAGACAAAATCAATGGACACTACCTGAAAACACATGTGTTGAAAGATAAGTATATGCAAGAGTTTCGCAAAGTCTACTTTAATGAAGACCTCTAGTCCCCCCGGGTGTTAGGAAACCGCGCACAAACATTCACTCCCGGAAACTGGTTGTTAGGAAACCGCGCACAAACAAGTTCGCTTGTCTCGCCAAATAAATGTCTAAGTCTTTTTTAATAAACATCAAACATGAATATAAAAGATACTTTTACACACCCTACTAACATAGAAATGCTTTGGGAGATTTTGTTAGATGAACTACATTTGACTCACTCTAATCCACTTTTTGTATCCAATACCAAACATATTTTTGAATCCATTATCCCTCACTTTACTAACCAACTCCAAGATAGTAATCGTACATCTATTATGGAAATAAACAAACAATTTTTAGCTATTGTGTTACAAACAGTCAACACAGAACTAACAAGTAAAAATATGAAACGAATCATCATCACTAACGAAGAGTATCCAACCGATGCTTATAAAGTAGAAGATATCCAAACCGAACGGAAAAACGCATTAGATAAAGAAGTGGAAAAAAAAAGACTCGAATTAGAGTCATATATGAACCCTCCAGAGAAGACTCGAGTTATTGACTTTACCGATAAATTTGAGGAAAACACGGTCCTTATTGATACCTTGTTGGCCGAGAAAATTGCCGAACGTAATACAGATATTCCCACTTTGAATCCTATACCAGCAAACAAAAAAAAGGTATCCTTTGAAAACGGCCCAGATATATCCCTAAACCTTTCTGGAGAAGATGTTTTGGTAACAACAAACTTTCAAGAAACGTTTTTAAATAAACTTAAGCCTTTCAAAAAAGAATTTTATACAGATACAAATACAAACGCTAACGAAAAGTTTGCTATACAAGAGTCGATGCCTTTACCAGTGGTTACACCAATAGCTTCGCTAGCAAAAGACGTTATTCCTATATCTATCAAAGAAAGCAACGCGATTGTTCCAAATCAAGAGTTGGTACAACAAATCAACTCGATTCATCAAAAAATAGATGTCCTTTTTGAAATGGTTACCAAACTAACCGAACAGATGTATTCTAAAAAACAAGTAAAAAGTGAAACTGAAGATGAAGATGATGAAGATGAAGATGAAAATGAAAGCTATAATTATAATTATAATTAATAATTTACCCTAAATAGTCAGTTGTTGTCTATTATTCAATACACAACAAATATATTAATAATAATATACCTTTAACCCATATTACCTCCGTGAGTTGCTCTATATCCGTATTGTTGGGTCTGGATAGTCAAGTTAGGTACACAGGTTAATCCAAACTGGGTATTGGTACCTCTAATCAAATTGGGGTTGGAAGACATAAAATAACCGATAGATGGTGCTAAACCACCCTTTTTATTACCACCACAGACATTGGTTCGGTTGATGATAGATGATTGATTGCGCGCGCTTTTACTGCCACTCATATAAACCATTTTTATATATATTATACATATATAAAAAAAATTTAGAATAAAAGATAAAGATATCAAGAAAGGATATAGTTATCTAAATATTTTTTATTTTAGATAAAGTTGTATTATATTGATTATGTTTACTGTTATGATTCTGTTGTATACAAACTGCTACCAACAACAGTAGTATCTGTGAAATACTCTGTATAAAAATTTTTACCAACTGCTGACCAGTTACCAGTAACACCCGCATAACTGACATCAAATTTAATATAAGAACTTGTATTACCACTAACGTTTGCAAATGCGTCAGTTTGAACCGAACAATTTACTGGGTTACAACTGACATCCACATTTAATAATGAATTTGTATAAAATGCACTGCTACCAATATATGTTACATTGCTTGGTATAGTTATACTCGTCAATCCACTACTGTAAAAAGCACCATTATTTATATTTGTTAAATTATCCGGAAGAGTAACTGAAGTTAAATTAGGACATTCATAAAAACATGCTTCATTAATAGATGTTACGTTAGTTGGGATAGTTATAGATGTTAATGGTTGACATGCAAATGCACCTAAACCAATATAATTTATATTTTGACTACTATCAAAAGTGATGTTACTTACAGTACCACTAGATGTTGAACCTGTATATCCACTAGATGTACAACCATTTTCAACAAAATATGCAACATAACCTGTATTACCACAACAAGCATATGAATCAATAAATGTAACAGTATATGTAGCACCTGTAGCACCTGTAGCACCTGTAGCACCTGTAGCACCTGTAGCACCTGTAACTGATTCAACAATTTCTAAAGATGTTGGATTTGCACTTGAATCATAACTACTCACATATGCAGTGTTTGTATTATTACTATAACATACATAGTTTACATTATCATATGAAAGAGGAATATATTCAGGGTTTGAATAGTAAATGATATCATTGGAACTATAGTTACCAACCGCAACTGCATTTGAAGTTAAATCGGATATGAAACACGAACAAAACAAATTTTTATTGAAAGAGCTTGAAGTAACCTGTGACCAACTTTTTCCATAATTTGTTGAGTAATAAATCAAACCGCAATCAGTATTAACATTTATACCGACCGCAATTGCATTTGAACCTGACATGAAACATGAGGTAAGACTATAACCAGAGTTATATGTCGACGACGTCGACAATTGATTAACCGGTGACCAATTTTGTCCACTATTACTTGAATAATAAATGTTACATTCAGTTTCAGGTAGTAAACCTGGCAGTTGACAAACAGCAATTGCATTTGAACCAGACATGAAACATGAAACAAAAACCTCAGATCCAGAAAGGTCTGTTGAATTAACCGGTGACCAAGTGTTTCCATTATTTGTTGAATAGTAAATGACACCAGTACAAGTACCATTATAATAGGTATTACCAACTGCAATTGCATTTGAACCAAGCATAAAACATGAAACAAAAACCTCAGAACCAGAAAGGTCTGAAGTAACCGGTGACCAAGTGTTTCCACTATTTGTTGAATAGTAAATGACACCAGTACCACTATTGATATAACCAACTGCAATTGCATTTGAACCAGACATGAAACATGAATTAAAAGAGTAAGAACCAGAAAGGTCTGAAGTAACTTGTGACCAACTCATTCCGTAGTCTTGCGAGTAGTAAATCAAACCGCAATCAGTATTAACATTTGTACCGACCGCAATTGCATTTGGACCGGATATAAAACATGAATTAAAAGTGTAAGAACCAGAACCAGAAAGGGATAACGATGACCAATTTATTCCGTAGTCTTGTGAATAGTAAATGACACCACTATTTCCAACGGCAATCGCATTAGGACCGGATATAAAACATGAGTTAAAAGTGTAAAAACTAGAACCAGAAAGGTACGACGGTGACCAAGTTTGTCCGCTATCTTGTGAATAGTAAATGACATAACTATTTCCAACTCCAACGGCAATCGCATTCATACCGGATATGGAAGATGAAAAAAAAGAATTACTACTACTACTACTTAAATTAGATGGAGTTTGATTCCACGTTGATAAGTAAGAAGAAGACATATATATATAAATTATTTATTATTTCTAAACATTTAAATATTTATATCTTTGAAGAATTCAATCCGCTCCACGGTTTATTCTTCAACTAAATTACCAGTTACAGATTTGAATGAAGCACCCATTTGGGATGCTGATTCAAATCTTCACTGGTATAAACATACACCTTTCAAACTAGTTGTAACATTGATTTAATTTTTTTGGTTGTTTTGTTCTATCAACGTCATTCCGGATAATTCCTTCAAGTACCTTTTGGAACAAGACTCTACCAATAGTCCGTTAGACCAAATACCGTAGTTACCATAGTAATCGTCGTTCTCCAAAGCCACGTGATAAATGGTATGTTTTCCAGCGTGTTCGAATACTTTAGTTTTATCATCGACACACGCGGGTAACCTATACTTTTTATCTGTGACATATGTATTTCCAGTTACTTCTATTGTTTTTTCTCGCTGATCTTTAGATACAAAGTCTTTTATTAATATGGAATGACATCCTGTAATGACCAAAGGTTCGATTAACTCTGGATACGCTTCCGGACTACATACATATAATTGGTCCTTAATACGTTCTTTGGATGCAGGATGAACCATTTCTCTTTTTCCAATCATGTCCACTCTCAAATACCCATTAAGCAACGTTTGAACCAAGTGTCCTTTTTTTAGAGTTTCTACAGGGACATATTCTTCTTTTAAGAAATCATTGTTAAAACAAAGGATTTTAGAACCTTCTTTGAAACATGCAAACGACTGTCGACCATATTCTACAATTGAAAATAACGGAATCAACGCAATCATTTGAGGTGGTAAGTCTTTCATACTACTTGCGTTTTCAAATCTTATAAAAGAATTCGGCTTTGCATGGACATCTGGGAATGCATTGGGTCCTATATTAAGGTCAGCAAGAAGTTGCGTTTTGAATATAACTCCAACCAATCCATTAAATGTACTAAATGCATTAGCCGGAATATTATTGACTCTATAAAGTACATTATTAATTAATACAGTATCAAGTATAGTTACAACTCCATTATCATAATTATTATCTACACGACATGCTTGGACACTTGCAAAGGGAAGGTTATGCATGAATATAATATAATATAGTATAAAATAAAATTGCTTTATACCGTTGAATAATTCAATCCGCTCCGCGGATAATTCTTCAATTAAATTACCCATTACAACTAGTGTAAAGTTTAATAAAACCTACTTAAAGACATCCTGCAAAGTATATATATACATCTAAGAATGACGGAATACAAAATCAACTACGACGATATCATCAAAACCGAGGAGGGATTATTATTCAATCCTTATAATCCCCTCAATTGTGAGATTACATTGAGCAATGTTCAATCTATTCTTACCAAATACGGGGTCCCACCTATTGTCCATAATATGGAACTATATAAACGCGCCTTTATCCACTGCTCGTATACCAAACGACCAGACATCGAAAACAGCGAAAAAAATATTCAAATCGTTTCTAAACCTCCCGATTGTATGCCTCTCAAAACCAAATCCAATCAACGCTTGGAATTTTTGGGAGACGGGGTCCTAGAACTGGTTACCAAATATTTATTGTATCGGCGATACCCCAAAGAAGGCGAGGGGTTCATGACCAAAAAAAAGATTGAAATTGTCAAGAATGAATCCATCGGTAAAATTGCGCTAGAAATGGGACTCAATAAATGGTTTGTCATTTCCAGTAATGCGGAAGAGAAAAAGAACCGTACCAATTTGAAGCAATTGGGTTGCTTGTTTGAATCCTTTATCGGTGCCTTGTTCCTGGATATCAACAAAGTTCCTATTCTGGACGAAGACCACTGGTTCGATACAGTGTTTATTTGTGGACCCGGATTCCAAATGGCCCAAAGATTCATTGAATCTGTGTTTGAACAACATATCGATTGGACTTACCTTATTACCAGCGATGATAACTATAAAAATATTTTACAAGTCAAGATACAAAAAGAATTCAAAGTTACACCGCATTATATCCAGACCAACCGAGTCAATGAAGACGGATACCGGATGGGTGTGTATTTATGCGTGGGACAGCAAATACACGAAGTCAAGATTGCCGATGCACTACATATCAATCATCTTAATAATTTCAAGTCCATTCATGAATATATACAACAAAATGGTGGCAAAATATTCCTGTTTTTAGGGGAAGGGATACATAATATCAAACGTAAGGCGGAACAGATAGCTTGTAATGAGGCGTTGCAGCACCTCTAGAGAGGTAACCGAGGTACAGTTTACGCCCCCCCCCTTCACCTTCGGGACTTAATTCCTTCACCTTTGTAAAAATAGTCAACATTAAAAGGTTGGATTATTTTTTGTAAAAAAATATTATACACTATTATACATTTTAAACTTCGATTATTTTATTAATTAGAAATGATTTTACGTTATCATAGTCCTTACTATAATGTAAGGAATCTGTCATATAATCTTCTAGAAAACTATCATTACTATTATTTTTATTTTCAATATACTTACCGACATTGTGTATTTTAATATTATATTTATTACATAAATATTCTAATAAGTTAACCAAATTATTTCTTTCGCATATATAGTCTAATGTTGATTTTGTTTTCAAATTTAAATGTGGAATTATATGAAGTTCGATATTTTCATTAAATATTGATTTACATAATTTTATAATATAGTTAAGATCGAAATCAATTTCTTCATCTGTTAATATTTTTTCTACTAGATTATATTTTTCTTTATGCTTATGTGAGTAGAAATAACTTAAGGGAATATCATTATAATACATTACTTTTCTGGAACTTATTTCCATAATTATTTTATTGATGTTTTTATTGACTTTATTATTTATAAATTTTGTTGAATCATTTATAACTTGTGGATGATATATATCTCCAAATATAAAATTAGTCAACCCACTTTCATTATTATCAATAACATTTTTAATATTTTCAATATTTTCTAGAAAATGAATTATTTCTCTTGTTGTATGTAGTCTCGCTGGAAAATAATCCCAACCATAATCATACATATATCTACACGAACCGATATAGAGCATACTTATATTATAGTAACATAAAAAATAACACAAATAAATTAACACAAATAAATAACTATACCACATATAAAGCTAAAGCATAAAAGAGGGATACCCGAAGGTGAATGGGTGCCTTAAATTGTACCATTAGTAAAAGATAGTGACCCCCTCATAGCCATCCCATCACATCAATATCATGGTTCAAATATTTATTCTTGATTTTTTCTACCAAAAACATCAAGACAATCATTTTTTTGGTTTCCATATTGCGTAATATTTCACTCATTACAGAGGCAATGGAAACTGCCGGATTCCAGTTGTTTTTACAGCCAAAAGATTGACAACAAAGACATGAAAAGTCGGATCCTTTCATGTTTTTCAAAATAGGAATCAATAGATTCGGTAACTGTAGCAAAGACCTATATAACTTTTCATTTATGTATATATTCGGTGCAGCAAATGGATATCTTTCGGGTAAGTCGAATCGATAGATGAATCGTCCCAAACCAAAGCGGATGCTACATATGTTTATATCTTCTTTTTCACCAGTGTTAACAATGTTACCAGTATTACCATTATTTTTTGCGATTGAAAACCCGTAAATACATGGATAACACGAGAACAGGTTACTACAGTCTCTAGCAATACGTTTACTATACACTTGTGAAATATGGTTCACTAGATAACTTGTCTTTTCCAACGCGGTACTAACACCATTTTCTTGCATATTATCCATTTACAAATCTATTTTAATCCGTCTTTTCTTGTGTCATTTTATTTTCATTTTTTCCAAACAATAGAAAAACCTTTTGTACACTTTCTAACAAAACATAACATTCTGTACACTTTATAAACAAAACCTTTTGTACACTTTGTAACACAGTTTATATCAGTAAAAAATGGGATCACAAATGTGAAGGAGGGGGTCCCCGAAGGTGAAGGGGGCCGTAAACTGTACCTCGGTTCCCTCTAAGGGGCCGTAAACTGTACCTCGGTTCCCCCTAAAAAAGTTGAGTCACAAATGTGAAGGAGGGGGTAAGGGGGAACCTCGGTTCCCCCTAAAGGAAATTATATAAACCAATATTATGAACATGAATGAATCTATATTGGACCTGTTGAAAAAAAAACCAGCCAACATTAATGACAAACCGGGAGTAAGAGTAGTGGTAGGACCTGGGTCAAAGGTGGCAGCCGTTCAGGGACCTGTACCTGTAAAACCACTGATAGGTATTGTTTCTCGACCAGTTATTATTGATAAAAAAGATGATGGTCGTTTGTCCCAAAGTATTTTAGCAAACATTTATAACAAAAAATTAACTCATGTTACACAACAATATGCTACTCCTGGTTTAGCCATAGCAGAAGCAGAACTAAAAGCACCAGTCATTAAAAAAAAGAGAGTTTTACAGATTGTTGAAGAAGATGAAAAGGAAGAAGAAGAACAGGAAGAACCACAAGAACAAGAGGAAGAAGAAGAACAGGAAGAACCACAAGAACAAGAGGAAGAA